>Ga0310344_10001545_pt1 | contig 17629 bp, 15 predicted proteins | sample HC15DNA20200_MG_FD_203801 | JGI IMG/M metagenome (GOLD analysis project Ga0310344, IMG submission 203801) | Marine microbial communities from station ALOHA, North Pacific Subtropical Gyre - HC15-DNA-20-200_MG | ecosystem: Environmental > Aquatic > Marine > Oceanic | place: Pacific Ocean: North... | reverse complement strand
CAGTCACAACGACTGATTGCTAATCTCCATCCTGCACTTGTTCAGGAAGCGACTGACGAGGATGTCTTTGGTCATACCTGGGAAGAGATAGAGCAAGGGGCGTCTGGGATACTTAGTACGGAAACGCCTTGGTGGCAACAAAAACGTGAACAATTGTTAGGGATAGCCGAAAACGCTTCGGAAGTATATGTGTATGATCTAGATACCGTCAGGAAGGCCGTCAATGGACTCAAGGGCATGAATTCGGTAGGCCAGATTTATTACGCAATTAAGGCTAACTCACATCCCGAGATTCTGCGAACCATTTTTGATCTAGGAGTGAACTTGGAATGTGTTTCTCTGGGAGAAATACAACACGTTTTTGATCTTTTCCCTGATATCAACCCGAACCGAATCTTGTTTACACCCAATTTTGCTCCTCGTAGAGAGTACGAAGAGAGTTTAGCCAAAGGAGTATGGGTAACGTTAGATAATCTGCACCCTTTGCGATATTGGGGGGACATGCTGTCCGGTCAAGAGATTTTTCTTAGATTGGATACGGGGCAGGGACGAGGTCATCATCGGCATGTAAGGACAGCAGGGGTCCACTCTAAGTTCGGGATACCCTTGTTTGAGCTCGACGAGGCGAGAGAACTCGTTGAGAAGTGTGGAGCCAGAGTTGTCGGACTGCATGCCCACACTGGGAGCGGTATCCTGCAAGCTGGGAATTGGAAAGAGGTCGGAGAGGAACTGGTGAAGGCTGCCAGGCAGTTTCCGGATGTCCGGTTTTTAGATCTAGGTGGTGGATTGGGCGTTCCTGACAAGGTGAACCAGCAGGGTCTAGATCTGCAGGCTCTGGACGATAATCTAACACTAATTAAGGAGTTGTCGGGTCAGTATGAGTTATGGCTTGAGCCGGGCCGGTATCTAGTGGCTGAAGCTGGTATTCTTTTGACGCATGTGACACAAATCAAGGGCAAAGGCAGTGTCCGATATGTCGGTGTGAGTACGGGGATGAACTCACTCATTAGGCCCGCTTTATATGGGGCCTATCACGAGATCTTGAATCTTAGCCGTATTGATGAGCCTTCCAGGGAAGTAGTTAGCATTGTAGGGCCTATTTGTGAGACTGGAGATCGTTTAGGGAGCGATAGGCATCTTCCGAAATGCAGAGAAGGAGACGTGATGCTCATAGCGAACTGTGGTGCTTATGGCTATGTAATGGGTTCTCGATATAATCTCCGTGAACCTGCTGAACAGATCGTGATGCAGAGTTCACATTAGGACTCTAATATTGAACCTCTACTAGGATGTTTTGCAGATTTGCAACAGATTGCGAAGTCAGGGATGCTATTCGGAACTATAGATCCTAAATGAGAAAGGAAGAATGTTTATGCATAGGATAGTTGGAATAATATTGATCTCTCTACTGGGTATAGTGTTTGTTAATGCTCAGGGGAATCGGGCGGGTGAAACACAAGTTACGGTGGACGGCGAGTCTATCTCAGTTTCGTTTAATGCACCTCATCTCAAGGGGCGAAAGGTTGAGGATCTACTGGAGTATCTGAGAGGCACGCCCTGGAGATTAGGGGCTGATTCTCCGACGACTTTGAAAACTCCCTTTAATCTGCAGTTTGGTGATCAAGTCCTCAGGGCCGGAAGCTACGCACTGAAAGCCTATCGAGATGAACTAGATCGTTGGTGGCTGCGTGCCCTTTACAGTGGCGAGATAGCGGGGACTTTGCCTCTTGCGGAAAGCAAAGTAGGCACATCCGAGGACTACCTGGAAATAGGTTTAAGTGCCCGAGGAGATGAGGTTAGTTTAAGAGTCCAATGGGGTAATCACGAACTGGTAGGCTCGTTTGAGGTCTTGAATTAAGCTACAGTGAGAAGATCTTGTGCCTGTTGAGGGAATCTGGTGAATTTCACAACCTCTCCTTCAGGAATGACCAGACCATTTAGTAGTCGAGCGCATATGGTTTGCAGAGTTGGTGGTTTAGTAACTCTGGTATTTTTTGTTGCTTTACTCTCTCCCGGTCCAATATATGCATACATTGGACCGGGAGCTGGAATCGCTTTCTTATCTTCCTTCCTTATATTCTTGACGACTTGTTTTGTTGCGGGGATCACGCTTCTGACATGGCCGTTTCAGTGGCTAATTCGTTTTTTCAGAGCTCGGCACGTATTACGGAATAGTAGAGTCAGGCGTGTACTAATTCTTGGTTTGGATGGTCAGGACCCCAATCTTACAGAACGCATGATGAGTGAGGGCCGCCTTCCTAATTTTCAAAAACTATATAAGACTGGTAGTTATCTACGCCTGAAGACGAGTCTTCCCGCGGAATCTCCTGTTGCGTGGGCGTCTTTTCAGACAGGATGTAACCCGGGTAGGCACCGGGTGTTTGATTTTTTGATTCCGGATCGGAAGTCTTACCTGCCCAAGTTGTGTTCCGCGGTCATATCTCCATCCTTGCGTAATCTTGATATAGGTCCTTACCGGATTCCGCTCGGGAAAGCTCAGGTTCGTTTCGAAAGGAAGAGCCAATCTTTCTGGAAGATTCTCGGGGATCATGGTGTTTTCAGTACTATACAGCGTGTTCCGATCACCTTCCCACCTGAGAAATTTCACGGGGTACTACTTTCTGCTATGTCCGTACCGGATTTACTAGGAACTCAAGGGACATTTTCCTATTACAGTAGCGATGAGGGGGATAAACGTACTGTTACCGGAGGTGCTTTTGCGCAGATCAATCTCGAGGACGGGGCATATCATGGGCAGATTGACGGTCCTGAAAATCCATTTAGATGTGATGGTCAAAAGCTTCATATAGATTTCATTTTGGAACCGCTAGGGGACGGGAAAGGTGTGAGGCTTCGGATAGGAGATCAGGAACACCTATTAGAATTACGCCGCTTTACACCTTGGATTCTTCTAGAATTTCGAGCTGGATTCACAATGAAGATTCGTGGTATCTGCCGTTTTTATCTACTCGAAAAAGCACCTCATATGCGTTTATACATGTCCCCAGTGAACATAGATCCTGAAAATCCCGCCTTGCCTATTTCTTATCCGGCCACTTACTCGATGTATTTGGCCAAGACTCAGGGGCGGTTCTCCACTCTGGGATTGGCTGAGGATACCTGGGCTCTTAACGAAAGAGTTTTGGATGAAGATGCTTTCCTGGAGCAGGCGTACTTGGTACACGAAGAACGGGAGAAAATGTTCTTAGATGCTATCGAAAAGACTGAACAAGGTCTCGCTGTTTGTGTTTTTGATATCACGGACAGAGTCCAGCATATGTTCTGGCGATACTTAGAGAAAGACCACCCCTCGAACGTAGACAAGGACGTCACTAGACACAAAAATGCGATCTTCGATCTCTACGAAAGAATGGATGGACTAGTGGGGAGGGTTATGGCAAATATCTCTGATGATACTGTGGTGCTGGTGATGTCCGATCACGGATTCAAATCGTTTCAAAGAGGTGTGAACTTGAATTCTTGGCTACACCAGGAAGGCTATCTTGCAGTCCATTCAGGCCCTAGTGGAGCTGAATGGTTTACTGAAGTCGATTGGAAAAGAACTCGAGCCTATGCAGTTGGTCTCGGTGGTATTTACCTTAATGTCCGAGGACGTGAAGCTCAGGGCATTGTTGATGAAGGGGATGCTGCCCAGAAGCTCAAGAACGAAATCCGGGAAAAACTGACAACTTTATTCGACAGTCAATTAGACAGACTTGCAGTAGGGCATGTCTATGACACATCGGAAGCCTACAGTGGGCCCTATTCAGAAGAAGGGCCTGACTTGATCGTAGGCTTTAAGGAGGGTTACAGAGCAGCTTGGACTAGTGTGACGGGGGCTGTTACCAATACTGTATTCGAGGATAATTCCAAGAGCTGGAGTGGTGATCATTGTATTAATCCTCCGGATGTTCCAGGCATTCTATTTTGTAACCGAAAGATCAGGGAAGACAATGCAAGCATTATGGATATAGCTCCGAGTGTTCTTGATTTATTCGGAGTCCCTATCCCGTCCTTTATGGACGGGGTATCGTTATTTTCTGACCGGTCAAATCCCCGTTCTAGCGAGACAGGAAAAGATTGACCAGAAATCGACTAGGTAGATTTGGAGGTTCTTAAATTAATTTGAATTGGATCCGTTGTGGGCTATTAATAGGAGTCTTATTGCTATCAGCGACGTGTAGTCGCCCATCGGCTAGTCGTCAAGTGTTTGTCCTTGGCGTAGACGGTCTAGATCCAACACTCCTTAAGACATTCATGGACCAAGGGATATTACCCAATTTTAGCCGTCTGGCATTAGAGGGCGATCTGAAACCTCTATCGACTACAATGCCTCCACTTAGCCCTGTTGCTTGGTCAACATTCATAACAGGGATGGATCCTGGAGGGCATGGCATCTTTGATTTCATCCATAGAGATCCACGGACTCTTCTTCCGGCGATGTCTATGTCGAAGGCCCGCCCGTCGAGATATAAACTTAAGTTGGGGTCCTATGTCTTTCCAGTTCTAAGTGGCGGAATCGAACAGCTGAGACAGGGGAAAGCTTTTTGGGAACTTTTCGACGAGCACGGTATTAACTCTACTATTTTCAGAATGCCGGTTAATTTTCCGCCGGTTGGTGGGAGTCGATCCTTCTCTGGCATGGGTACACCGGATGCTCTTGGGACTTCAGGGACATTCTCTTTCTACACTAGTAAAAGAGACACAACTCCGGGAGAGATTCCAGGAGGACGAGTACATTGGGTGCAGGTCGTTGGCGATCATGCCTCAGCAACACTCAGAGGACCAGTTAACCAGCTTCGGGAAATCGAAAACGATAGAGGGCAAACTGAGAACCCAGAACTGACAATTGATTTCGATATTTTTATTGACTCGGAGGAACCCTTTGTTCGCCTAGTAATTCAGGATAAAGATTTGATTTTGAAAGAAGGAGAATGGAGTGAGTGGCTCCGATTTGATTTTGAGGCTCTTCCATACCTTGCAAACCTGAGTGCAGTAGGGCGTTTCTATTTACAGAAGGTGCGGCCAGAACTACAGCTTTACCTGACGCCGTTACAGATCAATCCAGAGGAACCGATAATGCCGATCTCAAATCCGGAAGATTGGTCTAACAAACTTTTCCTGGAAATGGGTTACTTTTATACTCAAGAGTTAGCAGAAGATACTAAAGCCTTTTCTTCCGGTATTTTTAATGGACAAGAGTTCTGGGAACAGGCTCAGTTTGTTTTCGCAGAACAGAAGAGAGCGTTAGGGGAAATTCTAGAAGAATATACGGAAGGTTTTACATTTTTTTATTTTTCAGGAGTGGACCAAGTATCACACATGTTGTGGCGTTTCATGGATCCTGGGCATCCGGGTTACCAATTGGACGATGAACTCTCCAGTGCTATTCAGGAGATGTATGTGAATCTGGATGATGTCTTGGGAGAGATCTCCTCCAAACTCAAAGATGATGCGACCCTAATTGTGATGTCGGACCATGGATTTGCCCCCTTTGAGCGGCAGGTACACCTTAACTCCTGGTTGTTGGATCAAGGATACGTTACTTTGAAGGATCCATCGATTAGAGGGCAAACCCCTTTATTCCATAATGTGGACTGGGCCCGGACTCAGGCCTATGCTCTTGGTTTAAATGGACTTTATGTAAATCTACGCGACCGAGAAGTTGGTGGAATTGTTCCTCAAGGATCCACCTATCAGGCTCTTTTGGATAGGTTGGAAAATGATTTACTTGAAATGCTAGATCCTGAGACAGGTGATCACCCGGTTACTAAAGTCACTCGTCCTAAACGTGATTTCAACGGCTCCTTTTTGGTAGATGCCCCCGATATCATAGTTGGTTATGGCAGAGGTTATCGGAGTTCGTGGCAGAGTCCACTCGGACAATTTCCTGAAGGTCTAATAGAGCTAAATAAAGATCCCTGGAGTGGTGACCACGCAATGGATCCCCGTAGTGTCCCGGGTGTTTTGCTCAGTAATTGTCCGATTACCTTGGAGCAACCGAGTTTGCAGGATTTGACAGTGTCTGTGTTGGACGAATATGAAATTGAAAAGCTCCCTGGAATGACAGGACAGGATTGCCTGGGGAGCCCACATTGATGAGAGGCTAGGAGCTGTTTTATGTTTAGTCCCAAGGTGAAGTTCGATAGGGCTTTTTATAAGCAACTTGAAGAGTATTCTGAAATTTCTGGATATTCTTCGGTTGAAGAGTTAGTCGTGCATGTTCTGGAGAAAGAGCTAGAGAAATCGGGAGACGCCGATTCGGAGGAGATGATTAAAAAGAGACTAAAAGGTTTGGGATATATTTCATAGCGATTGAGGAGTTCTTGGGGTGAAGGCGATTCTTAATGTTAGTGGAGAATTCTTGGAAGCTCTTTTTGCTATTCTCCTATGGCCTTTCTCCGGTTTGAATCCTACCTATACCTTGGTAATCATTTCGGCCTTATTTGGGATACTAATGGTCTCTATGTTTGGTCGGATATCTTCCCAGGGGAAAATTCTTGGGATCAAAAATCGGATCCGGGGAAACTTGCTTGGAGTGCGTCTCTTCAGGCACGACCTGGGTGTAGTTTTTAAATTACAGTGTGTGATCTTGAGGGACACTGTTCGCTACCTGGTTCTAACAGGATTGCCTTTACTACTTCTAACACTGCCCACTGTACTAATTATAGGAGAGCTAAATCTCTATTTTGGAGTTACGCCCTTACCCGTAGATATGTCAACTATTGTCACTCTCAAAGTTGAGGACAGAAGTAGCCTCCTTCCTCAGGTCTCTATGAAGGCCTCGAAGGGTATTGTTGTCGAGAGTCCTCCATTACGAGCCCCTGGTAGGGGAGAGATCTCTTGGCGTATCCGTGCGATTCAGTCAGGCCAGGAAACTCTCATTTTTCGGATTGGAGATCGGGAATTATACAAAGAGGTGCAAACAGGTAAGGGATGGGTGGCTACCTCTCCTTATAGAACTGCCTCGGTGTTCAGATGGTTAGTATCTCCGGGGGAGCCCTTACTAGATGACGATGAAGTAGCACTTATCGAAATTAGGCACTCGAATTTGGAGTTGGCACTCTGGGGTTACGGTTTTAACTGGTTAGTTCTTTTTCTGGTTGTGTCTGTTTTGACAGGGCTTGGGCTTAAAAGGTTCTTGGGGGTTGAGATTTGACTAGTAGGATTAAAGGTAGCCTGTTATTTCGCTTGCAACATAGTTGGCGGAGGAAAAGATGGGGAGATCCGATTGTAGTAGTCTCAGGATTGCCCCGATCCGGAACCTCTATGATGATGAGAATGTTGGAGAAGGGTGGCCTACCTCTTCTCAAGGATGATATCCGTTCTGCCGATGATAACAATCCGAATGGATACTACGAATATCAGCCAGTTAAGGATTTAGCCAATAGTATAGATAAATCCTGGGTTGCGAAATCAAGAGGTAGAGGTGTCAAGGTGATTTCTGAGTTGATTAAGGAACTTCCTCAGGCATACTTTTATCAGATAATTTTCATGCATCGTCGATTACCTGAAATTGTTGCCTCCCAAGACAAAATGCTTTCCGGAATAGGCGAAAGTCCTGAGAGCGATCATGCAAGGGTTTTGGTCCTTTTTGAAGAACATCTTCGGATGACTCGGAATTGGTTAATGCACAAGTCTAATTTCGAAGTTTTAGAGGTCTCATACTCCCGAGTCTTGAGAGACCCTCTTGAACAGTCTCAAGCAGTAGCAAGCTTTCTTGATAGGCCATTAGGAATAGAAGCAATGGCTTCAGTAGTGGATCCTTCACTCTGGCGTAATCGTGAGGGCATTTGAATGTTCTAGAGGTTTTGAGGGTTGTTAGATATTTGACTCAATCGAGAAACCGATCTTGCTCAGACTTGTTTGGAATCCTGCAGTGATCCCAACGACCAAACCAGGTATAACGATTTCGGGAAATGAATAGATAGATTGGATCTCGGAGTTGTCTAGGGATTAGCAGGCCTTGACTAAATACCCACCAGAGTCCTCCCAGTCGGCGAATTATTCGCAGTGCAGCTTCGGATTGATGATAGATCCCTTGTTCATCGACGTAAACAACAGATTGTTGGTCTGGGGGATCGGATAGGATTGAGCTCAGCTCTTTGGCAAAAGCTCCCTGCAGAGTGGCGAAACGAAAGATGTTTTTTTTATCAGCACGTAAAATAGCATCGATGAATCGATTGCAGATTCCACAAAACCCGTCGAAAAGAATAATAGGATCTTCGGTTTTGAATACCTGTGCACTTCGGCTACTCACCTGTAGGAATCTCCGGGACGTTTCTCCCTAGTGCCCAAAAAATTCCGTTTATGAGCAGCTGGCGGAAGATCGGAAGATTGAAATCCTGAGGATGCCCCAAGGATGTATAAAAAATTGAGGAATTTTTGTATTGGTTTGTCCAGGCGATTGGCTCCCGTTCTGGGCGGTCCATAATTCCTCCATATGCCAGGACAGTGGTACTTTTCATTAGAGGTTTAGATCTGTAGAGTTTTGATAGGGTAGTTTCACGGGAAAGATGGATCCCCTTTAAAATGGGGTGTTGAAGAGCTTGGCGGTTGATCTCAATAAAGCACTTACCCATGCTAGCCGACTCCTTATCGAGATGGCCTTTATAGTTTGCGCCCAACACCTCTTTGTCGAAGTTCGTCCAGCTAGCATGACCTTTGGGTGGTGGCTGGCCTCTACGCAGTCCAAAGGCATGGCTAGTCGTTCGTATGCCTACCAGAGGACGCCCTTCGTCAAGATACTGCTGCAGAAGTGACAGATGTTCTATGGGGAGATTCCTCCGGCGTATACTGAGGAAGACGAGATCGGCTTTGTTGATCAGTTCAATGTTTGGGAAATCATGCAAACGTTGGGGATGGGCTAGGACGTAGCTAACTAAGACTCCTCGGGGTATTAGTTCCTCTTCTGCGAATTTGGGCAGGGTTTCCTTCGTTTTGTATTCCCTTTCACCAATGAGAAAAACAATATGAGGAACTTTGCCTTTGGGGATAGATGGAGGAGAGGATAGGAGCGATTCAGTTGTTAATCCGGCAACCAGGACAAACAAGATCCGAGTAGAGAGATATAGGGGAATGTTGTCGAACATAGGAATCCTTTTGAAAACTAGCTGTCAGTTAAGCAGCCTTTAGAGGCAGATCCCACTAACCGTGTATATTTTAACAATGTACCACTCGAAGTCTTGAGTGTGGGTGGGGTCCAAGCCTTTTGACGTTTCCCCAATTCTGTAGCGCTGACCTCTATATCAATTGTTCTTTTCAGTACATCCACGGTAATGATGTCATTTTCCTGAACAAGTGCAATAGGCCCTCCTTCCTGTGCTTCTGGGGTTACATGCCCGATGATGAATCCATGTGAACCACCAGAAAAACGACCATCTGTCAAAAGAGCTACATCTTTTCCCAACCCTGCGCCCATAAGAGCTGAAGTGGGAGTCAGCATTTCTGGCATCCCTGGTCCTCCCTTGGGGCCCTCATACCGGATCACAATCACGTCTCCTTTATGGATTTTCCTGTTCTCAAGTGCTTCCAGCATTTTTTCTTCCGAGTCAAAAACCCGAGCAGGTCCCGAAAACTGAGAGCCCTCCTTGCCGGTAATCTTGGCGACAGCGCCTTCTGGGGCGAGGGTTCCACGCAAAATCTGAAGGTGGCCCGTTGCTTTTATGGGAGATTCCACAGGTAGTATTAGATCCTGGTCTATGGGTAAATCTGGAATAGATTCAAGATTCTCTGCCAGGGTGTATCCTGTCACAGTCATACAAGAGCCGTCCAAAAACCCTTTATCCAGGAGATATTTCATGACAACGGGTGTGCCCCCAATGTTATGGAGGTCCTCCATGACATAACGGCCACTTGGTTTCAGATCTGCGATATAAGGAACTCTATCACTGACTTTTTGGAAATCGTCTAAGCAGAGAGGCACCTTTGCACTCGCTGCCATGGCTAACAAATGGAGAACAGCATTGGTCGATCCTCCTAGGGCCATGACGAGTACCATGGCATTTTCGAAAGCAGGTCGGGTCATGATATCAAGAGGTTTGATGTCGTTTTCCAGTAGGTTCCGGATAGCTTTGCCTGCTTGGCGACATTCTTCTAGTTTCGTTCCACTCTCGGCTGGGTTAGAGGAACTGTAGGGTAGGGACATGCCAAGTGCTTCTATGGCAGAGGCCATAGTGTTCGCGGTATACATGCCCCCGCATGCACCTGCTCCTGGACAGCTTGCTGCTACAATCTTCGACCGTTCCTCTTCGGTTATAGCTTTTGACAGATATTCACCGTAGCTCTGAAAGGCCGAAACTATATCGAGCGACTGATCATCGAGTTTTCCTGGTCGGATAGTCCCCCCATAGACCATTATGGCGGGCCGATTAACCCGTGCCATTGCCATCAGGCATCCGGGCATATTCTTGTCACAACCGGGAATCGATATGTTAGCGTCGTACCATTGGGCATACATTACAGTCTCGATAGAGTCAGCGATAATCTCTCTAGATTGCAAGGAGTAGGACATGCCCTCTGTACCCATAGAAATTCCGTCACTCACGCCTATTGTATTGAAACGCATACTAACGAGATCCGCTTCTTCTACACCCCTTTTCACTTCAGTTGATAGCCGGTCTAGGTGCATGTTGCAGGAATTACCCTCATACCACATGCTGGATATTCCGATCTGAGCCTTATTCATATCGGCTTCCGTCAGTCCTGTCGCGTAAAGCATGGCTTGGGAAGCCCCTTGAGATTTCTTTTGTGTGACGTTTGAGCTATAGCGGTTTAGCTTTTCAGGCATTATCACTTCCTTTCTTTAACCAGCAAAGCATGCTCTATTTCAGGTCCTAATGTCGAGTCATCAGTCAAGATTCAATACCAAAGTCACATCTTAGTTGAAGGGTGGAAAGCAATAGCAGCCTCTGGAAACCCAAGGCAATTGTTTTTAAGATCTGTCACGTTTGGTAAGTTAAAGGTGATGAATTTCTCTTTCTGGCACCGTAAGTTGCATTGGCGGATCATTCTGGGGCTACTTCTAGGAATCCTTTATGGGATCTTGGCCGCCAATATGGCCTGGGTTGACTGGACTGAAGACTGGATTGCTCCTTTCGGAACGGTCTTTGTAAACCTACTTAAACTAATAGCGGTTCCGCTAGTGCTTTCCTCCCTGATATGTGGAGTCGCCTCACTTTCTGATCTTCGGCAACTTTCACGGATCGGTGGAAAGACTATCGCAATCTATGTCATTACGACAGCCGTTGCTGTGTGTATTGGGCTGATAACTGTTAATTTAATCAAACCTGGAAAGCAAGTTCCCAAGGAGATGCGGGAACGTCTTCAACAAACCTATGAACAAAATATCTCGGGAAGGCAACGGGATGCATTGGTCACAAAGGAGCGAGGTCCCTTGCAGCCTTTTGTCGACATTGTGCCAGAGAACTTTTTTGGTGCAGCTTCCAGTAATCGGAATATGCTGCAGGTAGTATTTTTTGCAATCCTAATAGGGGTTGGGGCAATTCAACTGAGGAAAGAAAAGGCCAAAGTTTTTTTAGGATTTTTTGAAACCCTGAACGAGATCATCATTAAGCTGGTTGATCTCATTATGTTGATAGCGCCGTTGGGTGTGTTCGCTCTAATGGCTAGTACTATTACATCAGTCACATCGGATAACCCCGGTGGTGTACTGCATCTATTGTCAGCCCTAGGGCAATATTGCTTGGTAGTCATTTTGGGTTTGGCAATACATATGATGATCACCTACGGACTGATTATCCGTTGCATGACCCCAATGAAGTTCACTATGTTTCTCAAGGGTATTGGGCCGGCTCAACTGGTAGCATTTTCAACCAGTTCCAGTGCGGCTACTTTGCCTTTGACCATGGAAAGAACGGAAGAGAGTCTCGGGGTTTCTGAGGAAATCTCTTCTTTTGTTTTGCCCATGGGGGCCATCACTAACATGGACGGTACGGGTCTTTATCAATCGGTGGCAGCTGTTTTTATAGCACAAGCGTTAGGAATGCAGCTAGACTGGACTGCCCAGTTGACTATCGTCTTAATGGCCGTTCTGGCTTCGATTGGATCTGCTTCTGTCCCAGGTGCCGGAATAATAATGTTAGTGCTTATACTTGAGGCGCTAGGCATCCCCAGTGCCGGTATAGCCCTTATTTTTGGAGTCGATCGAATTCTAGATATGTGCCGAACTCTAACTAACGTTACTGGTGATGCGACTGTTGCTGTAATGGTGGCATCTTCTGAGGGTCAATTGAAGCCACAAAACTAGGTGTGAATTTTTGGGCTAGTTTGGATACGAGTTTTTTCAGGCAAAAATTACTTAAGGTTTTACATTGATTAATTTGTTTAAATATCTTTATATAAAAATAAATTCCAAAATATATTAGCAGTGTGGAGCGATCTGTTGGGGTTTGATTTGATTTCGGAAGATAGTCATATTAAATGTGTTTTCAGAATGAGCCTTGAATGTTGATTCTGAAATTCTAATACTGGGCCAGGCATGGGTAATCGACTCACTAGAATCTATACGAAAAAAGGGGACTCTGGTAGGACGTCTCTTGGAGATGGGAAGATAGTCGCAAAAGACGATCCTCGGGTGGAGGCCTACGGTTCTGTTGACGAGCTTAATAGTGTTCTTGGGGTTTTGATCACTTGTGAGCTTCCCGAGGCAATTGAGGCGATTTTGGTTAGCGTTCAACATAACCTTTTTGATCTGGGGGGACAGTTATGCATTCCGGGTCATAGTGTTCTGAGCCCAACTCGAGTAGAAGAATTGGAGCAAGAGTTAGATTTATTGAATAAGGATCTCCAGCCACTGCAGGATTTTATTCTTCCAGGGGGCACAATGGCTGCTGCGATTTGCCATCAGGCCCGCACGACATGTCGTCGAGCAGAGCGTAGAGTAGTATCACTTGCTGGGGTAGAGGTTGAGGATGAAAGCCTTCAGCTTGCTATTCGATATTTGAATAGACTATCTGACTTATTATTCGTCGTGGCTCGTTCCATGAATAAGAGTGCAGGTAAACCTGACATAATCTGGAATCGTGGTTAATGTCTACTGGTCCTTTGGGGCGGTTTTTCTTGTGTTAGGACAGGGGCGTCGAAAGGACGCGCTCACCGTATCCATTACGTGGTGTTTGTCCTCGGGATGTTATTTCCCTTAAACGAGATTCTCCATAATTCCAAGCATAGAGGGCCATCACGACGTCTCCGTCATAGTTTTGCAGCAGATAAGAAAAGTGTAGAAGTGCAAAGCGAATATTGGTCGCTGGATCGAGTAAATCTTGCGCATTAACTCGGCCATACTGTTGAGCAGTTGTAAGCCAAATTTGAGTCAGTCCTAGGGCACGTCCCTTGTCCCCCAACGCATCAGGACGTCCTCCGGATTCTTCTCGAATGATTCCTAGTATGACTTGTGTAAGTTTCCAAATTTCGTCCTTATCGACTATGTCGGAAAAGTTTTGGAGGTGAGTTTTGGTTTCAGTGTATACAAGCTTCACCAATGCAGGGGTCACTGAATAGATCTTGGAAAGATTTATTCCGCGTAAGAGCTCTTGTTCACGCTCTTTTATAAGAGCCTGGTTTTTTTCAAAGGAATTTTGAGAAGAGACCATACGAGCAAGGTTTGGGGCCGAAATTGACCCGAGTAACACTGAGGCTATTATCAGGACTCTACCTATTCTATGAAATAGAGGTAGGGGTTGTAGAAGATGGTTTTGAGACATAGCTATTTGCAATGTTGGTTACTGGGGGATGTTTAGTCAGTTAGGTGAGTTCAATCGTTAGGACTGCTGGTAGCAAGAGGAGGATTAGGTGCTAACTAGCGATTCATCACTCTGCTGTCCTGGATGCCGTTCAGGGTTTCCCGTGCTGGCATGATTAACCTGTATTTAGATACTTGCCTGACAAAATCGGCCTTTAGCTGAAAATAGATGCATTTTCTTGAGGAAGGTTTCATTTTGTTGAGTGAAAAAGGATCTAAAGATATGGACAGGTTAGGAACTGGGGCAGAATTATTATTCAGACTTCACAGTCAGATCTTATGAGAGACCGGATGGGGGAGCCTTGAAATAACAATGAAATGTGGAGCGATCAGGCCTTACTTGTATACCGACTCAGGCAGCTCAGGTAACCACAGGATTGGCCTAGTGTAAGTAATCACTATCGGCCCCCTTCCCAGAAGGATATTAAATCAGTCCTTCTGGGAGTTGTAAGGGGGGGTTGTTAGTGTGCAGCACTGGAGGGATCATCGATTGCGAAGCCGAACTTTTCTTCCTCTTTTTCTCGGACTTCCTCGATAGTTAGTGCTCCATCTAGAGGGTCATCGGTATCGCTCACCCGATTATCGTCATCGCAAACATCGGCATCGTTTGCTTCCACCCAGTCTTGGAACTCGTCCGGAACTTCAGCCTCGGGATATATGGCATTAACTGGACAAAGGGCCACGCAGGCATCGCAGTCAATACACTCGTCGGGGTTGATAATGAGCATGCGTGGATCCGTAATTTCATAAAAACAATCCACAGGGCAGTCGGCCACGCATTCCGTGTACCTTGAATCTACACAACGTTCAGTGACAACATACGTCATCGACTTAAGACCTCCACGAAAACCATTAGTTTCAAGCAGCACCGAAAAGACAAAAATCCTCCCAGCACTCACAACTTCAGCCCCCCTTTTACAACACATCAGTGACAAGTTAAAAGCTTTTTCAGTCAATATAAAAAGTACTTTTTTGGTACTTTTTATATTGACTCGATAACTTCGAGGACAATAGCTCTCGAAAGAATGTTAGACTTCTCAGCCGTTACCATGTTGTGACTTGTTCTGGAAATCACTCGACGATAGAGTGCTTTTTTATGTGTTGTATTCCTAGGGAAATTGGAGGGCCTGTGCGAATAAGAGACCTTGAAATTTTGAGTATCAAGTCGTGTAGGCTTAGAAGGATACTGTTATTTCTGTTGGGTGTTTTCTCGTTGCTAATATCTTCGGCCTGCAGTGAGGAACAAGAGCCTCTCAACCGGGAAGGTGTCATTGTCATGGCTCACGGAGGCACTGCCTCATGGAATAAAGCTGTTGAGGCTGCCATAGATCCCCTAAGGTTGATTGTTCCGACTGAAATTGCGTATGGCATGGCGGATCGCGAATCATTACAAAACTCAGTCGGAAAGCTTGAGGCGAATGGAGTAAACAGGATTGCCGTGGTGAGACTCTTTGTTTCTGGAGATTCGTTTCTTGATCAAACGGAATATTTTCTCGGTCTAAGGCCCGATCCTCCACCATTTTTCTTAATACACGAACATGGTGGTGATATGGCTACGGCGTTTGCAGCTCGATTACCACAACACGCCCCCAGAATGGTATCCAGTCTGGAAAATCGTATTCCGCCGATTGAGACGAAATCTGAGATAGATCTCAGCAGATCTGGTCTCTATGATTCTGGAGAAATTGGAAGGATTGTAGTGGAGCGCGTTCAGGGTCTTAGCCGTGATCCTGATAAAGAGTCCGTTTTGATTTTAGCTCATGGAGAAGGAGAGGACCGGCTGAACCAACGATGGCTAAATCGCCTGGAGATTTTGACAGAAGAGATAAAAGAAATTGGGGACTTTCGGTCTATCCGTGTGGAGACATTACGAGAAGATTGGGTCGAAAAAAGAGAAATTGCAGAGGAGCGCATTCGGATGTTTGTGGAGGAGGGGCAGCGGGCCCATGGAGAAGTTCTTGTGGTTCCTTTTCGGGTGTTTGGATTTGGCCCGTATGCCACTGTGCTAAAGGGCTTTGACTATCGTTCTGATGGTTTAGGCTTATTACCCCATAAGAGTGTTACGAACTGGTTGAAAAGAGAGGCCTCTTTGATTTTTCAAAGCAACTACTGGGAAGATCCATTTTCCTTAAATCTGGAGAGTGCTGACCACAATTAGGAAGGGAAAGTATGCTACCCCAGTATGTTCTAGATGCTTGTGTAGTTCTAATCATTCTTGGGGTAAGTGCAGTTTTGACACAGGTATTTGCGCGCACCATGTACAATCGATGTGACGCCTGCAATACTCTGAATGCGCGTCGTAGGGACCAGTGTAGACGCTGTGGTGAAATGTTGCAGAGGTGATAGCGGAAATCCCCCTCTTGGTACAGAGTTAAGAAGCTACATTGAAGACAGGTGTGGTTGTTTTGAATGGAATTTTGCCCCCTCCACATGCTAGAATTCGCGCCTTCAAGACGCGTCCCCATCGTCTAGCCAGGTCCAGGACACCGCCCTTTCACGGCGGCGACAGGGGTTCAAATCCCCTTGGGGACGCCAAATTCTTTCCTTTTTGGTATGGGACAAAAACTAAATTCTCTGATGGCCGGACTTCTTCTGGGCTTTTCTGTTTCCTGTGAAGCCCAGGATCCAATACTCAATTGGGATGAGAATGATGCCGACGCAATAATTATTGGAGCAGGGATTGCTGGCCTATCAGCAGCTTTAGAAATCGCTCAGGAAGGTGCTGATGTTGTTGTCGTTGACATGGCTTCTGTTTTCGGAGGACACGCAGTTTCTTCGCATGGAGGTTTGTCGATAGTAGGTAGTCCTATTCAGGCCGCTGCTGGGATAAAGGATACGCCAGAAATTGCCATAAGAGATTTCCATGATTGGGGCGAAAATGCTGATGAGTACTGGGTTAGGTACTATGTGGAGAACTCCAAGGAACTGATCTACGATTGGTTGGTCGACCAGGGTGTTACATTCGGTAATGAGCTCGGTCATCCCAGTGGTAACAGCCTCCCTCGATTTCACAGGGCCCGTAGTCGGGGGTTGGGACTAGTCACGCCGATCTACTTGAGTTGCCTGAAGGCGGGAGTTCGATTCCAGTGGAATACTGTTATCGAGGAGATAATTCTTGAGCAAGGACGCGTAGTAGGAATTCGAGGTAGAGATCAACGGGCGGATGAAGTAATAGAACTTCGGGCAGCCGCAGTGATGTTGGCTACAGGAGGATTTCATAGCGATATTGGTAGGGTTCAACAGTACTGGGATACGAGTCTCCCTTTTCCTCAACGTATCCTAGCTGGGTCGGGTTGGAATTCTCAGGGGTCAGGTCTTGATCTTGCTCGGAATGTCAACGCACGTCTCCATCGTTTGGATCATCAGTGGAATTATGTGCGCGGACTTCCAGATCCTCGCTTCCCAGGTCAAAACCGTGGTCTGAAGTTAACGATACATCCGTCAGTTTGGGTAAATATGAACGGTGTTCGGTTTGTTAATCCATGCCTCTCACCGAAGTTTACATTGCCGACTTTACTTAATCAGCCGACCGGTAGCTATTGGGCAATTTTTGATTCTAAAGGAAAAGAAACTGCGGTGGTTTCTGGATCGGGCTGGAGTGAAGAGAAAGTTCAGTCCTTGATAGTAGGGAATTCTGAACTATTCAAAAAGGCCTCCTCGATACCTAAGTTAGCACTGGAAACTGGCATATCAAAAGAAGTGCTCACTAGAACGATTTCTCGATTTAATAAGTTGGCCCGTGAGGGTATGGATATTGATTTTTCAAGGTTTTCATTAGATCAGGTGGCCTCTTCAAAATGTCAGGAAGCTGTTCCTTTGGAAACACCTCCCTTCTATGCTGTCCGCCTATTCCCGATGGCACGGAAG
>Ga0310344_10001544_pt1 | contig 17635 bp, 9 predicted proteins | sample HC15DNA20200_MG_FD_203801 | JGI IMG/M metagenome (GOLD analysis project Ga0310344, IMG submission 203801) | Marine microbial communities from station ALOHA, North Pacific Subtropical Gyre - HC15-DNA-20-200_MG | ecosystem: Environmental > Aquatic > Marine > Oceanic | place: Pacific Ocean: North... | reverse complement strand
ATGAATTACTCTGCCACCAGAGTCTTGCCTGACTCGGTTCGTGTCTGGGCGAAATATCCCCAAAGTAGCCGCGTGATGCAACCATTACTGCAGCGACATTTAGCCAGAATCCGAGGAAGAACCACGAGAATGTACTCATCGTATCATCTCCTGCAAGGAAACTTGGGAACTCATTACCAATCTCCTGAAGGTGTCCGAAAGTGTAGAGGAGCCAGTTCACGCCGACTATTGCTCCGAGAACATTCCATCTCTCACAATGGCAGAAGGAAACGAATAGAATTACGACTGTTGTGAAAAATGCCCAGACAGAACCCAAGTAAATATGGTCATGATATTCTTGAATGCCCGAGAGTTGCCCTAGCCAAATCAGCGGAATTGCCTGAACTAGCAAGATTGCAAAAAGTGTTGACATCAAAACTCTGTTAGAAGCAGAAAGAGAGGAGCCAAACGATCCAGAGCCTGCCGAGTCTAGTTTGCCCTTCATCAGTGCTGCAGCAATCATTCCTGCTACTATCGATGTAGCCCAGAATGCAAAGAATACTGACGCTATACTGGCCCTGCCTGTATCAATCAAATCTGGAGCAGTTCCTGTCCAGTCTGATAAATCGAAAACAGAGTTAGCAGCATGAGATACTGCCAGATGGAAGCCAATTACGACAGCAAGCAGTGTACTAGCCTCTTCTCTTCTATCCGTACTCATCTGGACAAAGGTCGAGATTCCTACAAGAGCAAAGGTTAGAGCTCCAACTCTGCCAACGCTATCAAACAAGTTGTGGGCCATCGTAATGATAGCCGCAGCGGCTATGAATCCCAGTACGACAATCGCATTTCGATACTTGGCCATATTGCCAAACGGAGCAAAAGCACCAATTCTGCCAAGCGCAGCAGCAAAAGCGGCTACGAGGGGCAGAATCAGGACTTGCGTATATCCGTCATTTTCCATGGCTCCGTTCGCGACATAATCGACACCCATGAACAGTGCTAGCAATGTAACTAGCACCGTTGGGACAGAAGCAATCCCTGTCTGGGAGAGCTCTGATTCAGCCGCGGCATCTTTCTCATTCATCATCAATCACCGTGTTCAGCCCAAAGGCTAGCGTCGCGCCGATTTGACTGAATGTTATAACCATTCGTAGAATGGTTGGAAAATCGGATTACCAATAATCGGCATCTAAATCCGCTAAAGAGCCCGATAAGCGATGTCTGAACGGTAATGGGAGCCATCGAGTTGGATACACTCAATCAATTCGTATGAGGCGGCCACCGCATCGCCAAGAGAGGGCGCTAGTCCTGTAGCCGACAGTACTCTGCCTCCTGAGGAAATTAGTTGTCCATCTCTTCCCAGAATGGTTCCGGCATAGTGAACAAATGCCGAGGTCATTCCCTCCTCGATTTTTACTTCGCTACCCGAGATTATTCTCTTCGTCGATGAACTTGTCGGATAACCCTCTGAAGCGAGTACCACAGTAGCAGCACATAAGTCGTGGAACTCATATTCTTCTTCGGAGATTCTTCCTTCTGCACAGGCAAGCAAAAGTTGCCCCACATCGCTTGAAATCAGAGGAATTGTGACTTGAGTCTCGGGGTCGCCAAATCGTACATTGAATTCAATTACCCCTGGAGTCCCTTCTTGGTCGATCATTAAACCGACATACAGACAACCCCGATAGGGAGTTTCTTGATTCCTTAGGTGATGGTGCATTGGTTCAATAATTTCTCGAGTTACTCTGTGCATTACGGACTCAGATACCACCGGAGCAGGCGCATAGGCACCCATGCCTCCAGTATTCGGACCGGTATCTCCCTCTCCGACCCTCTTGTGATCCTGACTTGCAGGTAGACAAATGTAGCCCGATTCATCCATTAAAACCAGTACCGAAGCTTCTTCGCCCGACAAGTGCTCTTCAAGAAGAACGAAGTCGTCCAATTCTATTCCTTCTAGTAGGGCTTCTTCTGCAACCTTCCTATCTGAGGTAACTGTGACTCCTTTTCCTGCAGCGAGCACATCTCGCTTGATTACCCAAGGGGCCTCAAACTTGTCCAGAGCATTGGGAATCAATGATTTCTCATCTACTACTATGTGGCCACCAGTAGGAACTCCTAGGGATTTCATTATCTCCTTAGCATGTAGTTTAGAGGCCTCCAAACGAGCCCCCTCTGAGTGAGGTCCAAAGCAGGTTATTCCGGTAGACCTCAGAGAGTCTGCGAGGCCGTTTACGAGTGGTGCCTCTGGACCTACAACAACCAAGTCAGAATCTAACTCAAGTGCTAGAGAAACAATGCCTTCGATATCGCCTACGGGGACATTATGATTTGTTGCAATCATCGAGGTCCCAGCATTCCCAGGAGAGCAGTGTACAGCCGCCACAGATGGGCTGTTTGCAAGTCCTATGCAAAGAGCGTGTTCTCTTCCGCCTCCGCCTACAACCAAGACTGTCAGACGAGCCATACGTATGCGTGAAGCCATCGGAAGATAATGGATTCCGAAGTGAGTGCTCCTAGTATGGTACTGACTTCAGACCTAATCTAAATCCTATTACATTGAATAGACGGTGAATAATGGGGGTCAAGATGAGTAAAGCGATAATTTCGTCATGTAATTGCTCATGCATGATTACTTGCCCGTCAAAGAGCAAGAAGGAGAAGAAGAAGATCGAAACAGCGAATGGAACCGTGTCAAGAAGAGGGGCTTTCGAGCTTTCCTCACCCTCTCTTTTCAGGCCACGGCGTCGCTTGACAAATGAGCCAGCCGAGTCGCCCAGCATACAAGCGATACCTAGTGTAAATCCCATCACAAAGGCGGCACCCCACTCTCCTCCGAGCCAGAACCAATCAGATGAATCGCTGAACAATGTAGGGTCGACAAACGGTCTTGCATCTGGAGGATAGTCTGAATTCCATGCATAATGGGCCAACATTGTGAGAAGTCCAGAAAATATGGCGCCGCCGAACATGCCATTCCAAGTCTTTCCATCGCCTAGAATTCTGTAACCATCTTTCCAGTTTCTTCCTCCGTCAATAACCACACTTGAGAAGTCAAACCTATCTGGAATCCACTTACCAAACAGCATCGCTCCGGTATTTGCTAGATAGAATGGACCGTACATCATCAGGACCGTGATGATGTTCAAAGCGAACTCGGCGGAGTCGGGTGCCGGGAATAAGGCAGATGCGCTCACGGGCCTGCGAGACAAAGACAGCGAATGAACTCTATCCGAAGAATGATGGGCAAAACTATTCATGGCACTCTCATTGAATGCAGGACATGAGAACAGCCGCACTACTACAATCCGTTCTGATGATTACCTCAGTCATTCTTGTCTCTGGACTAGTATCCGCAGAGGATTCTGAGACTGTAATTAGTACCGATATGACTTGGTCGGGAGAAGATTCTGTAGAAGGAGTAGTCAGAATATTAGATGGCGGACACTTGACTATAGAGGATGCAAACATCAAGATGATTGATGGATCTAGTATTCATGTTGATGAGGGCGGCCAACTGACGATTACTCAATCTACTGTGAAGTCACAGACTCCACCTTCTGCCATAGCCAGTATGGGCTACTGGGACGAAGTAAATATGTCAAAGTTCAAGATTCCAGGAGATGGAATTTCGGGCCCATTTGAAGTAGAAATAATCCCAATAGAGGGAGATACTTACTACTCTGATGCGGCCCATATTGGAAGTGAGATTTTCAATCTCAATGGCAGTTCTCACACATTCAGTTTCGATAATGATGCAGGAGATGTCTGGGTCGGGCTTACGGGTTATGGTTCCAGTCCCGTCACTGTGGGCTCAATCACTATCACCACACAAACTGGAGGTCAGACTACAATGGCCGGGTCTGAATTAGATACTGTCAATATGAAGAGTGCTGGAACCCTAGAATTTGGAATACATGTGGAAGGAGAAATGCAATCCTCATTCTCTTCAGTAATAGGGGGGCAAGTGTTCGTTGAGGGAACTCTAAGTGCAGACAATACTGAATTCGATAGGGTTGGGCCAATTATGGTTGGCGAATCGGGTAGAATAGATCTCCTAGGGTCTACATCATTCGTATCAAGCCTAGATGATCACGATATTCAAGCTGGACCTTACTCCGAGATATTCTGGGGCGAAGGCGTTGTGGGATCAGGAGGATTGATTGACAAATGGGAGAGAAGAGTTGCAGGTCAGACTTTACATCTAGATGCAAAGTATGTTGTCCTCAGACTATCCGGAGTTGGCCCTCAGGAGGCTACTCAAGAGATATTTAGCGATGAGAATGGTACTGCCTATGTCAATGCAGGAATAGAGAGAGTGGTCGAGATTGGTTATGCAGATGGAACAATCTGGACCGAATCTGCAACCATAGAAATCATCACCTATGAAACGGGTTGGAATCCTACTACATCCGGAATAGGAAACTATGGAGGAGGAGTAGTGAATCTGGACTGGTCAGATTCAATTGTACTCGACTCGGGTACGCCTTATGTTGAATGGGAGTCTCTTGGTATCACTGAAGAGACAATGACGAAAACTCGGGGACAGGAGATGCCCGTAGTAGCCGGATTAGCAAACAGAGGGAGTGCGGAGGCGCTTCTGTACTTCACCTGTGAAGTTTCAGAGACAGGGATGGAAGCCGATATTGGAGGCTATAGGCAAGCTAGAATTGGCCCGGGAGAATCTGTTGAGGTTTCGTTCGGCTGGAGGCATTCTCAGACTGGTGACGCCTCTCTAACTTGTAGGATATTGACTCCAACTCAATTAGTCAGTGATGATGCGTTTGGAGGAGGCAGTATGACGACCGAAACAGCGACTTGGTCCGAACCTGCAGAAGATGATTCGATAGATGTCGTATCGCTTCTAGCTGCAATCATCGTAGCTATGGCAATTGCCGGATTCACCATGCTCAGACGGGCTTCAGATGCTATCGTGGAAGATGATGATGACTCAGATTATTCAGAGGACGAGTACTAAATTAGCAACTCGAAACCTTAGTCCATGATTCGCTGGTTGGCTCACCGGGGTCATCTCCTGTTCCGCCGTCTCCTTCTTCTGTGAATTCATAGTACGAGGTATGAGTAATGGTTGATCCATCTGACCAAGGGGAATTTTGTGTTGTTTCTACAGTAAAGTGGTAGCACCCGTAGTCACTAACGGACCAATCATCGATTGGAACATACTTGGTGTTCAGTTCAAACGACTCAACCGACCCAGGCAGAGGAAGTTCTGAGCCGTCCTCTGCGACTAGAGCACTGCCGCCGCCAAACTCTCCATTTCCTGAATCCCACTCGGCAACTCCATTGACAACAGAGACCAGAGGATACGATATAACAACACTAGATCCATAGTACATTTTAGCCTGAACTGTGTAGTCCGCATATGGCATTGGTCCTGGTGGATTATCTCCTAATGCGTCAAGCCCCGACCATGACTTCAGAGCAACACCGATGATACAAGAATCCTTTGAACTCTCGCAGTCATTACCATATCCCATTGCGCCAGAAGTTTCTCCCTTGACATCTTCAACGGTTCTCTGTAGATGTCGAGACTGTAGCAACATCGAATCAGATGACTCGCCAACATCCACAGTCACCACATACTCCGCGTTGTCGGCTGCATTTCCTTGATACCATTCTGCTATAGTGAGTGTGATCTCTCCGTACTTGCCGAAACCATCCTCTCTGTTTATCGAGAAGGCCATAGATTCGGAGTATATCTCAGTTCCATCGTAGGTGATAGAAACATCTGCAGAATCAACCGATGATCCCATTATTGCTCCAGATTCTCTGATTGTCAAAGTGATGGTTGATGAGTCGTCTGAAAGCTCAGAGTCGGTAACTGTAATCTCTCCAGAAGATAGGCTCATTACAAGATATGGAGATGCTGCTAGTAAGAGATAGACTACAGCAATTGCCGCTGTCTGCTTCTTACCAACTGCATTCCAGATAAGGTAAAATGAGATTCCAAAGATTAGGATTGGCACAAGTCCTAGGAATGCGTAATCGCTCTGTATGCTAGGTCTGGAAACAATGAATGATGAGACAAGCGCCAGGGCTGCCAAACCTGCTCCAATCCCGATTGGTCCGGAAAAGAAACCCTTGGAATCCGAAGAACCAACATCCGCTACCAATACAGTTTCTTCTGATCCGGCTGATTGTTGTTCTATTGCCTTCTGAAGTAGACCGCCGTCACTCACACAACTCACTCCTGCATGCGCACGTCACAGATGTCGGTTATCAACCCGTTGACTAATACGAACGACGGAGTGAAGTCAGAAAAGACGCGCGTCGAGTTCTCTAATTTCGCCGGAATCGTCATCCTCATCATCGCGGTATCTACCTGCAATGGCGGCAGCAGCGAGAGTAGTAATCATCATCGTACCGAGTAGTTCGAATCCAGGCAGATAGACTCCTCTGATGTATATCGTCATGGTCTGTATCTGATAATTCGGAATACCTTCGGTTCTGACTGAATATTCAGATGTAGCCTTGAACATCAAAGAGAAGTATTTGTCAGTCCAGCCCTGATTCTTTGGTGTTCTCATCTGAACATAGATCTTCTCTGCGGGAGCCATGGACTCAATCTCCACCGAAACTAGAGGGATACTGAGTTGGAATCCTTCATCGTTCAGGTCGCCGTAGTTCTCTACTCCGACATTGAACCTATCCATCGCATTGCCGTCGTTGTATACATCGAAGGTCAGCATATAGTCGACCTTTGGCCTGAGTTGCAAGAATGCGACCTCAGAGGCGACTCTTAGGCGGCTGAACTGTCTAATAACTGCAAGAACCTTGTATGTAGTCGGAGTGCCGACATAGGTTACTCCATTGGCTTGAACGACCTCGGCTGTAATTGAAACAATCTGCGAACCTTCTGGCATCCTTAGGTCAGCTCTGGCAACTACTTGGAAGGACACATCGGACTGCGAGCCGACCGTCATGGAGGCAGGGCCTGCTGCCGCTAATGAGCCAGACTGAATCTGGACATTGACCTTAACCTGGTGGACAGTTGGGTTGTCTAATGTGCAGTCTATGATTGTGGTTCGAGTAGCACCTGGATAAACATCAATCGGCTGTGGTTGCTGACAACTAATTGTAATGTCTGGCACAGGCCCTTGGGCCTGAACAGCAGCTGCGCCTGCCCAAGTGCTTAGGAAATAAACAGCCAGAATCATGATGGCTGGACGGACCGAACGCGCTTTTGTCATCACATCGAGGCCCCCTGAGACCGTATTTGAGGCTTCGCACGAACTGGACCACTAGAAGCCGATTAGATGATTAGGGAAATAGACTGGTGGACCCGACCGGATTTGAACCGATGACCACTCGGTTATGAGCCGAGCGCTCTAACCAACTGAGCTACGGGTCCCTAACTCGTCTCACGCACATCGCGAAATGAACTTATCTTCGCTGCGGAGTGGTCGACCTTCTCTCTCAACCTTGAAGCACAGTACCCCTCCGTGTGCGTATATGGCGAAGCTTTGGGTGATGTTCTTCACATCGCTTCTGCTTGTCTCGGCAATGAACTTCTATGCCGTGATAAGGGAGCCTGATTTGATAGAAATAGACGAGATACGGAACTACCCCCGGGAGACCGTGAAGATTGAGGGAGTGCTTACTGGCTATGTGCGCGACCCGTATGGTGAGGGTGCTGACAGAATAGATTTGCAAGTCCAAGAGATTGGTGGGCACTCTGTTGCTAAGATACGCTGGAATGTGGACTGGACCAATGAAGTGCCTCCGATTGGAACTGTGATTATTGTAGAAGGGGAAGTATCCGAATGGAATGGTAGAATCTGGCTACAATCAAATGGTTACGGTGCGATAGTTGCAAGAGACGAGGTCATAGAGTTCACGGAGACCAAATTGGTTGAAGTCGGTAGAGATCCCGAATCATTTGCAAATCAATCCCTCACGATTGATGGTTGGTTGAGTGAGTCACTTGCTCCTGATGTTACTTACCATTCTCTTTACATGATGGATAATCAGGCCTACGGGGGTGCCGACCACCTCCTATACATGCAAGTCGAAGGTCGTGTGATGGAATGGGTCGAGGCAGGAAGTCATATTCGAGCCAGTGGTTGGTTACAGTTTGATGAGCGTTCATATCGCTGGAGGTTACTTGTCCAGGCAACCGAGATTGAGGTTCTCTCTCAGGGAGAGGCAGTTTATCTGGACTGGGAGACGGAGCCATACACTCTGACCTATGAGGTAGGAAAGCTAGTCGTAATTGACGGCACTGTTGCCAATGACGGCGAGGAATGGTGGATTGAGGGCGACTCGCCTACCGACAGGTTATGCTTTCTACCATCTCCTGAAGATATAGATGGCAACATTACTGGCCAGAGTGGTGACTGGGGAGGAAGGCTGGCATGGTCTACTGACAAGGCTGAGGTCTGCTTGGATAGAGGATATTCCGAGTCTCTTCAGTATCCTGCTGGCCAATTCGGAGATGATGTCTTAGCACTGGAGGATGTTGCTGAGAATCCATTTGATTATGTAGGCAACAGTTACCAATTTGAGGGCTGGATTACAGATCCGATTTCACCTGACTACGACAAAGGATATGTCGGAGATGGGGAAGGATACTATGACCGAGACACCAAGTTGAGGCTGCACTTGATTGGTGAGCACTCAGAGTGGATTGAACCCGGCCAAGAGATTCGGTTCAATGCCACCGTGCTTTGGTCTGTAGCTGACGGTAGAGTAGTGCTCGAGGCACGCTCATGGCTTCTTGGAGAAGTTCCAGAGCCAATCGTCCTGAATTGGGGTGATGGATACAACTCATGGAGATGGAACATAGGATGGAAGGTCCAGATTACTGGAGAAGCTTTGATGGATGAAGATGGTAATCAATGGATTGAACGCTCTGGAAGTGAAGAGAGTGTTTGTCTGCTCGGTGACGGTACAGAATCCAGCCAGCAGATGCAGATTGGTGAACCAATAGACTGGGTTGGGCGTTTGACGATGATTGAGGACTCAATTGGGAACTCCGCGCAATTCTGCATTGATATTCGTCCCTAGGTGTTTGTATGGACGGCGTGCTGCTGGATTTCAGTTGGCTGATAGCATCATACATATTCGGTATCATGTTAGGCTGTCTAACCGGATTAATTCCAGGATTTCACGTTAACAATGTCGCCCTAATTGCACTCAGTCTTTCCCCGATTGCTGTAGCCATAGGAATTCCGCTGGATGCCGTTGCTGGAATCATTGTCGCCTGCGGTACGGTTCATACTTTCCTGAATTATATCCCAAGCGCATTGGTCGGAGCCCCTGATGACAACATGGCTCTGGCCTTGTTACCTGGGCACAGGATGTTAATTTCGGGCCAAGCGGCGCAAGGAGTTGCATACTCAGCGAGAGGCTCACAAATGGGGATGCTAATGTCCATTCCTCTGCTAATTGTGGCAAGGCTACTCTTTGGAGAGGATCCTGGCTTAGGCCTATACGAATCCAGTCGCGAGGTTCTGCCGTGGCTGCTGCTAACGATTTCCATCTTCCTGATTATGACCGAGACTACTCGTCTTTCATGGCCAGAGTGGAGTCAGCGCTTGACTAGTAAGTTGGTATTCCCTCTCCCGCGTAAAATAGAGTTTAGCATTCCAATTTGGAAGTTCAGGTTACATCGTAAGTGGGAGAACCTAGACTTACGCCTAGGAGATAGTTCGAGAACTGCGGGTATACTTGCTGCGACTTTCTTCTTCTTACTGACTGGATTCTATGGCTGGGCAGTATTCGAGTTACCAGGCAGATCCCCCATAGGTATGCCTTCAGCAACTTTGCTCTTCCCCGGCCTAGCGGGACTATTTGGAATTGCCAACTTAATTGACATCTATGTTACAACCTCAGAGATTCCCCCTCAAGAGCCGAATTGGGAATTACCGCCAATGAAGCCTCTTGCTGTGCCTACTTTCCTATCTGCAATAGTCTCCTCGGTAATGGCGATTCTGCCCGGTATGACTGCAGCCCAAGCTACAGTAGTAGTGATGAGCATGCGGAACTTCTGGGGAAGGTTGACTGATCCGAACTACATACCTGCAGATTTTGAGCATGGAACTCAGCCAGGGTTTGTGCCCAATGCAAACGCTACTGACATTGAGGGGCTTGATGACCTATCAGAGGAAGAGCGGGAGATGTTTGAAGAAGTATTAACCGAGGCAGGAGTGAGTCCTGACCTTGACCTAGGGGCGCAGAATCAACAGCAGGATCTAGAAATAATTGCTATCCTCTCCTCTGTAAACACCGCTGTAACAGTAATGGTTCTGGGATTCCTGTACATGGTTGGAAGACCTAGGTCGGGTGCCGCCCTGGCTCTGAACATGATGTATCCCATCGACATGTGGAACGCAGTCGAACCTCCAGCAGACTTTGTCCGGCTCCTCGGCATCACAATAGCCTCGGGGCTGTTCGCGGTTCCAGTAATGATTAAGGTTGGAAAAGGGATGTTGAAGTTGCATGAATTGGTCCCTCTCCGAACTGTAGTAATTACAGTTACATCATTCATCACCGTACTGGTCTGGCTATCTACTGGCTGGATTGGTGTTGGCGTTCTAATCATTGGAACTGCAATGGGATTAATGCCCCCTAGGATTGGAATCAGGCGCAGTCATGCAATGGGCATTATTCTAGTTCCAATTATGTTGTATACATTCGCCAGAACATTCGATGGATTCGGATTTATCTGAGGTTTTTGATACTGCAACGCTTATTCGTCCAACCGCTCTGACGGCGTCAGGTGCGATAGCATGGACAGCAAGAAAACAGCATTGATAGTTGGAGCATTGCTCCTAACGGTGAACATAGGAATCGGAGTTACTGGAGTCGTTGATGGAATAATCAAGGGCACAGTTTCTGACATGGTTGCTACAGGATACGACGGTTTGGATGAAAAAGGGAATCAGAATTACTCTGTGGACTATGACGATGATTGGCATGTATCAACTGCCGAGAGAGTTTACTTCGCTAATTCAGTAACCGATGCTTCGGCTTTAGAGTCGGATAATCCTGATGATGGGCTGACTATGATGGGTCCATTCATTTACGAGGTAACAACGACTAGAGAGATTATCGATTTCGACTATGATGCGAACACAATGACTTACTCTGAATACGATGTTTTTGAATGGTGTGAGACTTGTACTTGGAATGACTCTGACGGCGTAGAACATGCCTCTTTATCTGGTGACACTGAAGTAACTCAGGTCAATATTCTTTGGAATACACAGAGAATAGGTGGAATGGGCGGTGCCTCTGGAGGTATCTTCTATGGTGAAACATTTGCCAAGGCGATGTTCGCGGCTGGCATGATTGAGTTTGACCTTGCTAACAGAGCTCCTAGTATTTGGGCTGCTGAGGATATCGATAGTATGGTTGGAGACTTTTCTTTAGGACTGCAAGCAATGGGAATGGATTCGGTAAATGCCTCAATTTTGGCTCCTTCCGGAGTTCTTTCGGGAGCGTATGTGGCAGCTACCGGTGGAGGAAGCCAGGAGGACATTCTCAATAATACCGAGCATTTCTTCGCTTACACTGATCAAATTCTGTACGATGCAGAAGATTCTTCAACTGGATCCTGTATTGCTTTGACTTGTGACCTAGGGCCCGTTCTTGTAACTGGTATGGGCGCTCCAGACGGAGGAGTGGTTACTCAAACTCGAGCTGCACTATATGGATACGGAGATGCTCCAGCAGAGCAAATGGCTGTAATTGATCTGGGTGTTTACGCACTGGCTGCAAATACATTTGTTGCTCACGGTGGAGGCGCTGAAATAAACGAAGAAACTCCGCAACTAAAGGAGAGATTCAATGAGGTTAGTGGGGTTATGATTAATGATCCAGCGGTCTTGAATAATCTTCTATTCAACGAAAGTGTTGGAATGCTTGGGTCCTTCGAAATTGAGGGGATTCCACTTCCCGGTATGGTAGTTGGACTGCTTCTCCCATTACAGTCTGGTGCCTATTTTGATGCAATGATAACCTACGGAATTGGCCTCCTGGCCATCGGTGCCCTAGCAGATTATGTCGAGCCGTGGGTCGGACTTGGTGTTACTGGCCCGCCCCGAGAATTCGAGATGATTCTGGGCGGCGGACAGGGATGGATGAACTCTGATGACTGGTGGCATACGGCATTCGGTGCTGCAGACCCTCTGTCTGGAGAATACATTCCAATTGGACTGAACAGGGAATCTTTTGCAGGCAAGGCTGATTTAACTATGGAGAAGTCAGAATTCATCCTCAACGACCCCGTGATTGGCCTGAAGTCTTCATTCCCCTCAGCATTCATGTATGGAGAACTGTCGGGAATGACGCTTCCTGATGCTGAAGGTAACCAGTATGTTTGGGATGATGCCTATGTTGCATCTCTATACGGGATTTCTGAGGATGCGGCGAATGCACTAAGGAACTGGGTGAATAATTTCTACTTCGATACTGTAATGCCTGTTTTATTGAACTTCGTTACTGGAAACGAGCCATTTGTAACTCAGCCAGTCAGTCACTGGCTATATGGCTGGAATGATGCAGTAAACACATATTTTGGATTCTTCCCTTGGGTCAGTCTTGAGACTAACGATACCTACTACGGATCTGGAGGAATCAGTACCGGAGATCGATCAGTGTACATGATGAGTATAGCCGGAGATAATGTAGGACAGCGCCTATCTCAGGGATACATCAACTCAGATGGTAACGGCCTTTGCGACTACGACTACGATGCAGATGGTAACTTCCTAGGGTACGACTTGGAGTGCGAGGCTGGTCAAATTTACGGGATGACTGAGCATCTACCTTGGAGGGCCCCACACCGCGAGGACGCTGCAATGGGATTGCTTTCAGACCATATTGGAAATGATGACACTGTGGTTGCAGGCACTGTAGGAGGTATTGCCGACGCTGAGAACTCATTCAATGTGAACTTGATTGGATATGCAATTGCCCAGTCCGAGGTTGGAGAAGAGACCACATACAAGGGAATCGATATGGTAGAGCATACAGTAACTCTAGATCCGGCCAACACCCAGATTCAGGGTAAGTTGATTGGTTCTGCGACCTTTGTGGATGTTATGCCTGGTGCTCTGCCAGTCTACCTAGGTGCGAACATCGATATGAAGGTCGAGCCAATTACCAACGCTCCGATGTATGGTAAGGTGACCGCTACCTTCTTCCTAGATCTACGAGGTCCTGGTTCGATGAATCCTGACTTCGATTCTAATGATGTTGTACCAGTGTTTGAGATTCACTCCTTTAGTGAAATCCCTGACGACTCCGCGGAAGATTATCGAGCAAGTGTGAGCGATAACCTAGGGCCAATGGGATGGACTAACTTCGGTGGCGATGCGGGCGCGCCTCTATCTTATGTGCACATGGTTATCGCTCTGTTGTATGTGGTCGGAATTGGACTTGTAGTGTTTGGTTTGATGGGTTCCAATAGCCCTGAAGACGAAGAGTAGTGAGGTACCAGCCGGCAAAGCCGGCTGCGGGCACGCGTGCACGAAGGGTTGAATCCCGATTAGTGGCGCCATCGTGCCATGCAAGAGCTTGGGAGAGGTGTCGTCTCGGCCCTCTGTCTAGCCTTGCTCTTGCTGATGTCACTGTATCCTGTAGTTGAGTCTGGGCTACATGAGTCTCAAACAGATCATGCTGTGAGCCAATCTACAGCATGCTCAGAAGTTTGCATCAATGAGTTGATGCCAAATGCTGAGGGTTCTGATCAGGGGATTTTTCCGAACGGAGAATGGGTAGAACTGTACAATTCTGGTGCTGCTGGTATGAATTTGCAGAACTGGACTCTCGAAGATATTGGAGGTTGGGTTCATCCCATTGATTCTGCAACATGGGTCGGATTCTCGGAGCTAGAGGAGTCTTATGTTATCCCTGCAGGCAGTTACGCTGTAATCGCAGAGAATGAAATTGGAACGCTAAGACTCAACAATGGCGGAGAGACTCTGTACCTCAAGGACGCCAATGGAGAAACTGTCCACACAGTTACTACTGGTGAGGCGACTGATGGAGTGTCAAAGATTTCCGGTGAGAATTCTTCAGCGGATTGGGTTGACTCAGAGGAATCCACTCCTGGTGTGGAGAACTCAGAAGGAGGAGATGGAGGGGGCGGTAATGAAAACCCTACAGTAGAGCCTTCGGAGTGGAACGGAAAATATGATGTGAAGTTCACACGAATCATGCCAGCAGAAGTTCCGGACAGAGATAATGACTGGTTCGAGCTTACAAATACCGGGGACGAGCCTGTGAGTCTTGCGGGCTGGACAATTGAGAGAATTCGTTCTACCACTCCTTGGATTTCAACATTTAATGACATTGAAATCGATGCTGGACAGACATTAGTACTGACCGAAAACCCAGCAAATTTACTTGCCGATGGGGGAATCAATGCTCTGGATGGAAACATCGTCCTCAACAACATGCCTTGGTTAGTCGATTCGGGCAGTGCATTGCAACTCAAGTCCCCCAATGGTACAGTAGTCGATGCCATTGCATTCGGCGGAGGGATCGCGGAGATAGATGGCTGGCTGGGTGCAGCAGTTTCGGTCCCAGGAGATGGAACCCCGGGCCTTATACTGATGAGAGGCACAGGATGTGGAGACTACCCTGATACCGATACTGGCGCTGACTGGGAGCAACGATGGATTAGAATTGGAGCCTCGACTTTCTGTGATGGAGGTTACTTCACAACTGAGGTAGATTCTTTGGTATCTGCCTCAATTGGTCCAGATTCGGGATTCAACGATTTGAAGCAATGGATTGATGCTGCTGAGGATTCGATTCATTTGCATATCTATCAGTTCATGAGCCCCGATTTAAGTCACGCACTACTCGATGCGATAGAAGAGGGTGTCGAGGTCACAATTTTACTGGAAGAAGGAATTCTTGACGGGAGTAGCACCATCAACAAACAAAGAGGACATGCTCAGACACTACATGATGCAGGTGCTACTGTGTTATGGATGGAAGATCCAACACAAATTAGCTCGCCCTATGCATACATCCACAGCAAGATTGCTGTAAGAGATTCCGAGAGCGTGTGGATATCTTCAGGCAACTGGAAGGACTCCAGTGTACCTCCGGATGGAATTGGCAACCGTGAGTGGTCAGTGATACTGAACTCACAGGTAGCAGCCGAACTAGTGCTCTCAAGAATGGCATGGGATGAGAACTCTCAGCACTTGCATATCTCTCCCCACTCATCTTGGCACGCCCCCACATTTGACTGGACCATGGATAGTCCTTGGCACGATGATGAATTTACCCCAATAGAGTACCATTCAGGCCCATTTGATGCCCAGCTGATTACTTGTCCTGACGACTGTGTTACGGGAATTGTATCGATGATTGAATCCGCCGAACAATCAATCGAGCTTTCGGTTCAATATCTCGATTTGGACTGGTACTGGGGATTTGGCGATAATCCGATTATCGCTGCTTTGCATCAGGCTGCACAAAGAGGTGTCGAAATTCGCCTGATGTTAAATGGATTCTATGCCGAGTGGGACGATGAGATTCGTGACGCAATAAACATGTTCAACACCGACTGGAATGCGACCGAGGGGCTTGATGTTACTGCGCGGCTGATGGCCTACTCAGACACCATAGTGAAGCTTCACAATAAGGGAGCGATAATCGATGGATCTAGTGTCCTAATCGGAAGTATGAACTGGGGATCAAGTGCTGCATTGAGAAACCGAGAGATGGGTGTGTTGATTCATCATGAGGGTTTGGCGGCGGACTACTCTGCTTCATTCGAAGATGACTGGAATAGGTTGGACCCAACAACTGATTCAGATGGTGATTTGTTGCCAGATCAGTGGGAGTTGGAGTACGGCCTCAACCGACATTCTGCTGCTATCCTAGGAACTGCACTGAGTGAGCAGTCTCTAGATCCCGATCAGGATGGACTAAACAATCTCGAGGAGTATCAACTTGGTGGTGACCCATTGTCCAGCGATACTGATGGAGACTGCATTCCTGATGGAGAGGAATCGGCCTTTGCAACCAGCGTAATGCGTCAGCCTGTAATTGCAATGAACTCGGGCGATGTCGATGAAAATGGCATTCCCGATGGTGAGCAGTATGGTTGCGAGCAAGGCTCAAACAACAACGGCAGTAGTATCGAAGAGGAAGAAGAATCTGAGGAAGAAGAAGAATCCGATGAAGAAGAAGATTCTGGATTATTCAATATCAGAGAAGATCCACTGTCTAGACCTGGGGCCTCATTCTTGTTCTGGCTCATGGCATTCTCTGCTTTCTGCTTAGCTGCTGCAGCGGCTTCAATGTACATCCAACCGAGAAGAGGTACTGATGAAGTTCTAATCGATGATGCAGGGTATCGGTTTGATGATACTGAATCTGGAAAGGCAATTCTGACGGGCACCAGTTTCGATGATTCTGCAGAGGATGTTCGTGCTCGAACTGAGGGCAGGGATGATGGTCAGCACGGGGCAATCAAGTTAGATGGATTTGGTTTTGATAATGACACTAGGGATCAAGTCCAGTGGATGCTTGAGCAAGGGCGCACGATGGAAGAGATTCGAGTTGAATTGGACGAGGAGGAGTGATGTCAGAGAACATCCACGACCTCGTCGAGGGAGTGGTTGACGGTTCTATCTCAGATACTGAATTAATTTCTTGGCTAAAAATAGTACATAGTGAAGGGATCAGCAAAACAGATACAATCGCTCTGACCGAAGCAATGAGGGACTCTGGTGAGACTCTGTCTTGGGGTTCGGCATTCTCGGAACTTGTTGTTGACAAACACTCGACCGGAGGAGTAGGGGACAAAGTCTCGCTTATTCTCGCCCCGGCTCTGGCCGCTTGCGGCCTGAAGGTTCCTATGATTTCGGGTCGTGGACTCGGGCACACCGGAGGTACACTAGACAAACTAGAGAGTATACCTGGATTCAGTGTAGAGTCAGATTCGGAAAAGATACAGGCACAGGTACTAGATATTGGCTTGGCAATGGTCGGACAGACTGAGAGACTAGTCCCGGCCGACCGTAGAATGTATGCCCTCAGAGATGTAACAGGTACAATCGACTCAATCCCTCTCATCACATCCTCAATTATCTCAAAGAAGGCAGCAGAAGGACTCTCTGCCCTAGTTCTGGATGTCAAATTCGGACGTGCAGCATTCATGGTTGAACTGGATAAGGCCAGAGATTTGGCCGAATCTATGGTTGCTGCATCCAAGGGCATGGGGATTACTACCAATGCAGTACTATCCTCGATGGATGCTCCGTTGGGCTGTGCCATTGGCAACTCACTTGAGGTGTTAGAGAGTGTGGAGACTATTTGTGGCAATGGCCCGTCCGATTTAGAGGAACTAGTATGCATTCAGGGAGGACTACTGCTGCATTCAACAGGCTTAGCAGAAGATCGCGATACTGGGGCCCTGATGATTCATGACTCATTGCATGATGGTTCGGCCCTAGAGTGTTTTAGAAAGATGGTTGAAGCCCAAGGAGGAGATATTTCCATCCTGGACAGTGATTCCTCGCTAATGGCTGGATTGGGTTTGATTGATACTCAATTGAATGCTACCAGTCTTTGCGTGTCAGCGAGTGGTTGGGTACATGATATCGATGCCCTGTCTATAGCACTGGCATGCCAACGAATGGGAGCGGGGAGATTAGAACTT
>Ga0310344_10001543_pt1 | contig 17640 bp, 20 predicted proteins | sample HC15DNA20200_MG_FD_203801 | JGI IMG/M metagenome (GOLD analysis project Ga0310344, IMG submission 203801) | Marine microbial communities from station ALOHA, North Pacific Subtropical Gyre - HC15-DNA-20-200_MG | ecosystem: Environmental > Aquatic > Marine > Oceanic | place: Pacific Ocean: North... | reverse complement strand
GATCGACCATCCAAGCCAATAACTTAAAGTGATACCGATTAGCGCCGAAACGATGATGAATAAGAGTTCCATTACAGGTGGCAATCCCTTGTCGTGAGATTCTATAGTTACAAGTCTTGCACAATTATATGGTCCTGATCTTGTTTACTTGATTTCATCATTATTGTAAACATTCTGCCATTTGCTGATGCTTTCTAAAAAACTGCACCAAAGATTTTGCAGGATCCAGGAAACAGACAACTCTCAATGATAGGATCTTTGTATATCAATGGTTCAGAAAGCTCAGAGTTCTGGTGTTTCGAAGGTGACCGATTTGATCGGGAATACCCCATTATTGCGGTTGAGCCGATTCGAACGCCTGTGTCCAGGGGTCGAATTGTACGCAAAAGCTGAGTGGGAAAACCCAGGTGGTTCGGTCAAAGATCGTCCGGCCGCGCGAATGATTTTGGACGGTATTTCTCAGGGTTCTCTAACAAAAGAAAAGATACTACTTGATGCAACTTCAGGTAATACCGGGATCGCTTATGCAATGATTGGTGCTTCCCTAGGGTATCAGGTAAAACTATGCATGCCGACAAATGTGACTCCAGAGAGAAAGAAAATTTTACGAGCCTATGGTGCTGAACTTGTCTATACGGATCCAATGGACGGTTCTGACGGAGCCATTCGAGAAGCAAGAAAATTGTATTCGGAAACACCAGAGAAGTATTTTTATCCGGATCAGTACAATAACCAAGCGAATTGGCAGGCTCATTATGAGGGTACGGGACAAGAGATTCTTCATCAAACAGATGGACGAGTAACACATTTTATTGCCGGGCTTGGAACCAGTGGAACCTTTATGGGTGTGGGGCGGAGGCTTCGTGAATTTTCCCACCATCAAGATCGTAAGGTGACTCTTATATCATTACAACCGGACTCTCCTTTACATGGACTTGAAGGATTAAAACACATGGAGTCTGCGATTGTTCCCGGGATTTATGATCCCGTACTCGCTGATCACGATCTTCGTGTTGGTACGGAACATTCTTATCAAGTGGTAAGACAGCTGGCATCCGACGAAGGTTTGTTGGTTGGTCCGTCGAGTGGGGCTGCCCTGTCTGCGGCGTTAACAGTAGCACGTGAGTTACGCGAAGGAGTCATCGTTATGATTTTTTGTGACGGTGGAGAAAAATATCTTACTCAACGTTTTTGGGATGACTAATTTATGGCTGATCTTGTTGACGAAAATAGAGAGGCACTCGTTATAGATGAAAAGGTGGTAGCACATATTCGGATGCATGGGGTCGAAGCGTATCCTAATGAATGTTGCGGTGCGCTGATTGGTTCTGGGCAGGTTGTTTTTGAAGGATTTGCGCTTCCAAACAAGACGGACGAAGGTCCACGCCGTCGTTTTTTGGTGACGGCTGATGACTACAGGGCAGCTGAAAAACATGCGACGGACATTGGGAAAGAATTGATAGGATTCTATCATTCTCATCCTGACCATCCGGCGCGACCTTCTCAGTATGATTTAGATCACGCGTGGCCATCTTTTGCATATGTAATTGTTGCAGTTGAACAAGGAGAATCAAAAGAAATGACCTCGTGGAGGTTGCGTGAGGATCGTTCAATGTTTGACAGGGAACCAATAACGGTAGATTCATCAATTGATCTTTATTAAAAAAGAAGAGGCATTATGGCAAACAAAGTACTTATTCCAACACCCCTTAGAGTTTATGCTGGTAAAAAGGATGTCGTTGAGGCTGAGGGTAATACGGTCGGAGAACTTCTCCAGAACCTAACATCACAGTATTCTGAACTTCGTAATCACTTATATAACGACGATGGAAAATTGAGAAGTTTCGTGAACGTTTACATTAATGACGATGACATTCGTTATCTGGAGAAGGAGTCCACCCCGGTTAAAGATGGCGACACCATCAGCATTGTCCCATCTGTTGCCGGAGGTAATAAGGAATGGTAGATAACACTGCTGAAATAGGGCTAAGTAATGAAGAGGTCGCTCGTTACAGTCGACATCTTATTATGCCTGAAGTTGGTCTCGACGGTCAGTTAAAGTTGAAGGCGGCCAGTGTTCTGTGTGTGGGTGCCGGTGGTTTAGGATCCCCGGTTGCACTTTATTTAGCAGCAGCAGGTGTAGGTCGTATTGGTATCGTGGATTTTGATGTCGTCGATTACAGCAATTTGCAAAGGCAGGTTATACATGGCACTCCTGATGTTGGGCGACCTAAGTTAGATTCTGCCAGAGACCGAATCAACGCAATTAATCCTGAGGTCACTGTAATACCTCATAACGTAGCTTTATCTTCTGGTAATGCACTTGAGCTCTTCCGTGATTACGACATAATTGTTGATGGTACTGACAATTTTCCAACAAGGTACTTGGTCAATGATGCTTGTGTCATATCAGGAAAACCTAATGTATATGGCAGTATTTTTAGGTTTGAAGGCCAGGCTTCTGTCTTTGCTGCAAAAAATGGACCTTGTTATCGTTGTTTGTACCCTGAGCCTCCGCCTCCCGGATTGGTTCCGAGCTGCGCAGAAGGAGGAGTTCTCGGTATTCTTCCAGGAGTTGTGGGTACTATCCAGGCGACTGAGGCAGTAAAGCTTATAATTGGTGTTGGAGAGCCTTTAATTAATCGTTTTCTCATTTATGATGCTTTGCGGATGCGGTTTCGAGAATTAAAACTTCGAAAAGATGTCGATTGCCCCGTCTGCGGTGAGCATCCAACGGTTCAAGAGTTAATTGATTACGAACAATTCTGCGGAGTTACGAATGTTGTGGAAGATGAGGGTTCTGACCAGCAGGATGCCACCGTTGAAGATCTAAAAAAATTGATTGACGCGAAGGAAAATATTTTTGTTCTAGATGTCCGGGAACCTCAGGAATATCAAATATGTAATATTCCTGGTTCTACACTTATACCCCTTGGAGATTTACCAAAAAGACTTTCTGAGCTTGAAGGACAAGGCGAAATGATTGTGCACTGCAAATCTGGTGTTCGCAGTGGAAAAGCTGTGAAGTTGCTGCATGAGGCCGGTTTTAAACGAGCGAAGAACTTACGGGGCGGTATTTTGGCTTGGATTAAGCAAATTGATCCTTCTTTGCCTTCTTATTAACAATGGCTCCGGAAATGTATGTTCTAAAATTGAGAGAGTCGGGTATAGTGTTAGCATCAGATAAAGATTGAAGACTATTTATCTAAGGATAATCTAGGATGTTGCGCCTCTCAAAAAAAACTGACTACGCGTTGATCGCGCTTAAGGATTTAGCGTCAGGTTCTTATGGGACATCCTCGAGTGCTCGTGAGATTGCAGACCGTAATAATATTCCGGTTGAGCTGATGGCTAAGGTGTTACAGCGTTTGTCAAAGAATGGATTACTTGCCTCTCATCAGGGAACCCGTGGGGGCTATCATCTCGCACGGTCAGCAGAAAAAATTTCTGTTGCCGAAGTCATTCAGGCTATTGATGGACCCGTAATGGTTACAGCTTGTTCGGATATTGATGAGACTTGTGATCAGTATTCGACATGTAATGTTAGAGATCCTTTGTGGAGTCTTAAAGATCGCATTGTTCAAGTGCTGTCAGATTTTACTATCAAAGAGTTAGCTCAAACTGACAAAACTGAAGCATTATTACTTGGTGTTGATGGTGTTGACTCCGGTACTGCTGCTTGGATTACCCCACCTGAAAGATAAGGCAGTTTTATTAAGTTTTCCTCTCGACGTTTAAAGTATATTTTTTGGTTGTTTCTTTAAGAAATGCCTGCGTTACCAATTTATTTAGATTCGCAAGCTACAACACCCATCGATCCTAAAGTGGTCGAGGCGATGATGCCGTATTTCACCAATCACTATGGCAATCCTGCAAGTCGTCAGCATGCATTCGGATGGGAGGCAAGAGATGCGGTCGAGCATGCTCGACGTCAAGTGGCAGAATTTGTTGATTGTGATCCCCGGGAGGTGTGCTTCACAAGTGGGGCAACCGAGGCGAACAATTTAGCTATCAAAGGAATCGTTGGTGCGAATAAAGGTCGTCACATAAATGTTGTGACGTTGGCTACCGAACACCGGGCAGTTCTTGATCCCTGCAGAAAGCTTGAAGCCCTTGGCGTTCAAGTGACCATTGTGTCGACTGATCGAGATGGACTCGTAAACCTCCAAGAACTTGAGCGGGCACTTACTCCAGATACAGTTTTAATTAGTGTAATGGCTGCTAATAATGAAATCGGTGTGTTGCAGCCGATCGGGGAAATTAGCGAGATGGCTCGTGATCGAAACATTGTGTTCCACAGCGATGCAGTGCAAGCGGTGGGTAAGGTGCCTTTTTCGATTCGCAAACTTGGCGTTGACCTCATATCTTTGTCTGGACACAAAATATATGGACCAAAAGGCATTGGTGCGCTCTGTTTTCGGCGTCGTCGTAGAACTCCATTGGATCCACAAATGGACGGTGGGGGCCATGAGCGAGGACTACGTTCTGGAACACTAAATGTGCCAGGAATTGTTGGATTGGGTTGTGCGGCGGCTATGTGTCAGCAAAATATAAAAAGTGATTCAGCAAGAATGCAGACTCTTCGTGATCGACTGTTAAATGGCTTACGGAAACGATTAGATCGGATTACCGTTAATGGATCTATGGAGCATAGATTGCCCAATAACATTAACGTGAGCTTTCACGGAGTTGAAGGATCTTCTTTGATTGTTGGTCTCGACGACATAGCAGTTTCTTCCGGGTCAGCATGTACTTCTTCCCACCCTGAGCCATCACATGTCCTGCGAGCAATCGGGATACCAGATGAACACGCACGAGCGGCACTGCGTTTTGGACTGAATCGTTGGACCTCTCCCGATGAGATTGACTATACAATCGAAAAGGTAACGAGTCTTGTGACTAGGTTAAGGCAAGTTTCTCCTTAAAGAACCCTGCTGAGAGGGAGCATTCAACCCGGTAATAAGGTAAAATCAGTAAATATTCCTGATAAATATGATTGAAATAACCGCAGCTGCGTCAAAAAGAATACGTGAAGCGATGGCTCAAGAAGGTGTTCCAGATGGCGGCCTTCGCGTAGGAGTGAAGGCCGGTGGATGTTCTGGTTTCAGTTATGTTTTTAAATGGGAAGCCGTTCCTAGATCTAATGATGAGATCTTTGTAAGTCAGGATGGTACAAAGATTTTTGTTGATAAAAAAAGTTATACGTATCTCAAAGGAACGGTTCTCGATTGTGACACAGAGATGTTGGGCCAATCACTTATTTTTAGAAATCCGAATGCTAAGAGTGAATGTGGTTGTGGGTTGTCATTTGAGGTGTAGGTCTGTTGGCATCGGTTCTTAAGGACACCATTTCACCGCTTGGTCAATTTAAGAAAAGCTATTTCGATTCAAAGCAAAGTAGCCGAAGCCTTGTGCTAGACTGCCGGTTATGTTGTGTCTAGCGAGGCTTAACATTATGTTTCAGCATAGTATGAGAGCCTATTTTCTGCCGTTAATAGCGGGTTTTGCTCTTATGGCTAGTGCATTCATGCCGTGGATTATGATGGGTGATGTGCGGGCAGGTGGTGTCCCGGATGTAGGGGGATTATGGGTGCTAGCTCTCGGTGGTGTTGCCGTAATATTGGCTGCGTTGAGTTTTTATACACGAAAAAACTCCAGACATCCTCTACTGCTTGTAGGATTAGCCGCCTTTGCGATTTTAATAGTTACCGAAAAGTTAATGGAGCGTTCGATGGTGGAACAGGCTTGGGCAAGGGCTCAGGCTTTATCTATTGTTGAAGGGGGTGTCCCGGCCGATGTTCCCGAGCCACTAATGGCACTGGGCGCATATTTGGGTTTAGCCGCGGCGGCTACTATCACCCTCTTTGGTTTGACGATTGTAGTGCGCCGGGTCGCTACTCCATTTGTTGTATCGGAGGATGATGATGTCTGATGTTTCATCGGCGTCTAAACGGATCACTGTGGCTCACAGTCCAGATTCTGATGACGCTTTTATGTTTTATGGATTGGCGTCTGGAGCGATTCCGACGGGAAATTTTGAAGTCTTACAGGTTCTTAAAGATATTGAAACATTAAATCGTGATGCTTTTGAGGGTCGTTACGAAGTCACGGCGGTCTCTTTTCATGCTTATGCACACTTGTGTGATCGTTATGCGCTGTTGCCTCATGGAGCCAGCATGGGTGATCGGTATGGGCCGGTTCTTGTAACTCGAAGCGATGGTCCAAGTTCTCTCGATGGTGTCACGGTGGCGATTCCTGGTGAATTAACGACTGCGTATTTAGCCCTTCAACTTTACCATCCTGGTGTGGCCTACAAAGTGGTTCCATTTGATGAAATTCAGCCCGCTGTAGTAGAGGGCACTGTTGATGCCGGTGTCTTAATTCATGAAGGACAACTTACGTATGCTGAAGAAGGTCTTCGTAAAATTGTTGATCTTGGAGTTTGGTGGGCAGATAGAACGGACGGACTTCCTCTTCCGCTTGGGTGTAATGTGATACGAAGAGATCTTGGTGCGGAGACCATGAGTGAGGTGTCTCGTATGCTTCACGATAGTATCGCTTACGCGTTGAACAATCGTTCTAAAGCGATTGATTACGCCCAGCAGTATGGAAGGGGTCTAGATCAGGAGCGGACAGATCGTTTTGTAGGAATGTACGTTAATGAATTAACTTTAGATTATGGTGAACGAGGGCGCACGGCAGTAAAGCACTTATTTCGTGAGGCGTACGATAAAAAATTAATACCGCAAGACATTCCGATTGAGTTTGTTGTCTAGAAACAGTCTGTCGTATTGTTCGGTGCGCACGAAAGTTTGTTTAATTGGTATTTCTAGATTGACTTGGGGAGCAGCTACATCTCAAAAAGCTTCAGGATGTATTAATTCAGCGATTTGTTTCGCGACGTGGGCGACATTGGGACCAGGAACCACCAAATCATTTCCTGTTAAAACATAAATTTTTTCTGATTTAACGGCTGGTAGCGAAGAAAATGTTTTCCACGCATTGTTGTCGCTATTGATATTATTTTCGGTCGCATGCTTCGACCGCAGTTCGATTATTATTTCAGGAGCAACGGCCAAAATCGTTTCCGAGGATGGTCGTGTAGCCTCGCGCGGTATGTCAGCGAAGACGTTGGTGGCACCAGCCACTTCCAAGATGTCGTGCAGAAAACCAACACCGCCACTCGCATAAACATTGCGTATTGAATTTGGTTCTCGTCCAAATACCAGTAATGTTTTTGGTTTTGCTAATCCAGTCGTCTGTTCCTTTAGTTTTCGCAGTTCTGTTTCGATCCCAACAGCCACCTGTTCAGCCTCGAATTCTTTCCCGATATGTTTACCTATCGTTCTAACTGTTTTTGGTATGTCTGGAAGAGTGCCATGATGGTAAAGAAAGGTCTTGATCCGTGCACGTTTTAACTGTGTGTGTTCTTCGATTTGATTTTTGTAAAGCACAACTAAATCAGGACTTAATGAAAAAATTTTTTCAATATCTGGATTAAGTAGGGCTCCGACTTTTGGTAAAGAGGCGACTTCTTGAGAATCATCGAAACTACTCACACCGGTAATTTGCGGGCCTGCACCTATAGCAAGAAGTATCTGAGTGACGGCAGGCACTACAGATACAATTCGACGTGGTATTTCACCAGACGCAGGTAAGACAGTCGTCACAGATAAGAGACAGACTGCACCTATTATTATCAGATAATGTTTTAGTTTTGTTGGTTTCGGACAAGTATCCATAAGAAAAAAGGTCCTCCAAACATTGCAGTAATCACACCTACCGGAAGTTCTACAGGCGACAGTATTGTACGAGCCCCAATGTCGCAGATTACGAGGAATGCAGCTCCCAAAGATGCTGAGATTGGTAATACCACTCGGTGATCAGCGCCAACGAACATCCGGACTGCATGAGGAATAATTATTCCTATAAATCCAATCGGTCCTCCAATAGCTACTGCTGCACCTGTAGCAAGTGAAGCACTAAAAAATGCCAGTCTTTGGGTGGCGAGAACATTAACTCCGCGAGCCGAGGCGCTATCCGCTCCAAGAGTAAGAACATTGAGCGCTCGTGGCAAATAGCAAAACACTGCAAAAGCCACAAGCAAGAGCGGTAATGCAGAGATTATTGGTGTGTAGCCACTGACATCAAGATTTCCCATCAGCCATCGTATGGAATAAAAGCTCTGGGTGTAATCGGCCATATATTGGACAAACATAATTGTGGCTGAAAATAAAGAATTAAGGGTAACGCCAGCTAGCAGAAGGACATTGGTTGACAATCGATTTCCACGAAATCGAGCCAAGTAATAAACAATGCTAACGGCAGTTAAGGAGCCTATAAACGATGCCAGTGCAACTGTTGGAACAAAAGGTGACGACACAGAAAATCCGAGGACGATCACAAGGATTGCTCCCAACGAACCGCCAGCCGAAACGCCCAATGTGAAAGGAGTCGCCAAAGGGTTTCTTAGCAAAGCTTGCAAAACCACGCCAGATGTTGCTAGCGCGGCGCCAACGAGTGCTCCAGCGATCACGCGAGGTATTCGCGCGATAAACAATATTTGAGCATCTATATTGTCAGAAAAAGGGATTTCAAAATTAAACGCAGAGTATAAATTGATTGATGTTGAACCCACAAAAGGAGCCAGCACGCAAATAGCAAAGGCAGCCAAGTGAAAAACTACACGTGGTGTTTTCAAGAACTATAATCTCCCCAAAGCATAAACCTCGCCTTTTTCATTTTAAAGAGGATGATGTTCATCTTCCTTGTTATGGATTCATCATTTCCTTGCTAATGGAACGACCATCAGGTGGCCTGTTTCTTGATTGCGATGCACTTCCGCCTCAATGTCGTATAAATCGCGAATGGTTTCTCTTGTTAAAGTGTTTTCAGTAGGTCCTGTTGCAAGCAGGCGACCGTGACGTATCATGATAATTTCGTCAGATAACCTGGCAGCCAGGCCCAAATCATGGGTTGATATCACAAGGGTGGTTTTGTGATTTTCGTTCAAGACTAGAAGTGCCTTGATTATGTCCAGTTGATAGCCGATATCAAGTGAAGCCGTCGGTTCGTCCAATAGAAGAAGTCCTTCGTTTGGACTAGGTTTTTGAGAGTCTTTCAGTTGCCACAATTGAGTTAACGCACTTGCAATGACTACTCGTTGTTTTTCGCCGCCGCTAAGTGTTTTATAACTACGGTCTTCAAGCTGGGATATTCCTGTGGCGGCTAATGCTTCACGAGCGATCTTATAATCATCAAGTCCCTCGTGTTCAAACCGTTTAAGATGAGGGTATCGTCCCATGAGCGTCATCTGAAGGACAGAATAATCAAATGTGAGTCTAGTTTCTTGCGGGACGATGGCTAGTCGGCGGGCGATTTGAGTCGGAGACATATCGGCAAGATCAATACCAGATAGAGTTATACGCCCGTTTTTTGGTTTAAGAAGTCCGCCGAATAGACCCAGTAAAGTTGTTTTTCCTGAACCGTTTGGTCCCAAAACAGCAGTTCGTTCTCCTCGGCGAATTCGAAGAGATATTTCACGCAAAACAGTCTTTGATTCGTAGCAAAATGAAATATTTTCACAATTTAGCAAGGTCTTGATCTCCCTCTAAACGGTGTCTGTTCTGCTATTAAAAAAAAGAAAATTTGAGTGACTAACAAAAGATTGGCCTCCTTTAGGCGTCATACCGCGCCATTTTCAGGTTGCTTAGGGTTTTCCCTGGCAACTCCTGAGAGGTTTCCCGTTGGCCTGGTCTCCTGACTTACGGGGCTAATTAGAACGGGATAGCCTTCCTATGCGCTTCGCATAGTGGCTGGTATATTTGTACGGCAGCCCGTTTTAAAACCCGCTTACAGTGGCGGGACCGTGTGGGTCTTCCACCCACTTCCCATGGTCAAAGGGGATATCGACTTGCAGTGTCAGTATAGTCGATGGCGCTCTCTTGTGGATTGAACCATAGACAAGATACGGTTGACTGTTGCGTACGTGTCTCTATTGGCTTAACATAGAAGGTTGTAGTTCTTATTTTTAGGAGCACCTACATTTTCCAAGGTTTTGCCACCTGGCGAGAGGATTGCATGAGTAAGAGTTCCACCGTTACCGTAAGAGAGACACCTGTTTCTGACGTAAGTTCGACAACCTCAGGTGGTCTCATGATTCATGGTGAGACATTATTAATCTCCACTGATGAACGTATTGAAGTGGTCGATCTAACCGATAAGATTATGTCGTTGGTGCGGCGCCTTCGAATTAGTGAGGGTATCGTAAGCCTGTGGTCTTTGCATACAACCTGCACAATCTTTATTAATGAATTTCAGTCTGCATTACTATCGGACATTCGCCGTTTTCTTGAGCAAACGGTTGCGCGTGATGAAGAGTGGATGCACAACGATCCCAATCATTCCGATTGTGATCGCATGAATGCGGATTCCCATCTTCGAGCGTTACTACTCGGTCATAGTCTTACCCTTCAAGTAAGTGGAGGAGAAATTGTGTTGGGTCAGTGGCAGCGAGTGCTTATGGCTGAGCTCGACGGTCCACGTGCCAGGACTTTAAGAGTGCAGGCTTGGGGTATCGCCTGATTCTTTAGTTTTTCTCTTTAAATATTATGTACGAACGCCTTGCCACGCTTGGATTACGTGACGTGGTCGATAAGGTCAAGGAAGGAGAGCGTCTTGATCTAGATGACGGCCTGCGTCTCTTCGACTGCAATGATTTGTTTGCGTTAGGTTGGCTTGCCAACATGGATCGCGAGAGGCGCCACGGTTCCCACACATTCTTTAACCATAACATTCGACTAGAGGCGACTAACGTTTGTGTGGCAAGTTGCATGTTTTGCGCGTTTGCGAGATTACAGCCTGGTGACGATGGTGCGTACACGATGACTTTAGAGCAGGCTTGGGACAAATTAAAGGAACGTATCGATCAACCGCTTACGGAAGTACATGTCGTCAATGGATTACACCCAGATTTACCGTGGGAATACTATTTGGAATTACTCCGTGGTTTCAAAAGGATTAAACCCGATATCCATCTTAAGTGTTTTACGGCAGTTGAGATAGCTTTTTTCGCTGATTTATATGGGAAAACTGACGAACAAATTTTGCGCGAGTTAATTGATGCTGGACTGGATTCGCTACCGGGTGGTGGTGCTGAGGTGTTTTCGAAACGCGTACGGCAAAAGATCTGTCATGATAAATGCGATGGAGAACGGTGGTTACAAATTCACAGGATTGCTCATGGCCTAGGTCTAAGGTCAAATGTAACGATGCTTTATGGACATATCGAAACGAATGCCGAACGCGTTGATCATATGTTGCAAGCTCGTTCTTTGCAGGAAGAAACTGGTGGATTTCAGGCGTTTATTCCTCTTGCCTTTCACCCAGACAATAACCAATTGCAGAACCTTCCTGCACCTACAGCCGCAGACACGCTTCGTGTCCATGCCGTCGCTCGGTTAATGGTTGACAATATTCCACACATTAAGGCGTTTTGGATTGCGACAGGAGTTGAGGTTGCGCAGACTTCGTTGTGGTTTGGTGTTGATGATCTTGATGGGACAGTTCAAGAGGAACGAATCTATCATATGGCAGGTGCTCGTACTCCAGAAGCGATGACTCCTGGAGAGATTAGCAGTTTGATAAAAATTGCGGGGCGCGTGCCAGTTGAGCGAGATACTCTTTACAACGTCGTCTCGATGCCTACAGTGTAGTAAACTAAGTGACGGTCAAATTTCTTTCCTGAGGCGCTAGAATTTCAGGTTTTGGAATTTGACTTTTTAATGTTTATAGCTTGAGAAAATATTCACAATCAAAATGAATGACACTTTAATTTCGGCCGCCGAGGACGCTTCGATAGCAGGAGCACAGGTTCTTCCAGATAAATACTTAGGCTTATCGGAAGACGAGATGGAAAAGCGCTTAATGATTGCGCGCGAAGCCTTAGGTTCTCGGCTTCTTATTCTTGGCCATCATTATCAGCGTGATGAAGTGATTAAATTCGCTGATCGTACAGGTGATTCCTTTAAGCTGGCTCGCCAAGCGGCAGAACGGAAAGAAGCGGAGTTCATCGTTTTTTGTGGCGTTCACTTCATGGCGGAGAGCGCTGATATTTTAAGCGGTGAAGACCAGCAGGTCATTCTTCCAGATTTAGCTGCTGGATGTTCGATGGCTGACATGGCAGAAGCCGATCAGCTCAAGCTATGCTGGGAAGAATTACAGGAAATGGGGGTTACGAACGTTGTTCCTGTGACTTACATAAACTCTGCCGCTTCGATTAAGGGGTTTTGTGGAGCCCGTGAAGGTGTTGTCTGCACATCAAGTAATGCAGAGGCAACTTTACGGTGGGCTTGGCAGGGTGGCGAAAAAGTGTTGTTTTTACCGGACCAACACCTTGGGAGAAACACTGCTTTCAAAATGGGAATTCCATTATCTCAAATGGTCGTGTGGGATCCTGATCTTCCAAATGGGGGACTCTCAGAGGAGGCTGTACAGGCAGCGCGCCTTATTTTATGGAAAGGCCATTGTTCTGTACATACTCGTTTTAGTGTCCAGCAAATAGACAGTATTCGCTCCAATCATCCGGAGGCACGCATTATTGTGCATCCAGAATGTACATGGGATGTCGTGCAGGCAGCGGACGATTCGGGTTCAACTGAATACATCATTCAGCAGATAAGAAACAGTCCTGAAGGATCTCTATGGGCTGTAGGAACAGAGATTCATTTAGTTAACCGCTTGTCGCAGGATATGTTACCTGGTCGAACAGTCATGACACTTGATCCAATAGGTTGTTTATGTTCCACCATGTTCCGTGTTTCCCCGAATCATCTTCTCTGGGTACTCGAAGGTTTATGTGACGGAAATATTCATAACCGTATCGTTGTTCCAGATCAAGATAAGGAATGGGCGCGCGTCGCGCTCGACAGAATGCTTGAAATTCACTAAGTTAAGGAGGATTTTATGGCTTACGAATTGCCGCCATTACCGTACGATTACAATGCATTAGAACCCCATATAGATGAGTTAACAATGCGCATTCATCACGATAAACATCATGCAACTTACATTGCCAAATTAAATGCTGCGCTTGAGGCACATCCTGAATTGTCGGACAAATCTATTGAGGATCTTGTAAGTGATCTCGGTAGTATTCCTGAGGCTATTCGGGGTGCGGTTCGAAACAACGGTGGTGGGCATGCCAATCACACTCTGTTTTGGCAGGTGATGTCACCCAATGGAGGTGGCCTGCCGACTGGAAAAGTTGCAGATGCTATTAATTCTTCGTTTGGGTCTTATGATGATTTCAAGGCGCAGCTAACTAACGCTGGAGCGACTCGGTTTGGAAGCGGATGGGCATGGTTGATCGATGCAGGATCATCTTTAACTATCGAGAGTACCCCAAACCAGGACACGCCCTTGATGGAGGGAAAGACTCCAATACTCGGTGTTGATGTTTGGGAACACGCCTACTATCTCAATTATCAAAACAGGCGCCCAGATTATATCGAAGCATGGTTAAATGTAATCAACTGGGATGAAGTAAATAGACGTCTTGGTTAAATGTTAAAAATTTAGGTTCTGTGAGAGAGGAGGAAGCTGACGACCCTTTATTGCAAAGGTGTTTTGATTTTTCCTCTCTCTTAATCTTCTTGGCCACATGTCTTCCGTCTTATTTTTATTTCTAGCGCATCTTGGGATCGGTATTACAGGTACGTTAATCCTAGTTGGTGAATCGGCAGGGATAAAATTTTTCCGTTTTAATGCAGGCCTCGCGGGAGCGCTCTTGCTAATCGCACTGGCCATGCGACCAGAAACACCAATAAGTATTACGTCAGGACTTTACAATTTTGGCTTGGCTTCTCTCTCGGTTTCTGCCGGGGCGATCGTGATTTATTGGGCGACCATCGGAAGGTTGTTTGCGCGTATAAGACCCTTATTTTTATGGGGCAGTCTTGTAAGTGGTGTGGTCGCGCTCCTTTGCCAGGGGGTCGCGCTTTCTGCAATAGACCAAGGTGTTATCCCAGTCATTACAGTTGCCAGTTTCATTTCGTCAGCGGCTCTCTTGGGCGGTTCCTGTACAGCCATGATCTTGGGGCATTGGTATCTGGTGCTTCCATCTATGGATGTGTCACTGCTGCAGGCGATGGTCAAGTTTCATATCGTGTCGACATTCTTGAGAATTTTTGTAGTGATTGTTGTGGTCTGGATTGCTCTGACAAGTTGGCAAGCTCCTTCTGGGGCAACTTTTGTTCAGTATGTTTGGTCTCTTGACGGAGTGTTTCTTTGGCAACGTGTGCTCTTTGGTTTGGTCGGCCCCCTGGTGCTTGCGTTTTTAACCTGGGAGACTGCGAAAATTCGTTCGACCCAATCAGCAACCGGTATTCTTTATGTAGATTTTTTTACGGTCATTGTGGGTGAAGTATTGGCAAAATATCTCTTAATAACGATGAGAATTCCTCTGTGATGGAAGTCACCTTGAAATGCCCTAATTGCCAAAGTGCTCTTCCTTTAAAGGCGCTAAACGCGCCGAACGAAGTGCACTGTGGGGCTTGTCAGCATTTGATCACGATATTGATTAGCGAGAATTTAGAAAATGATTGTCTTGTTGACCAGTGCCCACAATGTGAGGGAACGGATTTTTATCGGCGAAAGGATTTTGATCCTCAGATTGGTCTGCTGGTAGTTGTAATGGCCAGTCTGATAAGTGCTGTATTTCTCTGGTATGAATTAGTCGTGATAGCTTTTGGAGTGCTTGGCGCTGCCGCTTTAATTGATCTCATCGTATATCAATTACTTGGTGAGATTACGGTCTGTTATCGCTGTCATTCTGAATTTCGAGGGACTTATGATGTTCAAGCCGGAAATTTTGATTTGCACACTGCTGATGAACTTGAGCTTGAATGGAGTCAGGAATTAGAACGTCGTCAAAAGATTCTTAAAAAAAATAGTGATTCTCAGAATTCAGAAACACCCGTTTCGAGCGATATGATTTCGCAAAATTAGACGCCGCTGAAAAGAGCTTGGCCTCATTCAGCTGTGTGTCATTAAAAAAATGTTACGTCTACGATTGATCCTTTTTCTAGGGTTTCTGTCTCTGAGGCTATTTCGATAAAGCCATCAGCCTTTGACATGCTTGTAATGTTTCCGGAAGCTCGAAATGCAGGTATAGCTTCACCCTCTACTACTTTTACAGGATAAAACTGATGCCGACCCCGGGTCGAGAAAACAGTTTTAGATAATGTTGCTGATATGACGCGTGCCTTGTGTTCTGGTAGTCGCGCTCTTCGACGTAGCAACGGGACCAATAGCATGTAGGCATTTGAGAGGCAGGACGTAGGATAACCTGGCATCCCAAAGACTGGGGAGTCGCCAATACGACCAAATACGGTTGGTTTTCCAGGTTTTACCGCGACGCCGTGAAACAAGACTGTTCCAAGCTGCTTGATTGCATCGACGGTAAGGTCCCGTTCACCGACTGAACTTCCTCCTGAAAGTACGAATATGTCGCTGTCAGCGCAGGCATTGATGGATGCTGTAAGAGATTCAAGAGTATCGATTGATGTTGGCTGGTGCTTGACTTGTCCGCCATGTTCTTCGATGACAGCGCCGAGTGTGAAGCGATTAATGTCGTAGATTTGTCCTGTACGTAACGGTTGACCTGGAGGAACAATTTCGTTTCCTGTTGAAAAAATTGTGACCACTGGACGGACGAATACTTCGACTTCTTTTATGCCTAACGCTGCGATTGCTCCGAGACGACTCGGGGTCAGACGATCTCCTTGTTTTAAAATGACCTCGTGAATCTTTATGTCGGCTCCGCGCTGTCCGATATTTTGTTGTGGCTTAACGGCGGCAAGGATTTTTACGGAGCCATGGGAACTTTGTTCAGTGTGTTCAACCATGATAACTGCATCGGCGCCGTCAGGTATCGGAGCACCGGTTGCGATTTCAGTGCAAGTTCCCGGTTGTATTTTTTGCGTGGGTGTATTTCCTGTATGCACCGTTTCGATGGACTGAAGCACACAAGGGTTATCAGGTGAAGCGTTACCAGCGTCTTCGGATATGAGCGCATAGCCATCCATGGCCGCCCTATCGAATGGAGGAACATCTACCGAAGATTGAACATCTCTCGCTAGCACTCTACCGTTGGCACGAGCAAGTTGTACCAGTTCAGTCTTAGTAACAGGACGCGCATTTCCAATAATGATTTCTAACGCTTCGGTAAGCGTTATCGTGTGACGAAAAGGGCGCATCTTATTAGCACACATTTTGGTGGCTTATCGAGAAACTTCACGGACAAGGTGTCCGAGTTCAGGCAAGATGAGTTTTTCCATGGCTAAACGGACCGCATTTTCAGAACCAGGAATCGAAATTAATATTTTTCCTAGTGCAGTACCAGCACAGGCCCGTGTAAGCATGGCAGATGAACCGATTTCCTGATAACTGAGAGCACGAAATAATTCACCGAAACCATCGATAGGTTTTTCTAGGAGTTTGCGAATTACATCATATGTTTGATCACGTTTACTAATACCGGTGCCTCCTGTTGTTATAACCACTTGGGTGGAGGTGTTACTGAGAACTCGCTTTAGAGTGTTCGTTATCTCACTGGGGTCGTCTGGTATGATTTTCTTTTCAAGAATTTTGTGTTTTGCCGCAGTCAAAAGGTCAATGATGAGTTTTCCGCTCATGTCTGTAGTCTCTGAACGAGTGTCACTAATGGTCAAAACGACACAGACTATAGATTCTGGGGCTGCTTTTTGATGCTCTATATGGTTCATAATCAGCGCTGGTGAATTAATAAACGTTGATGACGTGTTTCAAGCCTGTTGCTATAATCGTCTTCTTGTGCGCCCTTAGCTCAGCTGGATAGAGCGTCTGGCTACGAACCAGGAGGCCGCAGGTTCGAATCCTGCAGGGCGCGCCATATTTTATAGGGGTATGTTACTCCTGCGTTGGAACAAGCACAAACAGTGTGTCCCTCCTTGACCTTAGTGCATACTTGTAACATCTGGAGGGAGCGTCTGTGCGATTTATTTTAGAAATTTTTTGGGGGAACCCCATGATAGTGCGGTTAGCCGAAAAACTCACTGTGAAGTTATTAGTATCTCTTTTCTTTCTATTGTCGATGATTTCTTCGACAAGTTTTTCTATTAATGCTGAAGAAGCGAAGGTTCCGCACTCCGTCACTTGTGTCGTCGAGATGGTGCCAATGAGAGACGGCATAAACCTCGTGACTGAGATTTATCTCCCAGAGACAGACGGTCCTTTTCCCGTGGTCTTACAACGAACTCCGTACAATCGTCCCGGAAGCGACTGTGATTCCGAAACTGGTAAGTTTTTTGCGGAAAATGGTTACGCAATGCTTAATCAGGATACCCGTGGCCGCTACCGTTCTGAAGGCGAGTTCGACGCGATGAGGCAGGAATCTAAAGACGGTTATGATGCAGTGGAGTGGGCCGCCACGCAACCGTGGTCGAATGGGAAGGTTGGCATGATCGGTGGTTCGTATGTGGGTTTGACTCAATGGCAGGCGGCGATAGAACGACCGCCTCACCTTCTCGCCATAGCACCTCACTACAGTTCGTCTGATTATCATCACGGCTGGACCTATCAAGGTGGAGCATTTGACCTATG
>Ga0310344_10001542_pt1 | contig 17647 bp, 17 predicted proteins | sample HC15DNA20200_MG_FD_203801 | JGI IMG/M metagenome (GOLD analysis project Ga0310344, IMG submission 203801) | Marine microbial communities from station ALOHA, North Pacific Subtropical Gyre - HC15-DNA-20-200_MG | ecosystem: Environmental > Aquatic > Marine > Oceanic | place: Pacific Ocean: North... | reverse complement strand
ACAATACTCTTGAACAATATTTTCACAAATCAGTTTGCTTGAACCATATAATGACAATGGATTATTTACTGAAAAATTTTCATTTATTCCTTTTGAAGAAATTCCTAGTAATTTATTTTTTTTCAATCTAAAACTGCTATTTTGAATTTTTAATTTAACATTATTTAAATCTAATATACTGTAAACTCTACTTGAACTAATATATATAAATTTAGATTTAAAAAAATTACAATATTTTAATGATTCTAACGTTGAAAGAATGTTATTTTTATAGAGAAATTCTGAAGAATTTTTATTTGTTCCATCAAGAACACTGGTTAAAGCAGCACAATGTATAAATGCTTGAAAATTCATTTTTTTTATAAAAAGTGATTTTTTTAGCTTTTTTGTCAAATCTCCTTTAAAAACTTTTATTCCATTTTTTTTTAAAAGATAAAAATTTTTTTCACTTCCTTTTCGAGATAAATTATCTATTCCGTAAACTTGATAACCTAAAGATTGAAAATAACTTGCTAGATTAGAACCTAGAAAGCCACAGACACCAGTTATAAATATTCGCTGCATTAAATTATTATAAAAAATATAATTAATTAAGATTTTTTACTATATCTTCTGTCATCTTTTTTGCATCTGCAAAAAGCATTAGAGTATTATCCCTATAAAATAGTTCATTATCAACTCCTGCGTACCCAGGAGACAAACTTCTTTTAACAAACAAAACTGATTTACATTTTTCAACATCTAAAACTGGCATCCCATATATTGGGCTCTGCGGGTCTGTTTTTGCTATTGGGTTTGTCACATCATTTGCTCCAATTACAAATGCAACATCAGCATTAGCAAAATCATTGTTAATTTCATCTAGTTCAAAAACTTCATCGTAGGGTACATTAGCTTCAGCGAGTAATACATTCATATGACCTGGCATTCTTCCTGCTACTGGATGGATAGCATAAGAAACTTTAATACCATTTTTTTTAAGCGCATCTACCATTTCTTTTAATGAATGTTGTGCTTGGGCTACAGCCATTCCATATCCTGGAACAATTATAACCGTTGAAGCATTTTTCATTAAAAATGCAGCATCTTCCGCATTACCGCTTTTAACTGGTTTTTGATCTTTGCTTTTAGAAGATGATGACTGGTCCGTGCCTCCAAATCCTCCTAGAATAACATTAAAGAAAGATCGGTTCATTCCTTTACACATTATGTAAGATAAAATTGCACCAGAAGACCCGACTAAAGCTCCAGTAATAATTAGTGCACTATTTTCTAAAGTAAAACCAATTCCAGCCGCCGCCCATCCAGAATAAGAATTTAACATTGAAATTACAACCGGCATGTCAGCTCCTCCAATTGGTATAATTAATAAAAATCCTAATAAAAAAGATATTGCAATTAATCCCCAAAAGATACTTTCCGACTGCGCATTACAAAGGTAATAGATTAATACTATAACTGTTGTGCCTAATAATAAATTAACATAATGTTGGCCTTTAAAAGTAATTGGAGCTCCCGACATTATTCCTCGAAGTTTTAAAAAAGCTATTACTGACCCAGTAAAAGTAATTGCTCCTATTGTTCCTCCAATTGACATTTCGATTAGACTTGCAATCTTAATATTTCCTGGTGAGCCAAGATTAAAAGCTTGGGGATTTAAAAAAGCTGATATTGCTACAAAAACTGCCGCGAGACCAACGAGGCTATGGAAGCCAGCAACTAATTCTGGCATAGCTGTCATTGGTATTTTGTATGCTATAAAAGCTCCTATTGATCCCCCCACTAAAAACAAAATTAATACATAAATAAAATTAATTGAAAAATTTCCAACAGCTAAAACAGTCACGGTTATAGCTATTATCATTCCTAAAATTCCAAATAAATTTCCTCGTCTTGAAGTTTCAGGAGATGACAATCCTCTTAAAGCTAAAATAAATAATACTCCAGAAATTAAGTAAAATATTGCTGATAAATTTGCTGACATATCTATTTATTTTTCTTTTTTTTATACATTTGAAGCATTCTTTGAGTAACCAAAAAACCTCCAAAAATATTTATTGCAGCTAAAAATATTGCCATAAAGCCAAATATATTTGATGTATCTAAAATACTTTTTATATCGCCTGACAAACCAGCTATTATAGCGCCAACTATAATAACTGATGAAATTGCATTTGTTACTGACATTAAAGGTGTATGAAGAGAAGGTGTTACACTCCAAACTACATAATAACCAATAAAAATTGATAAAATAAATATGCTCAATCTAAATATAAAAGGATCTATTTCCATAATTTTATTTTACTAATGTTGTTTTTATTATTTCGTCTTCAAGGTTAATATTAATTTCTTTATTTTCTTTATCGCAAAGATTTAAAACAAAATTAAATAAATTTTTTGCATATAAATTTGAGGCTGAAATGGGTAATTTGTTAAGAATATTTTTTTCTCCTATTATCTTGACTCCATTTTTATCTATAACCTTATCAACTTGAGTAAATGCCGAATTGCCACCCTGGGCTGCTGCTAAATCATAAATTAAAGTTCCAGCTTTCATATTTCTTACCATATTTTCTTTAATTATTAATGGAGCTTTTTTACCTGGAATTAATGCAGTGCAAATTACAATATCAATTTTTTTTAATGTCTCACTTAAAAGATCTTCTTGTTTTTTTTTAAATTCTTCTGAAGCTTCTTTTGCATATCCTCCATCTGTTTCTAAATTTTCAGATCCTTCTACAGTTAAAAATTTACCTCCCAAACTTTCTACTTGTTCCTTCGCCGCTAACCTTACATCAGTAGCAAAAACAATTGCACCCATTCTTTTTGCTGTAGCAATCGCTTGTAGACCCGCAACTCCAGCTCCAATAACTAAAACCTTTGCGGGTGGAACAGTCCCAGCTGCAGTCATCATCATTGGTATAGCTTTTTCAAACAAAGAAAATGATTCGATAACTGCCTTATATCCAGCAAGGTTTGCCTGTGAAGATAAAACATCCATAGATTGAGCTCTTGTAATTCTAGGTAGAAGATTTAAGGAAAATATTTTAACTTCTTTTTTAATTAATTTCTTAATTGATTCGCTATTTGAAAAAGGATCTATTTGTCCAATCAAAATAGATTTATCTTTTATTAAATTTAAATTTTCTGATGTTGGGCATTCAACTTGCAATAATATATTACTTTTTTCAAAAACTTCTTTTGGTGAACTAATTAAATTTATTCCTATTTTTTTATATTCTTCATCATCAATACCTAGATGCTCACCATAGCCTTTCTCAATAAAAATATTAAATTGTAAATCTATTAATTTTTTTGCAGTTTCGAGGGTAATGGAAATTCTTTTTTCTGTATCAAGATTTTCCTTAACAGAACCTATGCTCTTCATTATCTCTGTCTTACTTTATATTTTGGATTTTTTTTATTTATTATATATATTCGCCCTCTTCTTCTAACCAATTTAGAATTTAAATCTCTTTTTTTATGCGATTTTAGCGAGCTTACAACTTTCATAAATATAAAATATTTTTTTTAATAGCCTGGCAACGTCCTACTCTTCCATGTCTTAAGACAAAGTACCATCGGCGCTGAAGGGCTTGACTTCCGAGTTCGGAATGGGATCGGGTATTACCCCTTCGCAATAATCACCAGGCTCATAGGGTATATATTTAAAAAAGTTTTTTGTAAATAGTTAAATTGTGAAAGAATCTTTGAAAGTACTTTGTCAAAAGGTAAAATAATTTTTATATATATTTAAGTATTGAAAAGGGTGTGTAGTTCAGTGGTAGAACGCTACGTTGACATCGTAGAGGTCATAAGTTCAATTCTTATCACACCCACCACTTTTTGACTTTGTAAAACAATTGATTAATATTGATTTATGAAAAAGTTGATAAAAAAAATATTAAATATGTTTGGGATCAAAGTAAGTCGGGATATTTTTGGCACTCATATTTCAAAAACTAATAAAATTTATAATAAACTAAGCTTTGATGACATCTACAAGATTAAAATAAAAAAAGATAACCCTATCATCTTTGATGTCGGGGCTAATCAAGGACAATCAATTTTAAGATTTAAAAAACTATTTCCCAAATCTTTAATCCACGCTTTTGAACCAATTGATAAAGAATTTAACAATTTAAAAAAAATTTTTGAGGGTGATAGTTCAATAATTTTAAATAATTTTGCTATTGGAGACAAAGAAGAAGAAAAAGATTTTTATATTACTGCAAATACAGGGAATTCAAGTTTTAATAAATTAAATCTTGATACTGAGTGGATTAAAATAAGGAGTAAACAATATAATACAAGCCAAGAAGGATACACTAAGGAAATTAAAAAAACTAAAATCAAGACTTTAGATAATTATTGTAGAAATAATAATATTTCAAAAATTGATTTATTAAAAATAGATACACAAGGCTACGAAGATAAAGTCTTAGAGGGAGCAGATGAAATTTTAAAAAATAATAATATTTACGCTGTTGAAATAGAGTTAATGTTTGATAGAGTTTACGAAAGATATTTAAATTTTTTAGATATTGAAAAATATTTAGTTCCAAACCATTTTGTATTTTCTGCAGTAGAACCTAACGGAGGTTTTAGAAATATTTTTGAAGGTCATATGTTTGCTGTTGATGCGCTGTATTTTAATAAAAAATTTAAGTAGATAAAAATTATAAAAAATAATTTTAAAATATAGAATAAATAAAGGGCGCAACTGCTGAGCCTTGGCTTAAAACAATTAAACCACCAAGAGCTAGAAGAACAAGTAGTATTGGTATTAAAAAATATTTTTTTCTTATTCTTATAAATTCTAAAAATTCTTTTAAAAATGACATAATTAAAATTGTCTCTTCATTGTACCAACTGGGATATTTCTTTTTATCCAATATGTTTTTTTACTTTTGTCATATTTAATATTTAATAAATCTTTGCCAATTATTTTCATTAGTAAGCCTATAGGAGTTACCACTAAAAAATAAACAATGCTCATAACTATTGGTGCAATTATTGCTCCCAACATTATACCAAACTTAAACCATAGTTTATTAAGAGGGTTTAAAAATTTTGAATTCATTAAACCCAAAACCAAAAAAATTATTGAAATTCCAATTAACCAAAAATTAATAGAACTACCGTTTTTTAATGGCCATAAGCCAATGATTAAAAAAACAACAAAAAAAACTAAACCAAAACTTCTGTTAGATCCTATTTTAATTTTTGAATATTTTTCCATTTTAAATTAATTTCCATTATTTATTATTTTTACTATTTTATCATTATAATTTTCTTTTATGAATAAAAAATACTTATTAGCTATTAATTTTGCGCTCTCTTGAGTCGTATGGACAGTATCATGAAATCTATATTTTTCATTATTTGTTGCAAAATTCAGAACATCCATATCAAAAGACTCAGATTGATTTTTTAACATCTCTACATTTGCATATAACATATCTCTATGTTTTCCAGGAAGAACTGCCTCTGAGGTCGGATAAATATTCCAAGGTTGAATTCCAACTAAAAAATCTGAACCTGAAGAATTTACTAAAGCTTTGTATTTTTTTAATGTTTTTTCTATAGAGCTAATAAACATTTTTTGATCATGATTTCTTATATGCCTATCCCAAACTTTAGTTTCAAAAACTGTGCTTGTGTCTTGTGAGTGAATAATATCCATCCACTCTTCTTGAAAGATTGAATAATTTAAACCTAGCTCACCAAATTTTTTTGGCATTAATGGAAACGCAAAAGCATCGTTCCACCCGGTGTGAGCGATAACTAAATCCGGTTTTAAATACCATCCTAAATGAACAAAAGACTGTATTTCATATGGCAAGGTATAAGAGTTCATACAAAAGTTTAAAACTCTTATTTTTTTCGAGGAATAATGTTTTCTTAAATTTTTTTCTAATAAAAATGTAATTGGCTGATTATGTGTATGACCAGCACATTCGGAACCGCCGGTCATGAAAATTTTAAATTCATTTTCATATTTTTCCACTTCATAATCAAAAAGATTCCTATATCCAAAATAATCGTTTTCAAAATTATACATACCACTATGTGCGCCTGTATAATCTAAAAAGGGATGAAATTTATACCCTGTTTTAGCTTTATTTAATGATAAAAAAATATTATCTTCAATATTATATTTCGGTTTAAAAATTTTTTTCTTCAAATCAACGGATGGATAAACCCCTCCTGAGTTGTCTATTGTTTCAATATACGGAACATTAGTTTGAAAGCTTTTATATAAATATCTGGTCACTTTATATACTGAAGAATAAAAACTATCTTGCCTCACCTTATTTAACCTTTGAAAGATTAAATATCCAAACATTAACTCAATAATTAATAAAATAAGAACAAATAAAGAAAAATAATTTAAAAATTTTTTCATAAGGGTGCAAAAGTTCTATAGCAAAGTATTTTTGACTCGGCAAGCATCAACGTCCTTTATCTTAATTGGATCAAATAAACTCATTAAATTTTTAATAAGAATTACTATGTTTTTTTATAAAGCAATTTATAAAAAAACATATAAAAAATTAGTAAAACCAAAAAATAATATCTACAAAATAACCCGTCATGCATATAAAAAATTCCTGGCAATATTAATATTAGGTAGATTACGTTTATATATATTGAAGTGATATAATTTGAATGATTTTTATTACCACTTTTTTTAACTAATAATTTATACAGTGACATATGTAAATGCTGACTATCTGGAAAAAGTGGGCTTTGTCTTACAAAAATAAGTTTTCTAAAAAATGAAAAAAATACTTCAAAAAATAAATAAAATAATAAAATACAAAAGAAGAAAGGTGAAATTGAAGGGTTTAAATTGCTAGAATTGATAACTGATAAAGTTATCAAAACACCAATTAAATATGCGCCGCTATCGCCAAAAAAAACTTTAGCATTTGGAAAGTTAAACTTAAGTAAAATTAATGTTATTAATAAAAAATAAAATACACTATACATAAGATCAACATTTCCAGAGTAAAAATTAATAAAAAATAAAACAGTAAAAATGATTAAAGAATGTATTCCTAGCAAACCATTAAAACCGTCGATCAAATTAGATCCATTTATAATAAATAAAAAACATAAACAAATAAATATTAATGAAAAAATATCTATTGACATAAGATAATCTAAAAATTCTAGACCTGTTTTTTTAATATAAATGTCATTAAATAAAATTAACACCACCAAAGATGTGGTCATTATTATAAGTCTAAATTTTGGAGCAATTTTTATTTTTAAATCATCTATTAAACCTAAGCTAAAAAAAAATATAGAAAACAAAAAGTATTCGACTAGAAAAAAATTTTTAAAAACATAAAAATAAGAAAAAACTAAAATTAACAAACAAAAAAATATTATTCCTCCTATTCTATAGGTAGAGTTTTCGTGAAAAGCTTGAGGTTTTTTAAATTGATCATCTACTAATATGGTCAAATTTAATTTTTCAAATATAAGTAAGCAATACTTGCTAAAAAAAAAGCCTAAAATCAAAAACAATAATGGTGGAATTATACTACTTAATACCATATTTTTTTATTGAATTTATTGAAATTAAAAAAATCGAAATTAAATTATTTATAAAATTCATTCTATTAAATCTCTTATTTATATACCACAACCAATAAATATTCCTAAATCTTTGACTTGAACGAGATTTACTGAGAATTCTATAATAAGCTAAACTTTCATTAAATTTTTTTGCTATATTATTACTTTTAAGTAACTTACATTTGAATAAGTAATCCTCCAAAAGTTTAATTTTTTTAAATCTATGACTCTTTAATATAGATCTTGAAATAATCATTGTGGTTGTATTTATAGATGAATTTCTAGTAAACATTTTATAATTAAAATATTCTTTTAGTGTTGTTTTTTTTTTGAATTTCTTTTTAGTGTAGCTTTCAAAAAATGGTATGTAGTCTGTATATGTAAAATTTAAATTATTATTTTCCATAAATTTTATTTGTTTTTCTAGTTTCTGTTTAAACCAAACATCGTCTGAATCTATAAAAGATATATATTTCGCTTTTGATATTCTCATTGCATAATTTCTGCAAAATGATGGTCCTTTATTTTTATGTAATTTTATTATTTTTATTTTTTCTGATTGAGAAAATTTATTTATAATATTAATGGAATTATCTGTAGAGTTGTCGTCTATTATATATAATTTCCAATTTTTTAATGTTTGATTAAAAACAGAATTTATAGCTTCATTCAAATACTCCCCTTTATTATAATTAGGTAAAATTATATCAACTATAGGTTTGTTATTCTGATTTCCTGAAAAAATTTCTTCACTCATTGTTTTGCAAAAAACTTTCTATATATTTTTTCAACTAAAATATTTGTGAAAATTATTTGCAAAGGAAGTATAGCAAGTTTGTATCTAGGTAAAACAAAAAAGAATGAAAAAATAATAATTATTATAAAATAGATTAAAATTAAGTAGTTTAATTTATAAGATCTTTTGTTTGATAAAATAATACCAGCTAATGAAGTAAGCCCTACTATTAATAGAGGTATATAATGAAAAATATTATAATACTTTGGATCAGAAGAATTTATATTTATAAACATGAAAGAAACAAATTTTTTAAAAGCCAAAAATAAATATTTTTTGGGCTCTTCTTTAATATTATTTATAGCTTCATCTAAATAAACTTTGTCTAGATTAATTGCATGACGATTATTTGTAGGTATATTTTCAATTTTTGATAACAAGTTTTTGTTGTGAATAACAGATCCTTCGACTGATGAGTGAGTATTATTTCCTTTCCAAAGATTATAGCCAAAAGATTTTGTGATACTGATTGAATCAAATAAAATAATATTTCTTATCATATACGGCGAAACAGTAATAAAACTGATTAAAAGTATTAATAATATCTTTTTAATATTAATTTTAAAAAAAATAATAAAGTAAATAATACTAAAAATAAAAATTATAAGAAATTCTCCTCTTAAAAGAATTAATAAACCCGAAACTAACGAAAATATAAAAATTGCAAGATTATTATTTCTATTTAAAATTTGAAAAAAACAAAATAGGAATGTGGTGGTTAAAAAAACCTGTAAACTAATTGAAGAAATTTGCGTACATGAATAAATATACAAAGGAAATATAGTTAAAAGTATTGAGCTATATAAACTTATTTTTTTTGAAAAAAATTCTTGATTTAATTTATAAAATAAAACTACAACTATTGAAGATAATAAAATTTGTGATGAAAGAATTAGCTTTACATAATTTTGATCTTCAAAATTGAAAAGAGAAAAGAAGTATAAATAGTATGCATATAATGGAGGCATAAATAAATTTGGCTCTCCTCTGTACAAAAACCCTTTACCTACAATCAAATTATTTACTATGTCTTTCCATTCATTCTCTAAACTTTGATCACCAAACATTACAATTGCTGGAATTCTTATTAAAATAGAAAATAAAAACAGAAAAATTAATATGTTTATTTCTTTATTTTTTAAATGATGGTATTTATTCAAAAACATAACTATAAAAAATTTATCACTGTTTAAATTATAATGATTAAATTAAAAGATATTAAAAATCAAAAAATTAATGATATTAAGGTTGTAGAAATATTATTTTACTTATTTCCCTTATCCTTTATTCTTGGAAATTTAATAATAAACCTACACTTATTGATATTTATTGTCTTTTCATTTTTTTTAATCAATAAAAAAGGACTTAATACAAGATTCGAGTACTATTATTGGATTTTAATTTCCTTTTTTTTATACTTCTTTTTACTAACAACATTCCAATTTCATTATCCAGAATTTATAAACGAGAAAATAAAAGATTGGCCTTTTGAAAGTCAGCCCATCTTTAAATCTTTTATTTTTGTTAGATTTATAATCTTAATTTTTATTGTAGATACACTTTTTTTTAATAAAATATTAAGTTTAAAAAAATTATTTTTATTTTCCTTGCTTTGTACAAGCTTTGTTAGTTTCGATATTATTTTGCAATATTTTACTGGAACTGATTTATTTGGTTACAAAACTCATAAGACTTGGAATTCTGGACCTTTTGGAGATGAATTTATTGCGGGAGGCTATTTGCAGAAATTTTCTTTTTTATCTTTTTTTTATTTTTTAATTAACAAAAATCAGAGTAAAAATGATAAATTAATAATTATTCTAATTATAGTATCTCATTTAACGGCGATGTTATTTGCGGGTAATAAAATGTCATTTTTGTTATCCGTATTTGGATGTGTTCTTTTAGTTCTTTTTATAAAAAATATCAGAATTATTATGAGTGTAAGTTTAATTTGTTTTTTTGCTGTTTTTTTAATTTTAATTCAAAATGACTCGAAATTAAAAAATAGATACGTAAGTGTTCTTAACGAAATTAATATTTTAAAAGTTTTTGACTTTAGTAATAAAAAAGATTCAAAAGAAAAAACTGAAAAAAAAGTTAAGGTAACCCAAGAGTGGAAGGGGGTAAAAACAGAGTGGTCTGAAGGAATTTGGAGAAAAAACTGGGAAGGAATTATTATACTTCGTACATCCGGGTATAACAGAATTTTTCGTACTGCAATTGCCGTATGGAAAGAAAATCCAATTTTTGGATCTGGTCTAAAATCTTTTAGGATATTATGTTGGGAGGTAGGTCCTAAATATAAACATTTAGAACCAAAAGAACACAAAGTTAAAAATACTACAGCAGCCGAAGCAAAATTTTCTATCTTTTCTTGTTCAACTCACCCTCATAATTACTATTTAGAATTGTTAAGTGAAAGTGGCCTGGTAGGAACTATATTAATGATCGCTTTTTTTCTAGTGTTGTTATCAAAATCTTTTCACCACTTAAAACAATATAGTAGACACGCAAACTCTGAAATGCTTTTTTTAATACCTTTTATTGTGGTGATATTTATTGATATCTGGCCTTTAAGATCTTCAGGAAGTTTTTTTACTTCTGGAAATGCAACATTTTTTTGGCTGAGCGTGGCAATTTTTCTCGCTAATAAAAAAATAGAAAAAAATTAATTTCTATTTAAAATATCCTTCATTTGTTCAATAAATTTTTCTTTTGAAGGTAAATCATTTTTTTTAATAGAATGGTTAATATTTTCATAATTATTCATGATAAAATTTATCGTTTGAATCAAATTTTCAGTTTTTCTTTTTGTAACAAAAACACCTTTTTTATTTTGAATTACATGACTTATTTCCTCAAAAATAACCGCTGGTCTTTGTCTTGCTAAAGATTCGTCAAGTGCTTGTGGGTGAGCTTCAGTAAATGAAGGTAAAATAAAAATATTATGATTGTCATATATTTTTCTAAGTTTTTCTGGATTATTTTCGTATCCAATATATTTAATTTTATTATTATTTAACTTCAAATTTGATGGTTTTCCTACAATAGTTAATTCAAAATTAAATGAAGTATTTTCTAAAATTTTTATAAGTGAAAATATACCTTTTTCAACTTTAATTCTTCCAACATATAAAAGTCTAGGTTTGTCTATTGGAGCGGGCGTCGTGTTTATTAGCCAGCTTTTATCGAGCTGCGAAGGATATACTAAATCAACTTTTTGCTTATTGGTTATTTTATTTTGGCAAACAATAATTTTAGATCTAAATGTAACAAAAATATACATAAGATGATAAAGCAATGGTCCAATAAAGCCAAAAATGGCTTTGTATTCTTCATGTCCATTACTCCTTAAGTATAAAAAAATTTTCCTTTTAAAAATAAGTAAAATAAAATGTGCTAAAAAAGTGTACGGAGTTATTGATATTAATAGATAATTAGTTTCTTTATTTTTAAATGTTTTATAAATATTTAATAAAAAATTAAATATGTTTGAAGATAAGTTGATTTTATTTACTTTAATTTGATGTGATCTTTGAATTTTTGACTTTCTTAAGATCATAGAAATATCAAAATTTTTACCTAGACCTTCGGGAAGAGATTTCATTTCAATATTGTCACAATAAAATAAGTTTTTTTCTGAAAAAACCTTCTCATTATTTATTATGACCAATTTATTTAACATTTCTATTTAAGTGAATTAATTACAATCTTAATACCTTTTTCAAAAGTAATTTTGGGTTTCCATTTAAGTTTTGCTTTAGCTTTATTTATATTTGGATATAAATTCATATTTTCATCTTTTCTATATTTGAATTTTCCAAATTGAGGTTTGCCTTTGCCAATTACTTTTTGAATCTTTTGTATAATATTTTTAATTTTTAATGGTTTTCCATATCCTATATTGAATACTTCTCCATTATTTTTTTTTGAATTAAGAGCTAAAAAAATCGCCTTAACAACATCGTCGATATAACAAAAATCTCTAATCTGATTTCCTTTAGATGTTGGAAAAGTTTTGTTTTTTAAACATCCCAATATAACTTGTGGAAGAATTCTATTTTTATCTTGGCCAGGTCCGTAAACTTGAAATAGTCTTAAAATTATTACTGGAAATTTATAGGTATTATAAAGCTTTATTAAAAAAAAAGTTGATGCCAATTTTGCCAAAGCATATGAAGATTTTGAAAAGTCGTATAATTTTTCAGTTTGTGGAGCTTTAATATTTCCATACTCAGTACTACTACCAATTTGTACAAATTTTTTAATTTTTTTGTTTAAAAAAATTTTACTTAAATTAACTAATCCAGTTAAATGTGTGCTTATTGTTCTATCAATTCTATTTTTAAATATATCATGCTGAACATATCCCCCTAGGTTTAGAATATGGCTATATTTTCCTATTAACTTTTTTTCAAGATTTTTTAAATTAGAAATGTCTACGGCTAAATAGTTTACACCTCTTATTTTTCTATTTTTTTTTGGTTCATGTAAAGATACGCTAGACACTTTCCAGCCTTTTTTTCTAGCAGAAAGAATAACATGATAGCCAATAAATCCTGTGCCGCCAATTACAAGAAGATGTGGTAATTTTTTTTTTACCATAATGAAATTTAATGAAAAACTATAAAATTTTAAATTAGTTGGGAGGGTATTCTGTCTTACCAATTATCAAATCGACGATTGTAAGAAGCCAAACTTGATGAATATTTTCAATATAATTGTAGGCTTTGCTGTTTATCCAAAAATTAATATCGCCGTGCTTAGCTACAGGATTATTTTTATCTATGCCTGTAAAAGTAATAATTTTTGAAAATTTTTTTCTTTTTGCTGCCTGGCAGCCATTAACCATATTTTGAGATTTGCCACTAGCAGAAATTATTATAAGTACGTCTCCTTCGTCTCCATAAAATTCTACAGCTTTTTCAACCCATTTTTCATAGCCATAATCATTAGAGAAACATGTTATCAAATCAGACTCGTTAAAATTAAAACATCTAACTTTGGCGTTTTTAGTTAAATCTACGCTAAAATGGCTTGCAATTGCTGCGCTCCCACCATTGCCAAAAATAATAGTTTTTTTATTATTTTTATTATTCTCTACTAAAATATTTTTCACTTCTAAAATTTTTTGTACTATATCAGCATTAGGTTTTACTAAAGATGAGAAATCTTCTAAATATTTTTCTATAAAATTTTTTTCTGACATATGATTTGTGTATTATTAATTTAATGAAATGTAAAGAATTTATATTATTTTAACAAATTTTGGTGGAACAAACTTAGTATTTTTTCTATGAACAAATACATTGTTTTTCTCTTTTTCTAAATTATTTTTTAAAAAATCTAGACACGGCTTATTTTTTTGAGTTTTCAAATATTTAAAAACTATTTTATCAATATTTTTATTTTTAAAATTTTTGATAACTTTAAAAAGCATCAGTTTCTCAATCGATCTTCCAAATGCTCTACAACTAAGTATAAAGTCTATAATTTCTATTTTATTAGAATATACAGCAAAAGAGAGCACTCCTACTAATCCCATATCTCCAAATTTATCTTTAACTTTACATGAAAATAAATGACTATTTTTACTATTAATCAACTTATCCAATGTTGACTCGGAAATTCTTCTTGTTGTTAAATTCATTTGATTGGTTTTGTTTATTAATTGTAAAATTCTTTTTTTATTTTTTTCATTTCCTTTTTCAAAAAAAACTTTTGTTTTTAAAGTTGATAACCATTTTTCATGTGAAATAAATTTTTCTTTATTCTTTTTTCTTATTTTTTCATCCTGATAAAATTTGGTTCTATTTTTATCTTCATAAGTTAAATGTTGAACGCTCAAACCATCCAAACTAAGAAGTTTTGAAACATAGTGACATGGATCCTTTGGCCAGTCTGGTACAACGATTCCCTTTAAACTGCTCTTTACTCTTTCTCTTTCTGATATGCTGTCATCAATAAATACTGCAGCATCATTTGGTAAATTTAATTCGGTCATAATTTCACTGATATTTTTTGCTTTATCTTCCCAATTAATTCTCCAGGTTGCGAAATCTTTCTTTTTTAAAATCATATTTGGATTTTTTTCTAAAGCTTCTAAAGCATTTTTTTCTTCGTTCTTGCTGCAGATTGCAAGTTGAATTCCACGATTTTTAAAAGATTTTAAGTTGGTTTGAAAATCTCTGAAAGCTTCACCTTCAATATTATGACCGCCTAAATTTATTTTTTTCCAACCTAAATCTCCTAAAACACCTCCCCATAAAGTGTTATCCAGATCAACGATAATTAATTTTTTATTTTTGCCTTCAAAAGCATGAATAATTTTATTTAGTTCATTAGCTGCATTTTCAAAAACTTTTTGTGAGTATGGAATTTTAGCTGCATACCAAAGTTTTGGATTATAATCAGAATTATAGTTTTTAATCCAAAAATTCATATTTAAAAAAATAATATTTTTCTGCTTTTTTAATTCATTAGAAATTTTCAAATTTATTAAACTTATATTTTTAGATAGACCCATATCATCGGTATAATCATTTAAATATTTTCCCCTTACGTTTTCTGGCAAACTCCAAGAATTAATTATTAAATATTCAGTTTTTGTAGATAATTGTTTTATTATGTTTATATATTCGTCCACTTCTTTCTGTAATTTTTTTAGATTAATATTTTCATTATTAATAAGAGAATTAAAACTTTTTATTACTCCGCTTATTGTAGTCCAAACAAAAATAATATGATTTTTATTCTTTGAATTTATAACCTCAAAGCAACTATCAAAAAAAAGTCCAAAGTTAGGTTTTATTAATTTATATTTTTTATTATTAATTTTTTGATTTAAAAAATTATAATACGTTTCTAAATTAAAATCAGATATTAGTTTAATACTTTTTTTCATAAATTATTAATTTAATTACTTAGATGAGCGCAATAATTAATTGTAATCTTATTTTTAATTATTTCTTTCATGGGTTTATCTTCAACAGGTAAAATACGACGATCCAAAATTTTAAATCCACTTTTTTTAATCATTTTTTCTATGTCTCCGATTGATTTAAAATGATAAACGTGATCAATGCTAGGACAGTCTACGCACGTTGATAGATAAACACTTCCGTTTTTATTCATTAATTTTTTTATTTTTTTTAAAATCTCCTGAGGTTTTGTTACATGCTCCAAAACTTCTCCAATTGTAATAAAATCAAACTTATTTGAGCTTTCAAAATCAAAAATGTTTTGGGTTGTATAATTAATTTTTTTTTCTTTTTTAACTAGAAAATCGATTATCGATTTAGTTATTTTGATAGATGTTTTACTAATATCTACAATTTCAAATTTAGTATCTTGTTTTAAATTTCTAAGTGCCTGTAATAAAAATAAACCATGACCAGGACCAATTTCAAGATATCTGCTAATATTTGATTTTTTATTTAAAATTTTATCAATAAAAAAAGAATACATTGCATAATGAGTCGGCCATAAAAATTGTGACATACCTATGCCTATCATGTAACTCTTCATTTCTTTTTTATTATCATATACCTCTTTGTAAGCCTTCTTTTCATCTTCCACTGGATATTTCTTAAATTTAATAAAATATTTTTGGCTCATCATAATATCGGTGCACAATTTCAAATAAGCCTTGATTGCAAAATCAATATTTATTTTTTCATTCTTTAGATATCTTATAAATTCTTTTGAAAATGCTTCTGCTCTTTTATAATAAATTGAATCTGCTGAATTTATAAATTTTAAAATTTTTATTTTTTGAGAGCTTGATTTGTTAATTATTTTATCTACTAGTAAATAAAAATTTTTATTTTTTTTCAATTTGTTCATAATATTTTGTATAAAAATGGACTAATTATTTTTTTGATAATTTTTTATCTAGATCTCTTTTTAAATCACCTAATGTAAATTTGCTTTTAAAGCCTTTTTCAAAAAAACTCTCGTTAAGTAAATTAATTTCCTTTCCTGTTGAAGATTTAATTTTTTCTTCAATTGCTACAAACAAGTTTACTATAATGAGAGAGTCTAAACTACTCTTTGGGCCTAAAATTTGAAAATCATTGTCAAAAACAATCTTGTCTTTCTTTTTTAACTGAAGATTTATTTCCTTAATAGACTTTTTAATTATTTCTAAACTTTTCATAAAATAATTTTATAAAAATTATAAATTTATAATTGCGTCACCATCAATATAAGTTGGATTCCAACAACTTACGTTGTTTAATAATTTATCTAACTTTCTATTTCGTGATTTGTAGTAAAAAGAATTAAGACTCAATTTTTTTTTAAATGGTTTAAAAAATTCCATATACTCTCTGTTTTGCTTATCAAAGCCTCTAAGTTCAAATATATCGCAATTTCTTTTTTTTGCTTCTTTTATATTTGCTCCAATTAAATTTCTAGACATATTTGAATTATCATCAAGAGTTATTAAATCTACGAGAAGCGCGGATTTTATTTTATTCTCTAAATTTTCTTTTTCTATACAAATTGAATATCCCATGGTTTTGTTGTTTTTAATATTAACAAATATCCAGGCTTTATTTGTTTTGAGCAAATGATCTAAGTGCCATCTTAACCAATTTTTATCTCTATTGAATAACAATTTATTTTTTTTTTTCAATTTAATTTTTTTCCACATAATATTAAATCTATTATCAAAGCTGCTGCATTTAGTAATATTTTCGTTTGAAAAATTATTTTTCCAAAAATTAAACCTACCTTTTAAGAAAAACACTAAAATTAAAGAAAGTAGTTTTAAAACAATACTTTTAAAAGGAAAAGAAACTTTTCCAAAAAAATACTTTGGTATACTTATAGACTTCAAAATAATTATTAATGAAGTATCTAAGTCAACGGTTGGTACAGCTTTTCCATTCATTGCTTGCATGATCTTACTTGTTGTAAATCCAAAACTAGTTCCTAAGAAAAAATCTACATTCTTTTGCGAAAAATATTTTCTAATTAATAACATTGAAATTGATCTAAACTTTTTGTCTACAACCCATCCATTGAGCACAGAACATAAGTAACTTTTTTTGTTTAAAAAATACTGCATTGGAAAATTGCCTATATGCCCCACTACTTCATTTTTATTTGATTCCAAGACCCAACCTTTTATCCATTTTTTTTTGTTTAATAATATTGGGTTCTTATTCCACAAATTTTTCCACTTATTTAAATTAATCATTTTTAAATGATTTCTTTTAAAAAGTTTTTTAATTTTATTATAATCTTGTATAG
>Ga0310344_10001541_pt1 | contig 17647 bp, 14 predicted proteins | sample HC15DNA20200_MG_FD_203801 | JGI IMG/M metagenome (GOLD analysis project Ga0310344, IMG submission 203801) | Marine microbial communities from station ALOHA, North Pacific Subtropical Gyre - HC15-DNA-20-200_MG | ecosystem: Environmental > Aquatic > Marine > Oceanic | place: Pacific Ocean: North... | reverse complement strand
TGCTGGAGTCTCAGCAGCCCGCGGTACGTTTCCACCGCAGCCAGATCCCGCTTATTCCGACGATGTTAAGTTCCAGTACCATAGTGTGGCGGAACACTGCAAGGAGTGAAATTTTCACAGCATCCTTGGCTATTAGAAAAATCGGATATGCCCCCAACTGTCCCTATCGTAACGATACAATATATATGGACATACAAAAGTTTTTTCGCTCAGGTCAGAACCAGATACACGAGCCGATTGCTTTGGGCCTCGGTTCAAACGTGTCGCCTCGCTTTGAGCACCTAAACAAAGCAGTTAAGGCACTGGACGGATTCCTCACCCAACTTCGTGTATCGACAGTCTATGAGACTGATCCGATTGGAATCACTGATCAACCGCTTTTTTTGAATGCGTGCTGTGTTGGTTGGACTGATCTCGGTCCTGCGGATCTCTTAGGTCACCTGAAGTGTCTAGAGCGCGCAGCCGGCCGTGAAGCTTCTGGTGAACGGTTCGGTCCGCGTGAACTAGACATCGACATCCTGTTATATGGAGAAGAAGTTCTACAGGATCAGCATTTGACGATCCCACATCCAAGAATGATTGATCGGGCCTTTGTGTTGGTACCGCTTGCGGAAGTGGCGAGCGGATGGGTCCATTCGAGTTCCGGCACAACGATTGCAGAACTTTCAGATAACATAGACCGTTCGGGGGTTCGGGCTACAAACTTGCGGCTCGATCAAATTAGCAAGGAGAAGGACGCGTGAGTGAAGGCAGTACCATGCTGGAGAAGAACGTGCTCAAAGTCGAGACGCCAGGAGATGGGTGTTACCCGATCCATATCGAATCTGGCTCGCTCGACACTGTGGCTGTGTTCTGCTCACGCCACGCGCCTGCTCATCGGTATTGTGTTATTGCTGACTCGCAGGTGGCTCAGCTCTATGGTGAACGTGTTCTTGAAGCTTTCCGACGGGAAGACATCAATGTCGAGATAATCTCATTTCCCGCGGGCGAATGGAACAAGAGCTGTGAGGCGTGGAGTAGTTTGAGCAATAAACTTATTTCAGCGGGATTTGGTCGAGATTCAGCGATCGTTGCATTAGGTGGAGGAGTCACAGGCGATTTGGCCGGTTTTGTCGCTGCGACCTATATGAGAGGTGTCCCTGTTGTTCAGGTCCCGACGAGCTTGCTCGCGATGCTCGATAGCTCAGTCGGTGGTAAGACTGGTATCGATACCGACGCTGGGAAGAATCTTATTGGCGCGTTCCACCACCCAGCCGGTGTGTTAGTCGATCCCGTTGTCCTCAAGACTTTGCCGCGAGATCAGCGTTGTGCGGGACTGGCTGAGGCGATCAAGACGGCGGCAATTCTTGATGAGGACCTTTGGGACTGGATGGGGGTGCATGCCCATGAACTTGTTAAGGGGGGAACCGACGCTTCTGCTCAACTGGTGGCGCGTGTTGTGTCTCATAAGGCACATATCGTTGCGGAAGATCCCGCTGAGCAAAACCTTCGTTCAATCCTCAATTTTGGTCACACCGTAGGACATGCTCTCGAAGCTCTCGAAGGATATAAGCTCCTGCATGGTGAGGCAGTTGCTGCGGGAATGCGGATTGAAGCCTGTATGGGGGAATCTCTTGGGATCACCAAACTAGGAACTACGAAACAAATCGAGGCGCTCCTTGAGCAATGCTTGCTAGGTGGATTGTGGGAGGTTGATCGTCGATCGGCAGAGGTTCGTGAAGCAATGCTCTTGGATAAAAAAAGTCTAAAAAACCGTGTTCGCTGCGTATTTTTGTCTCAGATCGGGACAGTGGCAACGGATACCGAGGGGCACTACACGTTTCCGCTGGACCGAGAGGAACTCGATGACCTGCTGTCCACTGCGTTAACCGCAAATCCGAAAGACTGACATTTTTGTTGTTTTGTTAACATAATCGGGTCAAATAGCCCATTTGTCGCAATTGGAACGAAATGTGGAAATGACTGTAATTTCCCCGTATTTACTAAGGAAATCGTTATGGACGGTAGCCTGATCGGGGTCAAAGACCTTGCCATGACAGACACCGAGGGTTACCTGCATACCGTTGGCCAATCAAGAAACGTGACCATTTGGGTTGGGTAAATCCTTCTCTAAACGGAATCGTCAGCTTGATCAGGTCGCACCTGACAGTGGATGAGGTGGTGGTCCTCGGGGTTCCCAATCTAGTCTTCCGCGATGTTATCGATGTGTAGGTGATTGTCCCACGGAAGTAGCGTGGTTATCCGATAATAGACCCCACGCCTTCTGTCAGTAAGACTGGCCGACAAAAAGTGCCGGACGTATTCAGTATCGTAGATACGCTTCCGGAGGCTTCGACCGAGCGAATGCGCCGCCGATAATTGGCCTGCGTATATATGGTTGAGGCCACCTCGGAGCTGGGCGAACCCACGTAAGTGGCTTCCTGGCTTCGCAAACAAACGCGAGCAGTAATCGAAGAAAGACTCCTCATACCATCCCCTCCGAAAGCCGGAGGCGAGGTACAGGGGCCTCTCGAATACAAAGATGCTGTTCGCACAGCGAATGGAATAAGAGAGGTATGAATCAAGAGTACACTAGGGCGCCACATAGGCGTCCATCCGAAGACGCTCCTCAGCACTCTGCTGCACTGTTAATCGATTTCGATAACGTCACCATGGGCGTCCGGTCTAATATAGGCCAATCGTTCCGTGACTTCCTTCAATCGGACATTATCCGAGGCAAGGTGGCTGTTCAGCGAGCTTATGCAGATTGGCGAAGGTACCCTCAGTACATTGTGTCACTTTCAGAAGCTTCAATCGATCTCATCTTTGCACCGGCATATGGCTCGTCAAAGAAGAATGCAACGGATATTCGACTGGCGATTGATGCACTAGAACTTGTTTTTACCCGACCTGAGATCGGAACCTTTATCCTTTTATCGGGCGACTCAGATTTCTCGAGCTTGGTACTCAAGCTGAAGGAATACGGGAAATACGTAATTGGGGTAGGGCTACAGGAATCTGCCTCGGACATCCTCGTCCAGAATTGCGATGAGTACTATAGCTATAACCGGTTATCCGGCCTTACTGCGGCCGACGAGATCGTAACTGAGAAGCATGATCCATGGGAGTTAACGGGGAAAGCGGTCGCTCGTATGGCAGCCCGAGGCGATGTCATGCGCTCTGATCGGCTCAAGCAAGTTATGCTTGAAATAGATTCGAGCTTTGACGAGAAGACAGCCGGCTATACCAAGTTCAGCCGCTTCTTGGGCGAGGCAGCCCAACGTGACCTGATTCATCTTCGAAAAGGTGAGAATGGTCAGTACGAGGTGTCGCCAATAGAAGATGGAGAGCGATCGAAAGTTGTGAGTTCGTCTCCACCACCCAATGTGAAATCTTCTCCGGATACGAGCCGAAGTCCTAAAAGCCGGCGCGGAGGCAGCCCAACCAGTAAACGCGGGCAACGGTCCAGACCATCATCAACACAAACCCGCAAGGCCTCTGTAACGCGCTCAGGTGAAGATGCTCTTAAGGGTGCTTATGCTTCGCTTGTCCAGGTTGTCGATGCCCTGTCCAAAAATGGCAGGCCGGTTCTTATTTCGATGGCGAAGCGGAAGCTTCTGGAACGAGACTCGACGTTCGATGAGGCACCATTGGGATTTAGCAAGTTCAGTCTTTTCCTCCGACAGGCTGAAAAAGACGGCATCGTCGTAATGAAACAAGCAGAAGATGGTACCTATTATCTCAGCCCAAGTGACAAGTCTCCATCTCCAATGCTAGGTGAATCCACAAAGTCTTCTGGATCAGGCAAGGATAACCAAAAGAAAGATAAACCACGGAAAGAAAGCTCTCGCCTATCGGCGGCAACTGCTGCTGCCCGCAGAACTTTGGGGCGTTTTCGGAAGGATTCGACCTCTGAAGTTCCACGAGAGGAGAAAACCCACTCAACGTCACAACGCTCCGAGAAACCAGCTTCCCGAACTGTTACGGATGGTGTATCGCGAGACAAAGTTGCCAGTAAACATAAAGATACTCGCAGGACCACTGAATCCCGACCGGTCGACCGACGAAGTAGCACTAAACCGAAAACTCGGTCACAAGCCAACACTCGGAAGGATCAACAACCAGCGAAAAAAATCGAAAGATCGTCTACGCGAGGCAATTCAACCTCAACCAGGTCGCGCGGGCATGACAAGTCCAGTAGTCGCACTGAGCCAAGGGGTGAACAGAAAGAGGCGGTTTCGGCGCCGAAACCGAAGCCTTCTCCCAAATCGACACCCGAGCCCCGTCGACTTAGTCGTTACCGCCAAGGCTCACGGGGCCGGGTTACGCAGACGAAGAGCAGTAGTGCCTCGGCCTCGCGGAGCCGAATTGGTCCCATTCCAGAGGACGAACTGACTTCTCATGCGAGCGATGCTCAGTCTCAAAGACAGGGGAAGGCTGGAACCAAAGCGTCTCATGATGTGCGCGAAAAAGATGAAAAGAGTGCCCCTGAAGTCAATGTTCAGAGCAGTGCAGGGGAGACTGGGCCTATTAGTCATATGATTCGCAATTACGCAGGTGTGGGAAAGCGAACGGCGGAAGTCCTATTTGAACGTTTTGGGGACAGCGTGTTCGACGTAATTGATAGTGAACCTGATCGATTGACTGAAGTTCTGTCAGAAGGCAGAGCCAAAGTTGTTGTTGAAGCACGGCGAATCGAACGTGAAAACTGACTGGTTCGAGTCGGCTCCGAGCGATGGATAGGGCTGTTGACCGCCCGTTAAAATTCTACGATCGCAGGAGCCTTTGGGTTTCAAAACGTTGATGCCACGCAAGTGTTTGCGACATGAGAGAATAGGAGTGAAATGACATGGCCGTTCAACAGGTTGCCTCGTACGGAATAGTGTCATTACTGCCACCCCTGCTCGCGATCGGACTCGCCATTTATACGCGACAGGTCTTTCTCTCACTGGCAGCTGGGATCTGGGTCGGTTTCACTATCATCGCCGGTTGGAACCCGGTCACCGGTGCAGCCGACGCAATAGAAGGGACGATCGCTGTCCTAGGAGACTCGGGAAACGCTGAGGTCATTGTCTTCACGTTCCTGATTGGTGCCTTGATTGCCACGGTCGAGGCAAACGGTGGTATGCGTGGTTTCGTCCAGTGGGTAGAGCACGCACGATGGGTTACGAACCCTCGCCGTGCACAGGTTCTAGCTTGGTTCACTGGGATTGTGATCTTTATCGAATCGAACCTGACGATTCTCGTGGCCGGGTCGGTATCGCGTCCATTATTTGACCGCTTCAAGGTCTCGCGCGAAAAATTAGCGTATATCATCGACTCGACTTCAGCTCCGGTCTGTATTCTCATTCCCTTTAACGCTTGGGGCGCACTCATCCTTGGCATATTGGCGGAACAAAGTGTGCCCAATCCGTTGGGAACGTTTCTCGTCGCAATCCCGATGAATTTGTATGCAGTGGTGGCCCTTATACTCGCTGGTTTGACGGTATTACGCGGGTGGGATCTGGGCGCTATGAAAAAGGCGGAAGAGCGAACCCGGAGTGGGAAGCTCGCGTGGGACCATGCGGTCGCGTTTGCTAACCCTGACGAGCTTGCCCCTGCACCAACGGAAGATGTGGCTCTCAAGCCGCGCAACATGCTACTCCCAATCGCGGCTATGGTTCTCTCCATGCCCATCTTCATGTGGATTACGGGAGAGGGGAACCTTGCTGATGGTTCTGGATCGACGAGCGTACTCTGGGCCGTATTGTTGGGGTTGGGTATCGCGTGGCTTCTATCTCTTACACAGGGCTCCCTCAATCTAGACGGGCTCTCGAGAGTAGGTATCAAGGGAGCTGGCGGTTTAACTGGAATGGCGGTCGTAATGTGGCTTGCGCTCACACTCGGTGGTGTGACACGCTCACTTGGAACGGGTCAGTATGTAGCCAGTGTAGTTGGAGACAGTGTCCCGTTATTTGCCTTGATGCCGCTCGTTTTCATTGTTACTAGTGGGATTGCGTTCGCCACCGGAAGCAGTTGGGGTACTTTCGCGATTATGCTAGCAGTGGCCATACCTTTATCAAACGCTTTGGGACAGCCACCAGCCCCATTCGTGGCGGCAGTGCTCTCTGGTGGGATTTTTGGTGATCACTGCAGTCCGATCAGCGACACGACGATCATTGCTTCACTTGCCTCTGCGACTGACCACATCGAACACGTTCGTACACAGCTACCCTACGCACTGATTGCTGGTGGTATCGCTGCTGTCGGGTTTGTGTTCATTGGTGCGCTACTTCCGTGACTGAGGATCGGCACCCTTTTGCTGACTTGGGTCTGCACCCTGCCATAGTTGAGGTGGTCAAAGGAGTAGGCTATGTCGAGCCTACCGATATTCAGCGTGAGGCTATACCGGTAGTTCTGGCGGGTCGAGACGTTTTAGGAATGGCCCAGACAGGGACCGGTAAGACGGCTGCCTTTACACTCCCCATGGTTCAGCGCTTATCGGCCACACCATCCCGAAAAGCTCCGCGTGGACTCGTGGTCACACCGACACGCGAGTTAGCTCAGCAGATCAGGCGCGCGGTGACGACGTATGGTGCTGCTTCTTCCATTGAGTCCATCGTCATCCATGGAGGAACTCGACTAGGTCCTGAACAAGAAGAACTGGCCTTTGGTTGTGATGTTCTCGTCGCCACGCCGGGACGACTCCTGGATCACCTTAAGCGAGGTAATGTAGACCTCTCTTCTGTGGAAGTATTAATCCTCGATGAGGCTGATCGGATGTTGGATATGGGATTCATAGACGATGTGAAGACCATCGTGAAAGCCACCCCTGATACGCGCCAGACACTCTTGTTCTCAGCCACGATGCCAAACGGTGTCCGTTGGCTCGCACACGAGCTAATGCGCGATCCTGAGGAAGTACGGATTGGCCATGAGATGCCTGCCGAAGGGATTCGTCAGCTTCTTCACCCAGTTGACTGGTCACGAAAACATGAACTATTGCTACACCTCCTGGGTGAGTGGCCAGATGGTCAAGTCCTTGTCTTCACAAGGACACGGGACACCGCGACTTATCTGGCCGATGTTCTGCGCACGCGCGCAGTCTCAGTTGTTAGTCTCCACGGTGGAAAGCATCAAGACCAACGTGACAAGGCGCTTAAACGATTCCGTGAAGGGACAGCAAAGGTGCTTGTCGCTACGAACGTCGCCGCGCGTGGGTTGGATATCCGTGGAATCCGGCACGTGGTCAACTTTGATGTGCCTGAGGATCCTCGTGACTATGTCCATCGGGTAGGGCGAACAGCACGAGGCGATGATACAGGGGATGCGGTAACACTGATGGCATCTAGTGATTGGGTAGAGATCCGTGCGATTGAACGCCTACTAGAGCGGAATATAGAACGACAATTTGTGCCCGGGTTTGAACCAGAAGTGAGCCCACCTTCGTCAGAAGAGGAAACGAAAGTGGTGAGGAAACCAACGGCGCTACGGCGAGGTATTCGACGCCGAAAATAGCGTTTCGCTTTCGCCGGGCCTAGGCAAGACCGCATATTTCTTTTAACACCCGATATAGCCCACGGAGGTTTCATGAGTTTGTTCCCCCCCACTCGCTTGGTTCGTCTTGTCCATGCTCCCCTGCTGTTTAGTGCTTTGGTCACAGCCTGTCTGTTAATGTTTCCAGCGGGGCTAAACGGCCAAAAGACAGCTAAACCGGTACTCCATGGCAGCCATTGGGTAGCGATTACAGGAAAACCACTCGCCGCAACGGCTGGGGCACGCATGTTCCACCAGGGCGGCAACGCCGTAGATGCTGCCGCGGCTATGCTGGCCGCCACATCTACGATGTGGGACGTCCTCTCATGGGGTGGCGAGACACAGGCACTCATTTACCACCCGGGCGAAAAACGGGTGATTGGGCTCAACGCGCTTGGTGTGGCCCCTTCAGGGGCGACGCCGGAACATTATCGAGCTGAGGGTCACGAGAAATTCCCGCCCGAATTTGGGCCACTAGCTGCTGTGACGCCGGGTACCCCTGGCGGGCTTCTGACGATGCTTGCTGAATGGGGCACGCTCAGCTTAGCAGATGTACTTGCCCCGTCGATTGAAATGGCCGAAGGGTATCCGATAGAAGAGGACCCCGTGCGTCGAATCCAAGGTGCTCTGGATGAGATCCGACAGTGGCCCACCTCGATGGATGTTTACTTCACGCACCCTGAAGATGAAGAGAATCCGGGTCCGCGAGAGGGTGAAATGTTCCGGCAGCCTGGGCTCAAACGGACGCTAGAACGCCTAGTCGCGGCAGAGTCTATGGCACTAGCCGCTGGGAAGAGCCGGAAGGAGTCCATACTTGCTGCGTACGATGCTTTCTACAGGGGTGATATTGCGAAAGACTTTGTGGCAGGTGCACAAGCCGCTGGCGCACTCATCACAATGGAGGACCTGGACAACTGGCAGGTGTATATAGAGGACCCCGTCTCTACGAGTTACAAAGGGATCGATGTTTACAAGCTCACCACCTGGGTCCAAGGCCCCGTGATGCTCCAGGCGCTAAACATGTTAGAGCAACTCGACGTTAAGGCCCTAGGGTATAATAGTGCGAACTACATGCATGCTTTGTACCAGGTAATGAACCTCGCGTTCGCAGATCGCGATTTCTATTACGGCGACCCGTATTTCCCGCCCAAAGAGCCCATCCAGGGTTTGCTCTCGAAGGACTATGCAAAGGCCAGGTTGGAGACGGTTGATTGGGAACGTAATGATCCGAACGCTAAGCCTGGCGACCCATATCTGTTCCAAGGAGGAGAGAACCCTTTCAAGCACCTTCTTGAACGCTGGGGCCAGCGTAATGTGGTTACCACGACGCAAGAGGACGACGATATGATGCTTGAGCCACAGGGTCGCCAGCCTGGCCGCTCGAGCGGTAAGCTCGACAGTGAGGCGCACGCGGCGCTTGACGAGGACTTTTATCTTGGCACAACGTCGATTCAAGCAGCCGACGAAAATGGTTGGGTTGTCTCAATCACGCCATCGGGAGGGTGGATTCCGGCCGTCATTGCAGGTAAGACCGGTATTGGACTCTCGCAGCGGGCACAGAGCTTCGTTCTCAATGAAGCCGATAATCCGTATAACGTGATTGAACCGGGGAAGCGGCCGCGTGCAACACTGACACCAAGCATGGCACTTAAAGATGGACGCCCTTTCTTGTCCTTCGCCGTTCAGGGTGGTGATGGACAGGACCAGAATCTCCTCCAATTCTTCCTTAACGTTGTCGAATGGGACATGAACGTTCAGCAGGCCACGGAGGCTCCGAACATCAATAGTTTCCAAATGAGGGGTTCGTTTGGGCAGCACGAGACACGGCCAGGGCGCATGCTACTTCAGGATGCCACGCCACCTTGGGTTCGGAATACACTTGAAGGTATGGGCTACGAACTCACGTTTAGCGATCGTACGTCGGGGCCGATCAACGCGATCTTTTTCGATTGGACCAACGGAACGTTCTGGGGTGGATCAAGTCACCACGGCGATGACTACGGGATCGCATGGTAGTATCTGTTTACAAGCGCTTATTCTGGTCGGCGCCTTAGAAAACGACCCGATAGATGACACTCAAACCTCTCCCCGCCTCGGGCATGATCTCCTTCACCCGGGAGAGGTGGTTGCGATACTCCTCGTTCGTGAGGTTGTCGAGGCTCACCGTGAGGACGTTGAGTCGGCCTCCGGTGGTGAATCGTAAACCGGCCGCGGCGTGAAATACTGAGTAGCCATCCGTCATGGTCTCGAACTCCCCGATCCGATCCTGCTGAGCCGCTAACACGGCCTCACCGCGGACGAACCATGAAGGGCGGTCGTACTCGAGGGCGATTCGACCGTGAAGTGGTGGGATCAGGGGTAGTGGCTCGTCGGTTTCCTGTAGCGTGCCGTGCACGAACGAGGCAGTACCTTCGAGCTCCAGTGAGCCAGCGATCCGCCAGTCGAGTCGGCCCTCGAATCCAGCGAGCCGCGCGTCGTTGCCCTGGAACTGGTAGATCGGCAGCTGCACGCGGCTGATCTCGCCGGTCTCCTCGCCGTAAACGTAACCGGTGATGTCGTTGTAGAAGCCGGTGATCTCGGCCTGCAGCCGCTGAGATCCGAACCGCACGAAGAGATCCACACCGGTCCCGACTTCCGTTCCGAGGTCCGGATTTCCGACCTCGAAGCTGTATGCGGCGAGATGGGGTCCCTCTGAGAAGAGCTCGTTGATGTCGGGAGTCCGAAAGGCCCGTGCAACGCTGGCTCCGACGGTGAGTCCTGATCCCAGACTATACAGCACTCCCAAGGAGCCCGATGCGGCCTGGAAAGTCCGGTCACGGATCTTTCCGATGCTGGAGTTGGGATCCTCCTCGAGCGGGTCAGCCCGGACCCAGTCGTATCTCAATCCACCCTCTAGGCGCAACGGGTCGAGGTCAATCTCTTCAAAGACGTAGGCGGCTGCGGTATAGCGCCGAGAGTTGGGGGTGAAGAGGCTGCCACCGAAGGCAAAGTCTTCGAACGACGTTCGAAGACCCAGGGCACCTGCGGAGAACGGTCCCCAGGCCTCGTGACGTGCGAGTAGGTCTGCATTCGCGGTCTGGAGCTTGAAGAATGTCCCCAGGATGTCCGATGGCTCGATCTCTGAGTGTCGGTACGACGTATAGGCGGTGTTGAGTTCGGTCGCCACGAAGGGCCCGAACGGCTTCGTTACCTCTGTCCGAAGCTTGGAAGAAGTCCGCTCCATCTCGATTCGAACGCCCGCTGTATGGCCACCCACGAAGCCACCCGGGATGCCGTAGTCGTTGCGGTAAGCCCTAAAAGCGCCGCCAACGTGACCCCAGTCGGACACGAAGGCCGTGCCCACACTCGCGCCCCACGTATCCGCTTGGGTGTTCGCTAGCGGACCAATGGGCGTACCCAAGTCGTCGGAGGTCCGGCCGGAAACCTCTAGCCGAAGCGGGACACTCTCCGAGATCGGCATCTGCACGGACGAGCTTCCGCTCCAAGCTTGGTTTACGCTCTGCGTCTGCATCGTTACAGCGCCGGTGACGTGGTGTGGGACTGAGGACGGAACCTCGTCGCGGATGACGTTAATGACCCCGCCCAAGGCGTTACTTCCGTAGAGCAGTGCCGCTGGTCCCCGGACGACTTCGATCCGCTGCGCCGAGGACGGATTCAGAGCCGTCGCATGATCTGACCCCGAGTTGGACACATCACCCACGCGGATGCCGTCTTCGAGCATGAGGACTCGATCTCCGCTCATCCCTCGGATGACTGGGCGGGCGGTGGCTGGACCCATCGTGGTAGCCGCAAGTCCTGGCTCGGAAACCAACGTCTCAGCGACGGTGCCCTGCAGGCGCCGTTGCAGCTCCTGCCCCGCCATCACACTCACTGGCCGGAGCGCCTCGTCCGTGCCACGGGACGAGAGTGTCGCCGTGACAGTGATGCCTGCGATTTCGAGCGGAGAGGGCTCCAGTTCGATGATCACGAAGGCCGACTCTGCTACCTCTACCTCGACGGTGACCGACGCGTATCCGAGGCGCTCCACCCGGACCTTGTGCGTCCCAGGCGCGACCCGAACGAGATGGAACGAGCCGTCCCCGTGTGTGATGGCCGCGTTTCGACCATCTAATAGTCCGACCCACGACCCTGCGAGTGGCGCGCCGGTCCCGGCGTCCTTCACCACACCCTCGATCTCACCGGAGTGCTGGGGCACCTGTGCAATGCTCACCGACGGAGTGAGCAGCACAGCCCATAAAGCGGCTCTCAGGCGTCTAAGAACCTTTGTAGTGGTTATGCGATCGCGGGCCGGCCGAGTTGTTTCGGCCGGCCCAGACGACGAGCTACGTTCGGTCAATTTGCTGATAGGGTGTATTAGTGATCGTGTTCACCCACGTGAGCGTGCACAGCGGTGGTCACGAAGTCCGCGTGACCTGAGCCTACCGCACCGTGCATGAGCTTGAATACGACGTCCGTTTCGCCCTCCGAAACGCCATGGAGGTGGCCACCGAACTCACCCGGCGTGTCCTGCTCGAACTCGGCGATCGCTTCGTTCTCGACGTCTACCTCGAGGAAGAAATCGGAGTCCAGCTCGACTTCTGTTCCGTCGTGGTCGACGAAGCGCACGTCGATGTGGGCTGTCTCCTCTCCTTCTTCGACCTCCAGTTCACCGGTCCAGGCTTGCGTGTCCCCGTCGTACGAGGCGATCATCGAGCCGCTCAGCCAGAGCTGAACACCCTCGACCTCATCCCCGTGCTCTTCTTCGTGCGCCATCGGGTCATCACTACACGCGGCCAACCCTACGGCGGCTGACATCGACAGGGCGAGGACCGCCTTTCTGCTGTTGAGCTTCTTCATCAAAGACCATGTTTTTGATGACAATAAACTACGTTGTTTAATCATTAATCTCACCAATACGCTAGCGTAAAATGGTTATACAGTCGGAGATGATCCGATTGTATAAAGTTTTAGAGTTGTCAGGCTGGTTCTGGCTCTATAAGCCTGACGCACATTGCAAAGCTAGGAGAGGTGAGTCGGTGGTCCGCGGGGAGAGGGTGTTGGGTGGTCGGGCCTGTAAATCCAGGTGCTCTTCTGCAGGATACGATAATGCCGGAGACTAAGGTTTAGTTCTCCAAAGAGTGCCCTGCCCCAAGAGAGATGACTGAAAGAGTTGGTGATTTGGACGCAGGTGGCATGATCATGAAGCACTGCACAGCTGGCTGGATCGTGCTCGCTCTCTACTTGGTTTGAGCTTAGCCTAGCCCCTGTATCAAGTAGTGGCGGAAGAACGACCGCAGCCAAAACTGGAAGTACCAGCATTACTGCTACCAACTTGCGTCCCAAAGGTTGCCCGTCCATAAGAAAAAACGTAGGCTCCGCAGGCGATCTTACGCAACTTGTGTCGCGTAGCTGCGGCCTCCCGATTGCCTGAATCTCCTGTAACTGAGGTACAATCCCGGCTTTATGCCTACTTGGCCTACCGTAATTGTTTTTGCCGCGCTCTCAGGCGTTGCTGGGTTAGTTGGCGTGTGGCTTATGTCGCGCCACGAGACATGGGCCCGAAATCACACGGCTGAGTTAATAACGTTTGCGAGCGGGTTATTGGTTGCTGGATCACTCCTTCACTTGTTGACCCGTGCAGGTGAGATGGCCGGTGTTTCTAATGCGATGATATGGGCCTTTGTCGCCTTCGTGGTGCTCTACGTATCTGAAAACCATGTTCTACCCCACCCACATGCTCGAATGGAAGAGGATTGTGGACACCTCCACGCTCACGTGGCCGATGGATATGGATGGAACGCGATCGCCGGACTTGGCCTTCATTCGGTGTTGGACGGTGTGGCTGTAGGGGCGGGATTCTCTGCCAGCTATCTTACGGGTAGCGTAATCGTTGCACTGGTCATTTCGCATAAACTTCCAGTGGGTATTGCGTCTATGGGTGTGCTGTACCACGGTGGGGTCGAGCGTGCTAAAGCGGTGCGCTACAGCGCTTCGGTAGCCTTAATTACTCCCGTCGCCGTCCTAGTAAGCTATGCTTCCTTGCGTGATGCGGCGCCGTCGGTGTTGGGAGCGATCTTAGCAGCTGCAGGAGGATCATTTCTCTACGTGGGGGCGGCGGACTTGTTGCCCGAGGGTCAAGCATCTGCTCCTGGTCGTAACACCTTAGCCTTTATGCTTGGTGTGATAGTTATGGTGGCCGCACTTTTGCTTGCCCCCCATGAGGTCGTCTAAGAAAACGGAACTGCGCTACTATCCCGCCCCGATGGGCCTGGATTGAGTTGCTGGGTTACTGTCCGAATTCCATAACGTCCAATAAATCGATACGCCCTGGGGATCTAGGACCGCTAGGGGCATCGGGACGCAGATGATCAGGATTTGCAGGCCTTCGGAGATGCCAATCCGTGGCTTGCTGGTACGCTGCGGCGATTGTTAGCAAGGAATCCTCACTGTAGGGTGTGCCGCCGAGCATCGCTCCAATAGGCCGGGGCACACCGGCCGAGTTCGTCTCAAAGCCAATTGGAAACGCGACTAACGGCAGGCCCACCATGTCAAAGGGATATGGGGCCGTCTGAACGACCGCATCGCATTGCGTGAATATCTCTTCTAGAATCGACTCCAGAAGGATGAATCGAGCACGCTGTCCGCGAACATACTCGGTCGCTGGCAAAAGAAGGCCATTGATCCAAGGTGATAGAGAAACACCGAACTGACGTACATCATCGCGCAGGTATTCAAGAAATATCTCTGAACGTTCAGGGAGCCGCACATTGTTAAAACTTGAACTGGTGAGAGTCGTCCAATCTCGCGGAGCTTGCACCTCGACGATCTCTGCTCCTAACTCTTCCAATGTTCGTAACATCTCCCCACGTGCCGCAGTGGTTGCAACGTTGCGTTCATGGGTTCGCTGCGCCCGTTGTTCTCTCTCGCGATCACGTTGCTCCTCTTCTTCCTCGCGGGCAGCAAAATAACCGGTTTCGTGCTCTGGCTCGTCTAGGTAGTCTGGCAAGACCCCAATCCGGAGAGGTTTCCGCAGCGGTCGTTTCTGTCGAGATATGTCAACTGCCGCCAAATAATCCGGAACTGATGGTAGCCCCAGCGTGCGCAAGTCTGCGGGATCTGGTCCGGCCATAATCTGAAGCATAAGAGCCGCGTCTCGGGCGTCACGCGCTAGCGGGCCTACATGGTCGCGAGTGTAAGTAAGTGGTAGGACACCGTGGAGCGATACCCTTCCCATGGTTGGCTTAATACCCGTCAGCCCCTGCGCGTTCGACGGGTTTGTGATCGAACCTCCGGTTTGTGTGCCTGTACCGCATGGTGCCATCCTGCTCGCGACTGCTGTCGCGGATCCGCTCGAAGAACCTCCAGGGCTTACGTTTTCCGCGAATGGAGCCCAAGCGTTGACAGTGGTCCGTGTTCCGGTTGGGGTGGTTGCCGCAGTAGTAGCCAACGGACCCATTTGAGTTTTGCCCAGGAGTATTCCTCCGGCATCTCGGAGTCGAGCCCATGCAGTGGCGTCAAAGTTGGGGGTGAAGTCCTCAAAGATGAATGAGTTGGCGGTGGTCCGAACTCCAGCCGTGAAAAAATTGTCTTTGATCGCCAGAGGAATGCCGGCCAGTGGGTGATCGCGTTGTGGATGGACGTTCCGTGCCGATTCCAGTGCCGATTCGTAGAGGATAGTATTGAAGGCTTGATATACTTCTTCCCAATCATCAATTCGACTCAGGTAAGCTTGGGTGAGCTCGACAGGAGAGATCTCACCACGTCGAATCAAAATGGCGGCTTCGACTATTGTTAATTCGGTGGGATCAGTGACCTGACGCACCTGAATTTGAGGAAGCTTGATATTTGCCCTCGTATACCCGCCGTTCGTTTGGGTAACGGGAAGTCGTGTGTTTGAGATTTGTGAGCCCAATAGAGCAGGGCTGATCATCGCCGTTGCGCTAAGGCTCGCCATCCGTTCGACAAAAACGCGTCGGTCTACTTCACTCAAGGTTCCACACACTCATTTCTGAAGGATAGAGCACGGGGGCTGGTCCGAGCGCGTCTAATTCAAGTGCCGAAATTTCCGGTGGTGTAGCTCGTAAGAAACGACGGGCTGAAGCTAGGATGCGGCGTTGGTCGGCTGGCGCGTCCCCATCATCTTCGGGAAGAACAGACAAATCTACACCTAGCTGCTGGAGTCGAGCGAGGATGTAAGTGTTCAGTTCCTCATCCGTCAGTTCATGCCTCTCTTGCCGAAGTTTGGTTTTCGAATTTCTCAAGTCTGGGCTCATACGCATAGATTCCGTTAAGATGGACAGCGTTGATCGGCCACCCTCATCTTCGCGCTCAGTCTTGGATTGCGCCACCATGCCTGCCTGACTTCTTACGGATTGGTGGCGCACAGTTAACTAGTAGGAGCGGTTAAAGGTTTGCTGTGATACGGTGCCTGCACTAACCTTTACCGTAACAGATGTGAGGGCGTATTTTTTGAGCCAACAAGTGCCCGTAGAGTTTCCTGTCTGGAGGCAGACGTCACGCCCCGTGGGGGAAGGCGAACACCGAAGGTAGGCGACAAACCGTTTCCGGAGGGCTTCAAAAAATCACCTCATGTTTGTTTCTACAGGAGGGGGTGACCTACGGGTCCCCCCTTTTGCATCAGCGGAAAAATCTTGAGTAAAGAGAGTCTTACACAAGTTGGCAGACCATCGTCCTGGATGAATTGAACTCCAGCATCGTTAATCAACGGACCAGATATGTCAGAGTCACCCAATCACGAAGAAGGTATCAACGAGCAGCTGGCATGCCTTGTGAAAGAACAGCTTCAACTATTGGGAGAGGATCCTGAGCGCGAGGGTTTGTTGCGTACGCCGGATCGGGTTGCAGGTGCTCTCCAATTCCTGACGCGTGGCTATACCCAAACTGTTGAAGAAGTGATCGGTACGGCTCTTTTCGAAGAAGAGCACGATTCAATGGTGATCGTGCGTGATATTGAGGTCTATTCTCTGTGCGAACATCACCTTCTTCCGTTCTTCGGAAAAGCACACATAGCGTATATTCCAGATGATAAGATTATTGGTCTCAGTAAATTGCCGCGCATCGTAGACGTTTTCGCGCGGCGCCTGCAGGTGCAGGAGCGTCTGACCGAAGAAATCGCCCAAGCGATTGAAGATGTACTACAGCCACAAGGGGTTGGGGTGGTCATCGAAGCTGTTCACCTTTGCATGATGATGCGAGGCGTAGAGAAGCAGAACTCAAAGACTATTACGAGCGCGGTACGTGGTCTTTTCCGTCGAGATCATCGGACAAGGGAAGAATTCCTCAGGCTTGCACACGCTCCTGACACCTTGTAGGCGTACCCTTGCTAGGTGGTTTAACCACACCAGAAAATCATGTTCTTAGAACTTGCTGAGGCACTGGATTGTCCGAGTTGTCGCTCTTCCGTAGGACTTGTGGCATTTGCTACAGAAACTCAGGACCGCAGAGTTATACAAGGGTGGTTGGGATGCCCATTATGTGAGTTAGAGTTTCCAATTGACGGAGGCTCAATCGATTTTTCGGGGATCGCTGGTTCATCCGTGGCGACTGAAGGCGAATCGGATGGGAATGTCCCCTTCGAATCCGGCGACCGCATCTCGCCCACGGCTCCGCTGCAATGGGCAGAATCTCCTTCTGATCAGGTGGTCCGGTTGGCTGCCATGTTGGGTTTGGGGGATCGTGATGGCATGGTGCTTCTCTTGGGGCCAGGCCTATCCAGTTCTGCGGTCCAACTCACAAAACTTGCCGAACAGATTGAAGTACTTTGCTGCTTCGACAGCAGAAAATCAGTGGAATCGCCCATAACTTTGGAAGAACTTGTTACTGGAGTGAATCCGATGGTTGGTGCTCTCGTAAGCTCTTGGCCCTTCCGTACAGGCTCTCTCAGCGGAATCGCACTTTTGAGTCCAGTAGTCTCAGATTTGCCTGAAGTAGAGCGATGTGCGGGGCCGGGAGCACGCTTTGTCGTGATTAATCCAACTGAAGATGACGTGGTAGTATTAGAAGAAAGAGGGTTTACTAGGGTCGCGTATGATAACAGTGCGTGGGTTGGTGAGCGCGACTAATGTTTGCTCTTCAGGGGGCTTGCGTTCTACCTTGGCATTTCTCCACAAAGTGCGGGCGTCGTTAAGTTCATTGGTGACTAGTTTCGGATCAG
>Ga0310344_10001540_pt1 | contig 17665 bp, 12 predicted proteins | sample HC15DNA20200_MG_FD_203801 | JGI IMG/M metagenome (GOLD analysis project Ga0310344, IMG submission 203801) | Marine microbial communities from station ALOHA, North Pacific Subtropical Gyre - HC15-DNA-20-200_MG | ecosystem: Environmental > Aquatic > Marine > Oceanic | place: Pacific Ocean: North... | reverse complement strand
ACACTGGTGCCGGAGTAACAATGATACAGCGGGCAACTATTTTTGTTGCAGCCGCAATTTCGCTGTGTGCCTGTTCCATTACCGTCTCACAGAATATTCCTAATCCCACTGTATCCGGTGCTAGTAGCAGCGCAGCGCAGTTTGACAATTCAACCGATATTAATGGGGATACGGATGAGTTGGTGCTTACCCCTATGCTGCCCCGTACGAATCTTGCGGTCACTCAGACCAAGAGCACTGGCGTGGTTTCTGATGCCAAGATTGAATTAACGGACCTTACGCCGACATCCACTTTAGTGGCTACTCCAGTTATTGTCGACACGCTCGGTCTTAGCGGTAAGATCATGTTTACTCAGGCGACGGGTTTGTGGCAAATCAATATGACTGACGGGAAATTGACTCAGCTCTGGGAGCCACCAAAAGGTAGTTATCTTTCCGGTTTAACAAATTCTCCCTATGGGGACCAATTAGTACTTGCTTATGCGCCACCGCCATCTGACGGTCGACCACAGATTGGCCGTACTGGCCTATATATAACTGATAAATCTTGTATAAACGATGCAAATGATTGTGGTGATAACCTGAGCGTCTTTCTCCAACGCAACGCAGAGCAAACCTTTACCAGTCCCTATTGGTCTCCAGATGGAAAGTGGGTTTACTATTCGCATCAGGAGGATTCTCTGGATGATGTTGGCAACTACATTGGATTCTCGATGAGCCTGAATCGTTTGCAGGTTCAGGGTAATGGCATTCCAGAAATATTGATACCTTACGCTGGACAACCTTCTATGTCAGTAGATGGATCCCTTTTGACTTACGTGAGTTATGATCTTGAAACGTACGCGCGCGGTCTGTGGGTTTCTGAACCAGATGGATCGAATCCGCGTCAGGTGGTGCCAAACAATATTTTCGGTGCGATTTCTGGGCCTCAAATATCACCTGATGGATCCGAGATTGCTTTCGCGGCGTCGGCAATGCCTATGGCCAACAAATTTGGCGGTCTTTCATGGTTAGATATCCTACTAGGGGTTCGAAAAGCATCAGCTCATGGCTGGCGTTGGGAGATATGGAAGGTCCCCACCATTGGAGGTGATCCGGTGCAGCTTACACGTCTCCGTCTTGACAGCCCATGGCCCGCGTGGTCTCCAGTGGGCGGTGATCTGGCAATACTGCGACTCGGCGGAGTGTATTTGCTTCGAGATGGTGAAGCACTTTTGTTGGCTCCTGCCCTAGGTCATGGGCAGTTGGTATGGTGTTGTTAATTGAAGATAGACTGATACTTGAATGTTATTCTTGGTGATATCTGCAGACTAAATCAAAAATGATATACCTTAGATTAGGGCTGCAATCCGGCAAACTCAGCCATGGGCAGGACAGTGGCGGCCCAGATATAATTCTGAGCATGGCTAGGCAACCCGGTTTCTGAATCGTAAAATTCCCAGAAGTGTCCTGGTCCAGCACCGATTTTCTCCACGAGCGGGCGTGTGATATGCTGCGCGGTCTCTAAGTAACCATAATCTGCTAAACCTTTGACTATCATCATCGTTAGCGAAGGCCACATTCCACCTTGCCAACGCAGTGCGCTGCCATAACCCGGCTCCGATTTACCTAAAGAGGGAAGTCCGAAGCCAGAGTGGAAATCTCCTCCTGCTTGCATATGTCGGGTTACCAGTGCGGCGGCCTGATCGGACGATGGCACACCCGCGTAGAGTGGCATCAATCCACCGATGTCGCGTATGAGCACCTGACCACCCCGGCGTGCAACTCCATAATAGAAGCTGTCTTCCGCGTTCCACATCATCTTATTCATCAGTTCACTTAGTTCAGTTGCGCGATTATCGAATAGTGCAGCGCGGCTATCCCCCAGTTCTCGGGCGATTGTGGCCAGTGCGCGGGCATTGGCTACAAGGTATGCGTTTAGGTCCACTGCACATTGATTCTCGGCGCCGCCTGTGGCTGTCCATGTCGCCAGTGTGGCGTCGTCTCGCACTGTTTCCCACAACTCCTTCCAAAAGAAGAGTCCCTGACAACTGCCATGGTCGCGTCGGTCGGAGTGCAGCCACCACCAATCATCGTTGCGCGCACCGGCATCTAGTGATGTACGGAGAAAATTTGCGTCACCGCAGTAATTGTAAATCTGTAGCGCCTGCCAAGCCAGTACCGGTAGAGTGATGTTTTCCTTCGTGGTTATACCCGCTCCGGTCTCAGCAGTAACGATATAAGGGAACCCCCCATCCGCGTTCTGGGCGTGGTAAAAGGCATGTAGCATTCCCTGTGCTTCTTTACATCGATCGAGGCTGGCGTAGGCAAGTGCGGACAGATTTTCATGGCCGTGGTTTCTGATGGATTGGAACCAGTATAGGCGAGGCTGCCCGGGTTTCACTGGGGTGAACGAGTAATAGACTCGCTCCCCAATTGTACGCTGAATGAATGGCTGTTGCAGAAAGTTATCTACGGCAATTCTAAGGTTGACGGCATTTTGTGATTGACTGGTAACAACTGAATTGGTTGCTGCCCGGCCGGGAATCTTAATGGGCTGTCCTACCCAAATGATGTCTGCATTTGTAATCCCGTTGGAAGCGGCCAGGGCCGCAACACTGGTGCCGTATAAGCCGGCGATTCCCGAGAGTGTTTCGCCCGGCTGCACCACATGTTCTTCCTGTTGCACTGCGAGCGCTGGCGCCTGTGGCGTCGCCAACAGTGCTGTTGTCATCAGTATGCTAGCTAGTGCTTGGTTAACACGTCTTCTTGATATTATGCTGGTCATCGTGGCTCTGTGCGAGATTAGTTGTCCATCAAAACGAGGTGATGATGATCGAATTCGGCATCCTCTCTGATTTCACTAGTTCACTGGAACTTCTGTCGCGGCTTCAGTTTCTCCGTAGCGGTAATGCTCCAGATATATTTCCACAGTAGTTACCAAAAAAATCATCACTACTGGTCCGTATATCACGCCAAGGAATCCAAACAGGTGGAGACCCCCAAGTGCACCTATGAGCACCAGAGCTGAATTAATGTTGGCTTCTTTTGGTACGAGCAGTGGCCGGAGAATCGTGTCGATGTTGCTGACTACTAGTAGCCCACCTATTATTACTAGCAGGCCTTGCCACACACTGCCAAAAGCTATCAAAACTATTCCGGCTGGCACAGTAATCACGTTCACACCAAGTGGCAAGAATGCGAACGCGATGCAAAGCAAAGTCCAGAAAGCTACATAAGGTACGCCTCCAATGGCTAGGAATATGCCAGCAGCCACACCTTGGGCTAGTGCTATGACGAATACTCCTCGTACCATTGCGCGCGCCATTGCTGTAATCCGTTGAATATATCTGTGGTCGAGTGCATCATCGAGTGGACTGAGATCTTTGGCGATTTGCAATACTCTTGGCGTGATAGGTAATACGGTGATGAGCACGGATACGAAAACTATCACTTGTGTTATTAATTGAATCGAAGTGCTGCCAATTGCAAGCGCACTGTTAGCTAAGTATGAACTCACTGGTCCTGAAATTTGTTGTACGCTTTTTATTAAGCCTGCTTCCGTGATTTCATAGTCCAACAGTGGTATAGACTCTAACAGATTGTTGGTCTGCATGACTACTTGACGTAATGTGACGCTTCCGCCGGCTACCAGATTGCTGAGATCATATGTGAATTGTAGTGCCTGTCTTATCGTGACATTGGCCACTAGAGCCAGTGGGGCCAAAAGACTTATGGTCATGGCTATCATGGTCAACAGCATGGCCGCTGCCTTTCGTCCCCGACACCATCGTAAGCAGCGCACGTACAGTGGTCGGTACATAATCGCAGCTAGTAGACTCAGAACGATAGAGGCAAGATATGGGCGTATGGTCATGTAGGTAAAGAAACAAGCCAACAAAACCACGAGATAAAAGAAGTTGCGGTTGGTGCTAGTGATAATACTCATTTGGGATGTTCTGTAATGATTGGCAAAGTAATTGTAATCTAGGTTTGTGGTAATAGGAAGCATGGTGTTGTCGCAAGCATTGGGTATGCTTCTCTTCCCCAAGAACAGTCAGTTTGGTTAGTGTTTTAACCACAGCTACTTACCGCAGCTTGCCAAAGTTCTTGCATGATCTCTGAACGGAAAATCCCAGTACTATCGGCGCGCGTAGCGCTAGTGGCGCTACGCGCGCCGAAGGGCAGCCCTACTCCTTCATCCATGGCCCAGGTGAGTGTATTGGCCTGTTTTATCAGGGTACCTTCCCATACACTGTAATTACCTTCGGCGTCATAGAAAAGTTTAATAACTTTTCCGCTTTGTAGTATCCGTCGTGCATAGCGTTCCTTGCCTAGCAGCAGCTCTATATTCTCAAATGCCCAAGGGTAATTTCCGTCGTCTTCTGTGGCTGTCGTCAGCCTTATGACGAATCCACCGCCTGCAGCTATCTTTCGTTCTACGCTAATAATGTCTAGGGATGCTTTTACTCCATCGATGTCATCGCGCGGATCATGGATGATCTGGCTGTGTACGAAATTGTTCGAATCCCGTATTTCAGTTGCTCCGCTGCCGGTGTCAAATAGCATCGTCCCTCCCGAATCCAGTGCGGTGGGCAATTGCAGTGTTGCAGGTATCTCGCCCTGATGAGCAATGATCAGTTGTCGTTCCCCTGCCACCATGTTTACGGGTGCTTGTAAGGTAAGTGGACCTCCACGTGTATCCAAAATTAGAGTATCACCTCCGATTTTCCAATGAATGCGGTACAGGGCCGCCTCTGAAAAAATACCGCTTTCATCTAGATCGACAGGGAAGACACATACGTTGGGTATCGATGTGGTCTCTGGAGTTAACGTCTGCATAGCTATGGTAGGTGTTTTCACCGCTGTACCAAAAAGTGTTGGCGTGGGCTCTGCCATCTCTTTGTCCATATTCCCCGGTAGCCCTTGGGGTATGCAGCCGTATATTGTTAAAGTAAGAACAAGTCTGACCATTAGTTGTATTGTTGGTTGGAGGAAGTTCTTCACAGATATATGCGATATTTTGTCGCCATGATTTAGTGTGGGAATTGGACTGTATTGCATCAGCCTGATTGCCGCAATATCACAAATGCTATTTCCTGAGCAATAATCTGTACACTCTGACTGTGTAAGACACCCTGTATCTCAGTCTCTACCTGACACACCATCTCCGGAATGTCGCTGAAGACGAAATTTTCACTGATAATGTCGTCTGGATGAGTGCGTTGATTCCAGTAAGTCTCTACTGAGCGGCGTCCACCGTCGGGGCATCTTATTACCACAAGTTGTCCCGGAATGAAGCGGCCATGGTGATCTAAGATGCGTCCTGCTAGAACTCCGGTGCTAGGAAAGGGCGCGTACCATAGTTCGGGGTTTCGCACCATTAAGTAATTGTCTGGTTCGTCTATGCGAATCTCAAGATGCAGATGTGGAGCCATGGCCGCGCCAGATTCTCCTATGGCGCCGATTTTCTCGCCTGAGTCGACGGTTTGACCAATATCCACATCTATACTGCTGAGGTGCGCGTATAAAGCGAAGAGAGAATGCCCCTGCCATTGCTGATTCAGATGCAAGATTATCATGTTTCCATAAAAATTATTGATAAAAGCAAAGTTCTGTGTGCTGTCATCACCGGCGTAATATACTGTTCCCTGGTCTATGGCCACAATTGGAGTACCTGTTTCATTCGCTAGGTCAACGCCACGGTGGGGTGCAAGCAATCCGTCCCAGGTCATACCGTATCGGTATTTTGATGATGGGTAATTATTTCCTTCTTGCCCTACTGGTCTTCTAAAAAGAAAATGTTTTTCGATGATAACATCCGGATTAGGTAATGGTAGTGCCTCGGGATTTGCTTTGGGGACTATAGGTGTTCGCGTTGCGGTTGGAGATGGTGTGAATGTAATCGTTGGTGTGGGCGTGCTGGTATGTGTGCTTGTGGGCGTGTTGGTCGTAGATGTCGCGGTTGTTGTAGTTGTGGTTCTCGCGCTAAGAGGAAGCGGAGGAGGCAGAGTGGCACTGGTGATAGTTACTAGATCATTTGCCAGAGTTAGTGGAAGATTCGCGGATTCCTTCGAACCTTGGCAGGCGTTCATGGTTAGAGCAATAGTTAGTGCATAGATGTTTAAGCTGAACGGAAACATCCGTTTGAAAAAAGTCACTACGGTACACTCGTTCCAATCATGGTGGGATTTGCGGTTGTGAGAGGAGGCACATCCCTAAATTCTAACCAGGCCAATCTGCTAGGAAGTATATCTATTTCTTGAGACCGTATCTTGTTGCCGGTGTTCACGCTGATTCTGTATCTTCCAGCTGGTAAATCGGATGCAGCAAAGTTCTCGCCGAGGATTTCATCCGGGTTTATAGTTTCAGTTACATAGGTTGTCAGGTAACGTCGAAATGGTTTGTTTGCTGCTTCACTAAGTTCCTTAGCCTGAATAGTGATGTCGGCCATCGGCACTAAATTTCCATGGCTGTCAGTTACCCTTCCGGCAAGTGTACCCCATCCTGGGTATGGTTGTAGCCATAACTCAGGATTGCGTGTCGCACGGTAATCGTTGTGACCGACACGAACTTCAAGGTGAAGGTGACTTCCGCCTCTAGCAATGCCACTCCCACCTACCGTTCCCAGTGGTTCTCCCCGTATCAGATTCTGTCCAACGGAAACTGTGATATTGTCCAGATGTCCATAAAGCACATAAACGGGCTGATGTAAAAATGCTTGTTGCAATTGCACTACAACTGCTCTTCCGTAGAAACCGGGTTCTGGACCTAGTTTTGTAGTGGAATCGGTACCTGCGAAGACCACCATCCCAGCATTGGTGGATAAAACCGGGGTGCCTCGGTCGTTGGCGAAGTCGACACCATGATGCGGTCGCAATGTGCCACCCTGCGTCGATCCGTAACGGTATGTAGGCTCTATGAAATCCTGATTTTCTGATGGAATGGGACGATGCATCCAGAAGTGTTCCTGTGGAATCATACTGAGAGAACCATATATTGATACTGGAGTATAAGTTGCTCCAGGCACACGGGTGGGGAAAGGAGTGGGAGTGAACGTGGCGGTTGGTGTAAATGTAGAGGTGAAGGTACTTGTGGGAGTGTGAGTGGTAGTTGGAGAGGGAGTGTAAGTATTACTAGCGGTTGGTGTGACGGTACTGCTTGGTGTTACTGTTGGTGTCAGAGTAGGCGTTACGTATTGCACCGCAGGTGGACGTAACGTGACTGCCCGCTCTATGTTTCTAGGATTGCAGGCTGATGCTGTGAGTGTAGCTAAAGCAATTCCTGCCCAGTGGATTATCCACTTTGCCATTGATAAGTTTGTGATTTTCCGGTTGGGGTGAGCTATGTACACGGTCTAGCTAGATAGAAGCATGCCGTCTAGGCAAATTGGGTATGCTTAAGCGCATTATACACCTGAAAATGCTGTAGAATTTGCCGAGATGATTCCCAAGAGATTGCCCTCAGGAGAGCACCAGATCATTTTCAAACCGTCTGTTCCTGTGCTTGTGTTCGCACTGATGCTTGTGGTGAGCTTGGCATGTGTACGTCAGGCAGTTCAAGATGGTTCTCTAAAGGAAGGACACGTAACGCCTGTCGCTGGCAATAATGATAGGTCATCGCAGACACTTCCTGGTACTTATATGCCTTGGGGAGAGCGAGAAATAGTGTACGCCACTGTGGCTGTGACCGGTACTCCAACTCCAGATGCAACTCGTCCAGCGCAGGCACGACCGGTTCAGCAAATACATTTGGTGAAACGTGGCGATACTATCAGTGCCATTGCTAGTGTGTATCAGGTCTCGGTGGAAGCTCTGCAGCAGGCTAACGAACTGGCTCCTAGAGACACAATCAGTGTCGGCCAGAATATAATCATCCCTGAATATTATCTTCCTGTTGCTCCTTCCCACAAGATTATCCCAGATTCCGAGTTAGTGTATAGTCCAGGTCAGGTAGGTTTCAACCTGGGCGATTCAATAGATAAGTGGGGTGGATATCTTTCTGAATTTCGTGAGACCGATCGCTTTGGGACAACTCGTAGCGGACAGGAGATAATACAGTGGGTGTCGCAAAACTACTCGGTCAATCCACGTCTACTCCTTGTAATGCTGGAGCAGCGCACCGGGTGGGTTTTAGGATCATTGACTGGTGAGGTCTCAGAGACATATCCGTTTGGTTACGTTCATTCTGGATACAAAGGATTGCTACGGCAGTTATCGTGGGTCGCCAACAAACTAAACGCTGGTTTTTACGGATGGCGTAATGAGTCTTTAAGGGTTATTGAATTGGCAGATGGCACTCAGCTAGGTATTGCACCGGGATTGAACGCTGGGACAGTCGCATTGCAGTTCTATTTCAGCCAGGCGTATGCGTCTGAACATTGGCGCTCCATCGTCAGCCCAGGTGGCTTTGACCGACTTTATTCAGACATGTTCGGCAATGCTTTTGGGTATGCCTACGAGCCACTACTGCCGGCGTATTTGGAACAACCGAGATTGGTGTGGCCATGGGACAGATCAGAGACTTGGTATTTTACTGGAGGCCCGCACGGTGGTTGGGATTCTGGTAGTGCCTGGGCGGCTATTGATTTTGCTCCGATATCTAAAGGATGCCAGCCTGCTGCGAACTGGGTGCGTGCTGCAGCTGACGGAACAGTGGTGCGTTCTGCTGAGGGGGCCGTCGTTCAGGAATTTGACTCTGATGGTCAAGAACAAACGGGATGGACTCTTCTTTATATGCATATTGCCACGTCTGGACGGGTTGAAAGCGGACGAGTGCTCAAAACTGGGGATATTATTGGTCATCCGTCATGTGAAGGTGGCTTCTCTAACGCCACCCATTTGCATTTTGCACGTCGCTACAATGGTGTATGGATTCCCGCCGATGACCCTGGAGCTCCTCTAGACCTTGATGGTTGGATCGTGAAATCTTCCTCGAGAGAATATGATGGTTGGATGGTCAAGGATGATGTGTGGTTGGAGGCGTGGGATGCTCCCGGTGATATTAATGCTATAAGGCCGTCGCCCTGAATCTGATGACACATCTTAGTGGTCAAGATCGGGCTGAGTATCTGCGCGAGATGTTTGACCGGATATCTAAGCGCTATGACTTGACTAACCGTCTCATGACAGTTGGACAAGATGTTCTATGGCGGCGTCGACTCTTGGAGAAGGCCAATCTACCAACATCAGGTTTAATGCTTGATCTTGGAACTGGTACCGGTGATATACCGCTAGAGGCACTACGTGTCCAGACTGGGATTTTATCTGTAGGAGCGGATTTCTCGGAGGGCATGCTCCGTGTGGGGCGATTGCGATCAGGTGGTTCAAGAGTGCTATGGCTTTCCACAGATGCGACGTGTTTGCCGTTCCCTGAATGCACTTTCGATGTTGTTAGCTCTGCTTTTCTCGTGCGTAATGTGATTGATTTGGAACAAGTGTTTAGAGAGCAACAGCGTGTTTTGCGCCCGGGTGGAAAAGTTGTTTGTCTGGAGACCACTCCTGCTGTATTTAGCTGGCTACGTCCTGCGGTGCAATTCCATTTGCACTATGTGATACCCTTTCTGGGTCAGCTAATTTCCGGAGACAAAGCTGCATATACTTATTTGTCCATGTCTACTGACGACTTCTTGTCTGCTGAGAATCTAGCGAAATGCATTCGCGCATCTGGTTTTCGCGATGTGGTGTTCCAGCGTATGATGTTTGGTGCTGTGGCTCTGCACTGGGGTGTCAAATGAAGGTGCATTCGCCGGAGGCGGCTTTGCGAGGTGAGCCCTCTTATCTGTGGCGTGCCGGTCAAGAAAGGCGTTTGCAGATGATGCTGCTGGCTGGTGATGTGCAACAGGGGCACCGAGTTCTCATAGATGGATGTGGTTTAGGTTTGTATATCCAAAAATTGCGTAAGCATTGTGTTAATGTATACGGTCTAGACATAGAGTTCAGTCGCCTTCTCAACTCGTTGGTTGCTCCTGATACACTGGCCTGTGGATCCTGCGAGCGTTTGCCATATGCAGATGGTAGCTTTGATAGGGTAATTTCTCACGAGGTTCTGGAACACGTTAACAATGATGCTGCGGCAGCACGTGAGATTGTGCGAGTTCTTGCTGCCCCAGAAAAAAGTCGGGGTAAGCCAGGGGGACGGGCCATAATCTTCGCTCCGAACCGCTATTATCCATTTGAGACTCATGGGATGTACTGGCGCAATCGTTATTATTTTGGGAACATACCGTTACTTAATTATGTTCCCTCTCGTTTACGCGAGCGTTTGGCACCACATGTTCGTGCATACTTGCGACGTGATTTGTATGATTTGTTCGGTGGTGCGAATGTTCGAATACTATCTCACACGGTGATTTATGGTGGTTATGATAATGTTGTAGCGCGTTGGGGTACAGCTGGGTATTGGTTGCGAAGTTTTCTTCAATCTCTTGAGCACACTCCGCTTCGTTGGCTTGGTCTTTCTCACTTTATGGTAGTGGAAAAAGTTGCGCCTCACAAGGATTTACGATGATTGTGGCTGATTCTGAAATTTCAATATTACACTTTGGACTATGCCGAACGCCATCCATTTGATTCGTGAGCGGCGCGCGCGCCGACGCAGGAACCGCAGCGGTTTGCGTAGCTTAAGGCAATGGTTTGTGGGATTGTTGTTGGTAGCTGCAATAGCACTGTTGGCTATTACCACCGTGGGAGCGATGTTTGGGCTTGAAATGTACAGTGAACTTGTCAGTGATTTGCCCAGTGCTGAGTATCTCGGACAGGCTTTTGAGTTTTCGAATAATCAGTTTTTCCAGACTACTAGAATATATGATCGTAGTGGTCAACATCTTCTTTATGAAGTTATTGACCCGCGTGCAGGCGATCGCCAGTGGTTAGCTCTGGAGCAAATCCCAGTGCGATTTCAAAATGCTACCATATCGATAGAAGACCAAACCTTCTATCAGAATCCGGGATATGATGTGATGGGAATACTTCGCGCTTTCGGATCTAATCTGAGTCGTCCCGAATGTGTGTTCAGGCCAGAGAAATGTCCCGGTCATATTCAGGGTGGCAGTACCATTACTCAACAACTTATAAAAAATGTGATCATTGCGCCAAGTAGTGCAGCCGAAACGAGTTATGTACGTAAGTTGCGCGAGTCACTCATTGCGAGGGAGGCTACTGAACGCTACAGTAAGGAGAGAATACTAGAGTGGTATTTGAATACTAATTTTTATGGTCATCTCGCATACGGTGTAGATGCTGCTGCTAGGGTCTATTTCGCCAAATCAGCTGCCGAACTCAATCTTGCTGAGAGCGCATTGTTGGCTGCTATCCCCCAATCCCCAGGCCTAAATCCGATTGACGCACCGGAAGAGTCACGACATCGCCAGGCGCTTGTTCTGGAAGCGATGGTGGAACAAGGCTATGTTACTGCTGTAGACGCGGTCATGGCTCTAGAGGATGATGTTTTTTCAAGGCTACAGCCGGCGAGCAGCCGCTTCAACATTGTCGCACCTCATTTTGTGTTTTATGTGCTCAATCAAGCCTTTGATCAGCTCGGTGCTGCGATGGTGCACCGGGGTGGATTGCGTATTGTGACTACTCTGGACGCTAGATTGCAAGATCAGGTTGAGTGTGCGGCACGCTCGCATGTGAATCGCCTCGGGGGTTCTGACCCAGATTATGTCGATTTTGATTCTGATGGAAATTCCTGCGCATCTGCGGCTCATCTGCCCCCGCTACGTGTAAAGGATGTGGGGGTAGATCGCAATGTATCTAATGTGGCCGCGGTGGTTTTGGACCCGCGCACTGGTGAGATTCTTTCCATGTTAGGGTCTTATGATTATTGGGATAAATCCATAGATGGTAGTTTTAACGTTGCTGTCTCTGGGCTACGTCAACCGGGATCAGCATTTAAACCATTCACCTATCTGACCGCTTTTTCGCAAGGATATACACCGTCAACAATGTTACTGGATGTGCGTACTGCCTTTCCAATTGAGAGTGGGATCTCTTATGTTCCGGAAAATTATGACCGTAGCTTTCATGGACCTGTGAGTGTTCGCACTGCTCTGTCGCAATCTCTGAACGTTCCAGCTGTACAAGTGATGACCTGGGTAGGTGTGGAGAATGTACTTCGCAGTGCACACAGCATGGGCATAAATACTCTTGATGAAGACAAGGGTGTTTATGGTCCTGCGCTTACACTTGGTGGTGGAGAAGTTACTTTACTGGATATGACCTATGCTTTCGGTGTGTTCGCTAACAGTGGTGTGATGGCCGGTCAGCCAGTTTCGGATTCTCAGGCACGCAGCGGTTATCGAGACTTAGACCCGGTTGCCATTCTGCGAATCGAAAATAATACTGGAACTGTATTGTCATTATGCGGACCAGATGGTGACGCATCATGCGAGTTTTCTGGTCCTACCACTCAGCCTGTATTAAGTATGGAACTAGCGTATCTCATGAACCATGTGCTTTCAGATGAGCGGGCTCGCATACCTGCATTCGGGCATCCGAACCCACTCGAAATTGGCCGTCCTGCAGCAGCAAAGACAGGAACCACTAATGATTATGTGGACAGCTGGACTGTAGGTTACACTCCTCAATTGGTGACGGGTGTCTGGGTGGGAAATAGCGATTCTAGCGGTATGGTTGAAGTTCCTGGTTCCAAAGGGGCAGCTCCTATATGGAACGCGGTGATGACCTATGCTCTTCGAACCCTCTCGCTTCCGCCCGTTGGTTGGGATCGGCCTGTGGGTATTAATGAAGTATCAGTGTGTTACCCATCAGGTCTGATGCTAACCGATGATTGTCAAGAGAGCGTACGCGAGGTATTCGTCAGTGGGACTGAGCCTGTTTCTCATGATAATATCTGGCAGTCATTTGACGTTAATGTCGAGACAGGTAGATTGGCCACTGTATATACTCCACCTGAGCTAGTACAGAAGCAAGTCTATCAGGTTCTCCCGCCGGAGGCAGCCGACTGGATAATCTCTGCCAATGTTCCGCAACCGCCACAGGAATATGACACATTGTATGCGCAGATCGACAATGCGGAGGCGGTTGTTTTGACTAAGCCTATACCGTTTTCATATGTGAACGGTGTGGTTCCAGTGGAGGGAGCAGCTCACGGTGAAGATTTCCAATATTATAGATTGCAATTTGGTAAGGGTTTGAATCCGGATCAATGGTCACAATTGGGAGATGATCGTAGTGAGCAAGTGGTGGAAGGAGTGCTGGATGAATGGGATACCAGCGGGTTGGCCGGGCTTTACACATTGCAGCTGCTGGTGGTCCGCGGTGACCAGCGCTTTGACATGGCGACTGTACAGGTAACGGTGGACAACCAAGCTCCCGATGTCAGGCTAATTTCCCCATGGCCAGGCGAGCTTTTTACAATGAAGGATGAGTCCATAGTGATTCAGCCCGAGGTGAGCGATGATTTTTCCGTTGAATATGTGGAAGTGTGGGTAGATGAGCGAAAGGTGGAGACAAAAACTGTCGCTCCGTTTACCACACGTTGGACTATAGATCGTGTGGGAACGCATAGTATCTATCTGCGCGCAGTTGATGCAGCGGGCAATGTAACGCATAGTGATGTGGTTAACATCGTGGTGCAGAGCTAAGTTGTTTACACTTTTCTTGACTCCCTACTCTGATTGAGTTATATCCATAACTTGATTAAAATAGAGAATTTTATATAATATTATTCTTGTTGTTGTGAAAGACGCACAATTGTAACAATGGGTCAGTAAGTTGTGCCAATAATTGTATTATCAAATAATTTTCACTATTGATCAATCATGAATGTGATATTTTCTAAAGGGCGCAACGGCGTGTGTGTTTGATTCAACATATATGGCTAGGCGATACTCTGGCAGAGTTATCTCGCGTATAGGATCTTGGTGGGTTTCAGGGTCAGGCATCCTATGGGTTGCTGGTTCTCTGGTTGCTATTGCGCTGTTGATCCCGGTCGTTTATTTGCTCCTAAGAGCGTTAGGAGCAGGCGATGCTGCTTGGGAGGAGTTGATTAGCGTTCGGACTGCGCGAATTCTTGGACGTACCATATGGCTTGCATTTTCTGTGACCTTATGTTGTGGGTTTTTGGCTGTGCCTCTAGCATGGCTAACCGTTCGCAGTGATTTGCCTATGCGGCGTATGTGGGCAGTGCTCACCCCGTTGCCATTGGTTGTGCCGAGTTATGTAGGTGCATATCTGATGATTTCAGTGCTCGGACCACGCGGACTTTTGCAGCATTGGCTAGAGCCTTTGGGTGTTCAGCGTTTGCCAGACATCTATGGGTTCCCTGGAGCATTTCTAGTGTTGACAATGCTCAGCTATCCATATGTTTTGCTTAGTACGCGGGCGGCTTTATTACGAATGAACCCGGCAATGGAGGAGGCTGCGCGGAATTTGGGTAGTGGTCCGTGGGGCACTTTTTGGAGGGTTATTCTTCCACAGTTGCGTCCCAGCTTGGTGGCCGGGGGACTGTTAGTAACGCTTTATGTGTTACGTGATTTTGGTGCGGTTTCGCTCATGCGTTATAGTACATTCACGCGTGCTATTTTTCTTCAGTATCAATCCTCCTTTGATCGAACTATGGCGGCCATATTGGCCCTAGTCTTGGTGTTAATTGCAATGACAATTCTTGCTGTAGATGTTAGGACCCGTGGCAGAGCTAGTTATCATGGAGGCGATGTTGGCAGTGTTGGATCTGCGGTTACAGTCAGATTGGGTTTGTGGCGCTGGCCGTCATTTTGCTTCTGTTTTGCCGTAGTTACTCTTGCGCTAGTTATGCCAGCCGGTGTACTATTCTTATGGTTAGTACGAGGAATCAGCGCAGGCGTGGATTTATCCTCTCTTTGGGTATCAGCTCTAAATTCGCTTCTTACATCTGGTGCTGCAGCCGGGTTGGCACTTGTGGCTGCTATCCCCGTCGCCGTATTGAGTGTTCGTTATGTGGGGCGCGCTAGCAGCATTTTGGAAAGAGTATCCTATGCAGCATTTGCTTTACCCGGTATGGTGGTAGCACTCGCTCTGGTTTTTTTTGGTGCAAACTACGCCCGACCGCTATATCAAACAATGGCACTGCTCTTGTTTGGTTATGTGATTCTTTTCTTGCCTGAGGTGGTAGGTGCGCTTCGTGCATCACTGCTGCAGCTGTCACCCAGCTTAGAGCATGCGGCGCGCACTTTGGGTAGAGGTCCGTTAGATGTGTTTCGGACTATTACGCTTCCGATTACATGGCCTGGAATGGCCGCTGGGGTGGTACTAGTATTTCTTACCGCTATGAAGGAACTTCCGGTAACTTTGATACTTTCGCCTCTAGGATTTCGCACTCTGTCAACTAGTGTCTGGTCGGCGGTGTCTGAGGCTTTTTTCGCTCGTGCTGCGGCTCCGGCACTTCTGTTGATTATTCTTTCGTCTCTGCCTATGGCCATGCTAGTGATGCGGGAACGGGAGAGGATATATGAATGAAATAGCCGTCAAGTGCGATGGTTTAGTGAAAACTTTTGAAGACACTGGCGCGTTGAGGCGATTGAATCTGTTGGTTCGTAAGGGAGAAATCATGGCCCTTATCGGTCCAAGTGGTTGCGGAAAGACCACTTTGTTGCGGCTAATTACTGGGGTCATCCCCCCGGATTCAGGCTCGATTTCAATTGGTGGTGATTTGGTGGCAGGCCCTGGGTTGGTAGTGCCCCCGGAAATGCGCCGCGTGGGTATGGTATTTCAGAATTATGCTCTCTTTCCACATCTGAGTGTGGCGGCAAACGTAGCTTATGGTTTGCAAGGACCTGGACGAGATGATGATGTTCGCGCCATGCTCCAATTAGTGCGACTAAGTGAGCATGCGAACCGCATGCCTAATGAACTATCTGGTGGCGAGCAGCAGCGCGTCGCTCTGGCCCGTGCTCTAGGGCCACAGCCGGATGTGTTGCTTCTCGACGAGCCATTCTCCAATCTTGATTCTGAACAGCGAGTTCAGGTACGCAATGAGGTACGAGCTATTCTCAGGATGAGTGGTACTACTGCTATTTTCGTCACCCATTATCAGGAGGAGGCACTCTTTATGGGTGATCGTGTGGCGGTGCAGAGTCAGGGTAAGATAGAGCAGGTCGGAACTCCTGATGATGTTTTCGGGAACCCAGCTACTCGCTTTGTGGCCGCATTTATGGGTGAAACTGATTTCCTGCCCGGAGAGGTGCAGCCTGAGGGTGTAAAAACTGAAATCGGGATGCTACAGACTAATAATGAAGTGCGTATCGGCACCCATGTTGATGTAGCTGTGCGAGCCGATGATGTACATATTACTCCGGATCCATCATCAAATGCTATCGTTCTTACACGAGAGTTTCGTGGCATGGTTAATGTGTATCGCGTGCGCCTACCGTCTGGGCGTTTTGTCCATAGTCTTCAGCGCCACACGATGCAGATTGCACCGGCTACTCCTGTGCGCGTGGTCATGGATCCTGGCCATCCTCTAACTTGCTTCCCTGGTACTACGCCTTGACTTAATGGATACTTGCTGGGATGTTGCATTTGGGGGTGCTCGCATCCTAATGTACGCTGCATATAATGCGCGTCAGTTATCTCATTTCCATGCGTCTTCGGTTTAGTCTGCGCATTCTACTGCCGGCTTTTTTCGCAATCGGTTTCATCTATGATCAATCGACACCAATTTTCGAAGCTTCCGATGAGGCTTGGCACTATGGTTTCGTCAGTGAGATTACTTCTGGTCGCGGATTACCTATACAGCGCCTAGGCGATCTCACTACCTATCGGCAGGAAGGTAGCCAACCGCCTCTTTATTATGTACTCGCAGCTGCACTGACATCCTGGGTAGATGACAACGACGTTGCTGGGTATTACTCCTACAATCCTTTTGCTCAGGTGGGGGTTCCGGGAACGTCTACAAATGTTAATATGTTTAGGCGTACTTATAGCGAGGGATTCCCAGTGCAGGGTGTGCCTCTGGCGGTACATTTGTTGCGCTTTCTTTCGCTTGGACTTGGTTGTGGTACGGTAGCTATCACCTACATGTTGGCGCGGTCTCTTTTTCCCGGTCACCCTGCTATAGCTTTGTTGGCAGGTGCGGTTGTGGCCTTCAATCCAATGGTAGTGTTCATCAGTGCGTCGGTGAACAATGATAATGGCATCTGGTTTCTTAGTTCATTGATTATGTACATGTTGGTGATATTCGTGCAGGACGGTGTTAGTGTGCAGCGCCCGCTGAAGCGTGTGTTGAAACCTGCGTTTTTCCCGTGGGTACTTGGTATTCTCCTTGGCCTTGCCATTCTGACTAAACTTTCAGGTCTATTGCTAGTACCTGTTATAGCAGTATTTCTATTGTGGAAAGCCAAGCGTGAAGGCAACTGGCGGTGTTTTTGGCGTGACAGTCTGATTGTGGGATTTTGTGTAGTGATTATGACTGGTTGGTGGTTCTATCGGAACTGGGTTCTCTATGGCGAAATTTTAGGGGATACCATGATGGCTCAAGTGTATGGGTTTACACGCGTTGGCACAGTGAGTTTATCTGATCTTATGTTTGAGTGGCGCGGTTGGTGGTATTCGCTGTGGGGTGTGTTTGGGGCGTTCAATATTCTTCCTGGCAACTGGGTTTATGTGTTCTTTAACACGTTTGTGGTTTTGTCCATATGTGGAGTAGTCAAACTGTTTCGAACTGGTCGCAGTTACATGGGTTC
>Ga0310344_10001539_pt1 | contig 17670 bp, 16 predicted proteins | sample HC15DNA20200_MG_FD_203801 | JGI IMG/M metagenome (GOLD analysis project Ga0310344, IMG submission 203801) | Marine microbial communities from station ALOHA, North Pacific Subtropical Gyre - HC15-DNA-20-200_MG | ecosystem: Environmental > Aquatic > Marine > Oceanic | place: Pacific Ocean: North... | reverse complement strand
AAAGATTAATCAAAACCAATTATATCTTGATAGACGGCAACCCTATACGCCAATCGCAAAAACTACAATCTGGCTCAGTCATAGAGTTACAAATACATGCAGAGAAGACGTCACGATTAGAACCACAGAACTTAAATTTAAAAGTACTACATTCGGATTCTCACATTGCAATTATTGATAAACGCCCATCGCTCGCCGTTCACCCTGGAGCAGGTCGCGATGACGGAACTCTGGTGAATGGGCTGTTACATCTTTTCCCTGAAATACGAGACGTAGGTGGAAGCAAAAGACCCGGAATCGTACACAGGCTGGACATGGACACATCAGGTGTATTGGTAATAGCCCGAACCCAGACCGCATACTTACATATGATTAGTCAATTTGAAAAACGCCGCGTAGAAAAAATATATTTGGCGCTGGTACGTGGTATACCTAAGCACCCTAAAGCCACCATAGAAGCTCCCATCGGCAGAAGTAAAAGCGACAGAAGACGCATGGCCATCGATGGAGCGGGCCAAGCAGCGATCACAAAGTACCAGGCATTATATTCTGGGGAAAACTCCACCTTGTTGCGGTTGAGCCTAATCACAGGTCGAACGCATCAAGCAAGAGTGCATCTGAGCGCAGTTGACTTGCCAATTGTAGGAGATCATGGCTACGGAGGAAATGACAGCCCGTTGCGTCAAATGCTTCACGCGTGGAAACTTAATTTTAAGCTGCCTACCGGCGAGACGATTAATTGCAAAGCCGGAATACCCGAAGATTTTGTGGCAGCTTGCATCCAATCCGGCATCAAGCCCAAACATCTCAACCCATATCTCAAAGATGAGATTATGTGTTTAGAATAAGCAACGATAAATTGCCCCGCCTGACTTTACTTTGCTTTAAGCCAAATTGGACAAATAACACCTATTCATCATCTGTCTGATTGGATGCAGATTCATCAGTATCGTCATCCGGAACGGCTATGCGTGCCAACAATACTCCCATTTCATACAACAAATACATTGGTATGGCCACAGACATCTGAGTGAATGGGTCTGGGGTCGGAGTAATTACCGCTGCCAATATCACTATCACCACGATCGCATATCGTCTAAGCCCCTGGAGGGTACGAGACTTAATAATACGTAATTTGGCCAACAGAAATATCACAAATGGGGTTTCAAACACTAATCCCACAATAAGCAGCATGCGAGAAACAAAATTCACGTGATTATCTATACTAAGTTGGGTGGGAATATCTTCGGGGCTGAATTGTGTTAGGAAACCTAACGTGAACCTCAGTACAACAAACCAGCAAAATAATACCCCGAGGATAAACATAGCGGCGACAGCAGGAATTGACACATACAATAGACGCCTTTCACTGGAATAGAGCCCCGGGGAAACAAATGCAAGTATCTGGTAAATAATGAGCGGACTTGCAATACCGAGCCCACCGAAAATACTCACTCTGACAAACGCAAAAAACGACTCCGTGGGGGCTATTTGCTGTAATTGAACGTTGTCCGGTAGCGGCTGTTGCAACAAGTCAAATACCTGCTCACGCACCGGCCAAAAGGCCATACTAGCTACAATAACTGCCAGTACGGATATCGTGAGACGAGTACGAAACTCAACCAAATGCTCTCGAAGGGTCATCATCCCTTCATCTTCTTGCTCCGGTGTTGGAGGAGTCACTGTTGCATCAGCCATCAGATACGGATCCTACAGCCGAATTAATATTCTTTATAACGGTTCCTAGCACCCCGTTCACAAAGGATTGTGACGATTCAGATCCGTATAATTTAGCTATGTCAACGGCTTCGTCTATTGCGACTGCTACAGGCACTCGCTCAGAAACAATCTCAGAAATTGCTAGCTGCATAGCAGCAAGATCAATCTTTGCCATTTGATCAAGAGGCCATTGAGGAGCCGCATCTGCAATTAATTCGTTGACCACCTTTCGATGGTCTTGCACTGCCACTAACGATTCCTGAATAAAAACCAAGTCCTCCTCAGAAACCACCACATCGATGAGGCGCTCCTTCATAAGCTGCTGAGCGTCCATTTCGACAAATAGAGCCTCATATATCAATCCAAACACGAAACGCCGAGATGAACGTCGCCCCCTGATTTTCATAACGCTATTTAGAACCTCTACTATCTTCGTATCACGGAGAAAAGGATAACACTGGATTGACCCCTTAACACCGGTCTAATCCATGTTGGCTAATCCAAGATTCGAATCCAAGTCATGACTGGCAGATCTGAATTGTGAAGACAGTATGACTCGCTTGAGATACGGCAGGTTCGATTGCACCCCAGACAACTCCACTTCATCTAGTGTGCTCTCCATCAAATTCACCGCTGACTCACGATCCTCGCCCCAGCAAATAATCTTTGCAAGCAGAGAATCATATTGAGGGGGTATTTCATAACCAGAATACACATGGCTGTCCACCCTAATTCCTGGCCCCTGAGGATAATTAAACGCCTGAAGCAGCCCTGCAGCTGGCACCCAATTGTTTTCCGAATCCTCTGCGACCAACCTGCATTCGATTGCATGACCGGTCATTTTGACGTCCCGTTGAGTAATCGCCAATGGTTCACCCGAAGCGATCAAGATCTGTTGTTTCACTATGTCTATCCCTGTAATCATTTCCGTGACAGGATGTTCCACTTGAATACGGGCATTCAATTCAATGAAATGATAATTGTCTTCAGAGTCAATCAGGAATTCCACAGTTCCTGCACTTACATAATTTAAACTCTTCGCAAGTTTGACTGCCGCACCAGTTATCTCCTCCCTAAGCTCAGCAGAGATACTGGGAGCTTTACCCTCTTCTATCACCTTCTGATGCCTACGCTGTACCGAGCAATCTCTATCATATAAATGAATTACATCATTCCCATCACCAATGATCTGTACTTCTACATGTCGCGCATTTGTCAAAAGACGCTCTAGATACAATCCCGGATTTCCAAAGGAAGCTTTCGCTTCCGCCTGTGCATTGTTGAACTCGGAAGTAAGATCGGAAATTGAATGTATCCGACGCATGCCGCGCCCACCCCCACCCGCCACTGCCTTCAACATTACAGGCAACCCTATATCATCTACCTCCTCACGGGCATTCTGGAGTCCATCTAGCGCGTCGCCAGTACTGCGCAATGTTGGTATATCAACATTACGAGCAGCACGAATAGCAGCCGACTTGTCTCCCGCCTGGGCCAAATGATTTGGACTTGGTCCAATAAAGCAAAGATCATATTTAGAGCAAACATCAGCAAAATACGGATTTTCAGCCAAAAACCCAGCCCCTGGATGTATAGAATCAGCACCTGAAGTGACTGCCGCAGAAATAATATTCGCAACATTCAAATAGCTATCAGCAGATGAAGGGGGTCCGATACAGATTGCATGGTCAGCAATATGGGTGTGCAAAGCATCAGCATCAGCCTCAGAATATACGGCTACTGTAGATATGCCCATACTTCGGCAGGCCCTAATAACTCGTACAGCAATCTCGCCACGATTTGCAATCAGAATCTTTTTAAACATAGCTTGCTTTGCTCACATCGACAAACCACCATCTATTGCAATAACCTGACCTGTTACATATTCTGCAGATTCAGAAGCCAACATTGACACCCATCCAGCTACTTCTGCTGGATAACCTAAACGGCCTACTGGTATCGCCTCCAGTACTTTTTCCAAAACAGTATCCCCAACGTCACGAGCCATAGGGGAATCGATAAAGCCGGGAGCAACCGCATTTACCGTCACCCCGCGAGCAGCCACTTCACGAGCCAGTGCCTTAGTAAATCCTATAACCCCCGCCTTTGCCGCCGAATAATTCGATTGCCCAGCGTTACCCATTAACCCCGAAACAGATGAGACATTAATTATCCGACCGAAACGGGCTTTCATCATTGGCCTCAAAACTGCACGACTTACCATATACGTAGATTTAAGATTCGTGTCCATAACACTATCCCAATCGTCTTCTGACATCCGCGCCAGCAAACCATCTTTGGTGATACCCGCATTATTCACTAAAATCTCCAACTTACCTGACAAACCCATAGCCTGTTCCACAACATCATTGGCTCCGTCTATAGTCGATATGTCACCCTGGGCCAGCCCACTGTGTCCACCTTTACTATCTATCTCATCAACCAAGGACTGAGCACTCTCTAGATTGTGTCTGTAATGGACAACAACATTAACTCCTTGCTCTGCCAACGATTTAGCAATTGCACCACCTATAGTGCCAGATGCTCCAGTTACCAAAGCAGAGCGGCCACGCAACCCATCAAAATGCATTCGCAGAATTCCCTTTCATGAGTGAAGCCAGCGAAGCTACCCCTTCTGTACCATCAAAAGATTCGCCTCTTACAGCCGAGTCTATACGCCTCGTTAACCGAGACAGAATTTGGCCAGGGCCGACTTCACAAATCATATCTACACCATCATCAACTAGATTAGTTATAGACTCAGACCACCGAACTGGAGATGATACCTGACCAAACAGTTCTTTCCGGATTGCTTCGATCCCTACCAAAGGCAATGCGTCAATATTGCCATATACAGGCACCAATGGGTCCCTAATTTGAACAGCTAAAAGAGAATCCTTCAAGACTGTAGAAGCCGGCAGCATCGCCGTCGAATGGAAAGCCCCTGATACAGGTAATTTGACCGCTCTACGAAACCCAAAGTCCACCGCTAATTCTGAGGCCTTTACTACAGATTCGAAGTCTCCGGCCAACACAGTCTGATCATTGGAATTGATATTGGCAACATCAACATAACTAGCATCTACCAAAGATCTAATATGTTCACAAAGAACTCGTGCTTCTTGCTCTGATCCTCCGAGCAAGGCCAACATCGTCCCCGGGCGTGCCGTACCCGCCTCGTGCATTGCCTTACCCCTAACTGATACCAAATTAAACGTATCAACAAGATCTATAGCACCTGCTGCTGCCAATGCCGCATATTCACCTACGCTGTGCCCAGCTAAATGGCTAGGTGGATTCGCTACTTCGCTCAAATCAATAATTTCGTCCACTACATACCCAGCTTCCTCCATGGCCGCAGCCAATACAGCCAAGCTAGTAGCAACCACACATATCTGAAGATTTGATGTCAATACCACTTCTTCTGGAGGGCCCTCAAAGCACAATCGTTTAACGGGAATTCCAGATGCCGACTCCGCTATATCGTAAATCAATCCGGCTGCTTGCCATCTCGCAGCCACATCTGCACCCATCCCGACATACTGAGAAGCTTGTCCAGGGAACACCATTGCATAACTCAATAGTCAAGCCCCAATCACTAACAAATCCAATAGCACTTTGATTTATCTGAATTTAACTTTTGGTTGATCCATCTCATAAATCTCCTTGCTGCGATAGTGACCACATACAGGACAGGTAAGGTGAGAAGGCAGCAGTGAGTTGCAATTATCGCAACGGCTCAATTGCCGACTGTTAATCGCGCTGTGCGCACGACGATTGCCGCGCCGTCGTTTGCTAATTTTTTTCTTGGGTAGAGCTCCCATTTAATCATCTCCTTTTAATTGTTGGTTTTCCATCTCAATAGATCTTTTCATCAATCCCTTTAGCGGCTCCCATCTTGGGTCTATATCCTCAGATGTGTCAGATCCAAATGCAGATAATACCGCGTCATAGCCCTCACATGAACCATTACAATCAATATTCGGATCAACACTGGACACTATGCACTGCCTAGTAAGGTCACTTAGGTCAAGATTCCCAGATGTCCCCAATGGAAAAACATCTGGATCATAGTTCGAAGATCCTGGATCTATATCCTTGGCTAGTGGATCAACAAACCTTCCCTCTAGTGCAATCTCTATAGATTTGACGATAGGATCAAGACACAGCCTACACGGAGTAGACAAATCCGTTACCACAGACCCAACGACCATAACGTCCCTTGTTCCCTTCAATATCCTCAACGAACCGTTTATATGGCTCTGTACTTCAGGAACACCAAGACTGAAGGCATCTGCATTTAACTCTAAATTAATTTCAGTGCCTGCTTGCGAATCAAGTAATTTGGACACATTCACAGTAAATTCACGCATAGGGGCTATTCAGTAATACTATTTGGAAATTAAGAGGTTGCTTCTTCGTTCTGAGATTGGGATATATCGTCGTGTTCGTCGGAGCCCTCATCCAAAGCCGACACAGCTCTTTCGATACTAGTGAGATGGGTCGTTAGCCTACGCTCAATATCTTGCAGCATATTCAACGCATACATGTCCATCTCCTCTCGTGCCGCCAACGTAGCTTCCTCGGCCTCCGCCTTCTCTTGCTCTGCCCTAGCATGGGCTTGTCGCACAATCTCTTCATCATTCACAAGAAGATCAGCCTGCTCTCTTGCTTTCGCTACTATCTGTTCAGCCTCTAATTGAGCAGATTGTGGAATTTGCTCACGCTCCCGCAGAATGCGCCTTGCCTCCCGGATTTCTTCCGGAATGCTGATGCGCATCTGGTCCACTATGGCGAGCGCTTCACGCTCGCTTATGAGCACTTTCTTTCCTAGAGGAACACGTTGTCCATCTTCAATTAGTGTTTCCAGTCGCTCGATCAAATTAATTAGGTCGATTAGAAAATTACTCCCCTGTGCTCGGATCCCTCAACTCAAGTTTACCGCGTAGTTGCTCAGAAACGTTAATCGGCACCCAAAGGTCAACATTCTGGCGCAACGCGGCAACTTCCTTAATTAAGCTAGAACTGATGAAGGAATGCTCTTGAGATGTAACAAAAAACACAGTCTCAATCCCTACGTCTATCGCTCTATTCATAGAAGCTATCGAAAATTCATATTCAAAATCTGATAGCGCGCGCATTCCCCGAACAATAGCTTTCGCACCTATTTTACGAGCAAAATCCACAGTTAGTCCATCGTAAATGACTGCAGACGCCTTGTCCATATGAGAGATGGATTTACAAACCATATTTAGCCGCTCTTCCGCATCGAATAGCGGAGACTTATTTGGACTCCTATACACCCCTACTATGACCTCATTCATTAGGTTGGATGCACGATCGATTAGGTCTAAATGTCCATTTGTGATTGGGTCAAATGTACCAGGGAACAATGCTTTCAAGAAAATTCAAATCCACTTGTAATTAAATTCCGCACGACATTTGTCTGCATACCAGTCAGCCCCTCGCTATTCATTGCCATACAAACTAAAGGCCGAATCTCCATGAATCCTCGTTTTAAGAAAGGTCAACCCGCCCTCTGGGTCCGGAGCTATCATTCGCGAACGATGTTCCAATACCAAGATTCCTCCAACGGTTAGTACTTTAGCAGAAAGCCTAACCACAGATTCACACTCCTCCAGTGCACGATATGGAGGATCCGCAAAAATCAAGTCGAATCTTTCTGCTGTATTTTGGAGAAAGTTCGCACTCTTCTGTCTGACAACACACGACTTCCCGTTTAGGTTGAGCTTCAACAAATTAGAGTTAATAGTTCGTATAGCTCCAGATGCAATTTCGACTAGAGTTACATCTTTTGCACCACGACTCAGTGCCTCTATTGCTAACATCCCGGTTCCAGCGTACAAATCAAGAATCTTCTGCCCGTCGATCTTGCCAACCATAGAAAACATTGCTTCGCGAATGAGGGATGAAGTTGGCCTCGTATTTAGTCCGCGAACCATAGCCATGCGTTGGCCACGAAATTCCCCACCCGTGATTCTCAATTCTCTCCGATGGGCCATACCCCTAAGACAATTCTGACAATTTATGCCAGAAATCTCTCAATCGGGTTTTTATCCGTTCGTTTTCAGGAAGGCATAAATCAGGATCAAATTTGAACAAAGCTATAGCCTGTCTTCTGGCCAGTACTAACGTATCTACATCAGTAAGACTGGCCACACGTAATTCCGGAATACCACTCTGCTTCTGCCCTAATATCTCACCTGGTCCACGAATGACCAAATCCTGTTCAGCAAGTTCGAATCCATCAGATATTTTTGTCATAGCTAGCAATCGTTCATTGTCACTGGCATCCTCAGAATCACTCATCAATAAACAATAGCTTTGGTATGAACCTCGCCCCACACGACCACGAAATTGATGCAGTTGAGCTAGGCCAAACCTTTCAGACCCTTCAATCATCATCACAGTCGCATTCGGAACATCCACTCCCACTTCAACTACAGACGTACTCACTAAGATCTTAATTTCACCATCGCGAAACGACTTCATGACTTCAGATTTTTGAGTTGAACTCAATCGTCCATGCAGCAACCCCATATTCATCGCGAATGATGAGAATTCATCCCTTTGTAGTCTGGCGAATTCGTCTTCCGCAGCCCTAACCTGTTGAGTCTCTGATTCTTCAATCACTGGGAATATTATAAAGGCCTGCCTCCCTTGATTAACCTGATCACAAACAAAAGCATAAGCCTTGGATCGTTTATCAGAGCTCACTAATCCCGTTTTAACAGGTTGCCTGCCTTCTGGCATGTCTGTGAGCCTTGACACATCCAGATCCCCATACATTGTCAACGTCATGGTCCTAGGGATCGGGGTAGCCGTCATAACCAACATATGTGGGTTGTAACCATTCCCTCGCAACCTAGCACGCTGCTGCACACCAAATCTGTGCTGCTCATCGACCACAACCAAATTCAAAGAATCAAAACTTGCTTCTTTACTAATAAGAGCATGAGTCCCTACGACCACTTGTACTTCACCAGCACTAACCCGTTCCCATGCTTGTCGCCTCTTAGCCGAGGTTAACGCGCCAGTTATCATTTCTAATCGAACATCGTACCCTTGAAATAGCTGAGACAACGTATTGAAGTGTTGTTCTGCAAGTAGCTGAGTCGGAACCATTATTGCGACTTGAAATCCTGCTGAAGCCACTGCTAGAGCTGCGCAGGCTGCTACCACTGTTTTGCCTGACCCTACATCCCCTTGGAGCAATCGATTCATCGCCATACTGTCACCAAGATCGTTGAGGATCTCTGCTACAACTGCTTTTTGGGCTCCCGTAAGTCGAAACTCGAGTGCTCTAACAAAACTTCTGATTTCATCGCGTTTGACCATTACCGGTAACCCTGGCACAGATTCTCGCCATTCTCTACGCCGCGTCAAAACTCCAAGTTGCAATAAAAACAACTCGTCAAAACCTAATCTTTGCACCGCCTCGCCAAGTTCCCGATCCGATTCAGGAAAGTGGATCATTTTCAAGGCACGATCGATTTCAACCAATTTCGCATTGGTAAGAACTTTGTCTGGCAAATGCTCTGGTATCAGACCAGCAAAGTTGTTGACTACTTGCCCTATCCATATACGAAGCCATTTTTGGGAAAGACGACCGGTAGATCTATATACAGGGACAATGCGACCAGCATGAAACGATTTACTAAGATCAAATTCGAACTCGGGCGACTGAAGCTGAATGCCATCTCTACCCCTCCTAATTCGACCAAAAAATGCGACATTTCGTTTGTTTCGCAGTTGCTTTTCTCTATAGGGCTGATTGAACCAAATAGCATTTATGGATCCCGATTTGTCACGCAGTTCCGCAGTCGTCAGCTGGTATCGACCTCTAGTTGTTCGTACCGTGCGAAGTTTGACTACATCGGCAACAATATTGACCGAATCACCAAGCATGACTTCTGACACTGGTGTAATAGTGTGCCGATCTAAATATTTCCTAGGAAAATGGAACAAAAAATCATTGCATGATCGGATGTTAAGTTTTGCAAGTAGCTTCGCATATTCTGCGCCTACTCCGTGCAATGCAGTGACTGGGCTTGACAGGGTTACTCCATCGGCCCTTAGATTAGTTGCTGGTTCGTGCTTTACTGATGCCATTTTCTTTTGTTGTCTTTTGAATCCCATATAACCGTGGGCGCATATTTGTCAGAGATACATTTGCAACTGACCAAAAACACCTCGCACTCTATATTCGTCATAACAATATTATTCATGTTGTTGCATCATTCAATCCCTACTACATAGTCATAGTGCGGCTGCCCCCCATACACCACTTCCACATCGGCATCAGGAACAATTTCCTCCACTATCTTTGCGACAGTAGTCTTACTTGCATTGTCAACATCTTCCCCCAAATACACTGTGACAAGCTCAATATCGTCAGAGTCTATTAGCTCTACCAATTCCGCCAGCGCAGTGCCAGGATTTTCAGCAATAACTCTTATTTCGTTATCGACAAGCCCTATGTTCTGGCCTCTACGAATACTGAATTCACTTGTCTCCAGATCCTTTGTTGCCGTAGTAACTTCGAGAGTAGATATTTCGCTAACTGCAGAATTCATAGCCTGAACATTAGCTTCTAATTCAGCTGCAACGTTAAACGCTAATGCTGCACTTACTCCCTCTGCCATAGTTTTGGTATCCAAAACATGGACAACTCTTTTAGATGCTTTTGCAGCTTGTTGTGCAGCCATCAGTACATTTGCATTGTTAGGTAAAACCACAATTGGCGAACCAGGACACCGATCAATGCCTGCTATTATTTCAGCAGTACTAGGGTTGGTAGTGGGACCACCATCAACAACCGTAACTCCAATACTACGCATTATGTCTGAAAATCCAGATCCCGATGAAATTGCAACAACATCCACCGCAGACACAGTTGCATCATCCTTATTAGCCACATCTGCTAGATGGGTCTCTTGCTGAATCTGCATATTCTCAATAGATATGTGACTTACCTGACCTAGCTGAACAGCATAGTTGAGTGCATCGCCAGGCTTCATAGTATGGACATGTACGCGCACAAGATTTTCATCACCAACCACAATCGTGGAATCAGTGCTTCTCTCAAATTTTGTGCGAACACCCTCAACATTTATCGATTCCCCAGCTATCAGAAATTGGGTGCAAAAACCCTGTTCATCATTCTCATGTTCCTGCGCAAAGCCAGCAAAAATATCCCCCGCCCTTTCTTTCACTCCACTGTCAGGAATATCTTGCCCACTCAAATATCTTCGAAATCCATCAAGTATTATGTAAACACCTTGGCCTCCAGCGTCAACAACACCAGCTTCCTTCAACACTGCTAATTTATTTGGTGTGTCTTCGACTGAACGTTCTGCAGCAAGCACTGCAGCCTCTAACACATCGTCTATCCCTCCACCGTTACTGCCAGCCCTGATAGCAGCAGACCCCGCATGCCTAGCCACTGTGAGCATGGTACCTTCAACTGGCTTTGACACAGACTCATAGGCAGTGTCAGATGCTTTGGATAAAGCGATAGCAAAATCGTCGGCAGAAAATTCATCTAGCCCGTCGAGCCCTACCGATATTCCCCGAATTATCTGGGATAAGATAACTCCCGAATTGCCTCTTGCCCCCATAAGAGCACCCCGAGCAGCAGCTCCAGCCACAACCGTAGCACTATTTGAAGCTGGCTTTTCAGCCTCGTCAACTGCCGCCTGCAATGTGAGAACCATATTAGTTCCGGTATCCCCGTCAGGAACAGGAAAAACATTAAGCCTGTCTATCACTTCGCTATTTGACCTCAACCAAGCTAGACCTGCCTTGTATCCATGCAAAAGACCATCACCGTTACTCAAATCGTTGCCAGCGTCGGGTTTCACCTTTGCTCCCCTTCTAGTCACTCAATTTCTTTATACAGAATACACAACAAAATAATCACTTCACCTGTACTTAATGACTGCTATACTGCCCGTCTGCGATGTTTCGCAGTCCCATAATGAGATAATTTGACTAATAACGCCATAGGAGCCTTTAACGAGTGGCAAAGTGCGACGTTTGCGGAAAGGGCCGATTGTTTGGCCGATATATAAGACACAAGGCTACAGGCCAGTGGGCATACCGTGCCCCAAAGAAACCACGGCAATGGATTGCCAACGTCCGTCGCAAAAAAGTCAAATTAGATGGGCGCACCCAGACGGTAAACATCTGCACTAGATGCCTACGGACCCTTCACAAAGTTGATACTAGGAACGCTCCTTCTGTCTAGCTAGATAATACAATTTGAATAAATAGCAAGCTATGCATGAATGACAGAAACAGCTCGATAGACGGTATGTTTCCGCTTTAATCCGATAAATGGCCCAGTTCAAGGAAACTAAGTGACCCTCCTCTCGCCTAAAGAAATCACTGTCAGCAATAAGGTAATCCATGGAAGGAGGGTGGTTTCCTGTTCTCCTGCGTGGTGGGCAGCCAGGCGCAAACCATGAGGAAGCACGCGATTGTTCTGACGTTCTTCTTGGTCGTCTCTGGATGTGACGGAAGTGCAACTCCTGCGACGCCAGCTAGGACAGTTGCCCCTGCGGAAACTCAAGCTACGGTAGCGTTGCCCATGACGACGGTGGTGCCTGCAACGACATTGGTGCCTAGGACGACAATGGCGCCTACGGCCACCAAGCTGGCCCCTGCGATCTCCTACCCGCCGTCAGAGTGGACGAGCGAACAGATCAACACTCGGCGGTCGGAGCTTCTGGCCTTCTTCGATTCTCAGGCCCCGTCGGGAGTGACCAATGCTCAACGCTCGGCAGTGCCCTCCCTGGTGAAGCGTGCCCGGTGGGCCGTTGTCGAGATCGTCGTCGAGGATTCGGCGCAAGGCACCGGAACGTTTATATCGTCTGATGGCTATCTGGTTACTGCTGGACATGTGGTCAATGCAAATGGGGATCACACGGTTATTACCTATGACGGTCGTCAGTTACCCGCAACGCTGGTCGCCCACAACTCGTCGGCACCGGACATCGCAATTTTGAAGGTGGACGGCGATGGCTTCCCGTTCGTTCCCATTGGGTCTACGCCGTCTGCAGGTGACTTCTCCGCATACGTTGGGCATCCATCAGGTTTGCTTTGGATCGGCACCGGTGGGGTGGTCACCGGCATTGTTAGAGACGACTCTGTAGCTGACCCATCCGAGGCCTTAGATCTAATTCATATCACCAATCCGAGTAATCAGGGGGCCAGCGGGAGCGCAATCCTAAGTCTAGACGGGGACTTAATAGGTCTGATTAGCGGTGAGAGAGGGAACCCACTTCCGGAATCGGTCATCGACGTTTCCCAGAACAAATCCATCTGGAGTGCATCCGATTTCCACGAGCTACTCGATAACACGCGTTTTGGTCCAACAGCAGGTGTAGTCGTGGAATTCATCGAGAAGCACGTTCCAGGGCTTGTACAAGCTAATCGGGCTACTCGTAATGATGCGGTCACCATCGATCCGGATTTTGTTGCCCCCTCCATACCATCAGAACTCTGTCGGATCTGTCTCCATTGGTCAGGATTAATGGATTGGCTCGTTGACCACGTGGTCGACATCCCTCCGATTCAAGAGATCCTCTACCTAGAGATGATAGTTGCCAGCCTTAAGGAGCCAGACAACGTCACTGTTGAGGAGCGAGTTCTAGTTAGGTCTGTCGGCCAGGAGATCCAATCGGCTGTTGTTGAAGTGTCAGTGCCTAGCTCTGGGAATGCTGGTACTGGGGTTTTTATTTCATCTGATGGGTATCTGATTACCAACGCCCACATCGTGGAATCTGCACAGGCTATTGAGGTTACAACGTTCGATGATCGGACTTTGGCCGGAACGGTTGTAGGTTCAGTATCAGAGGATTGGGTACCGGACCTTGCTTTGGTGAAAATTAACACTAAGAATGAAGCCTGGGTTCCGCTCGCCGCTGGAGCGTCCTACAAGGAGTTGGTGGTCGGGGTTGGCCATCCACAGGGATTGAAATGGGCGATCTACGGAGGACGAGTGTCATTTTGGGATACAAAACAATCTGATGGCATCCTCCAAATACCAGAATTCCAGGCTGATTCTGTAAATGTGGGGATTGGTTCGAGCGGAAGCCCAGTTGTCAACATGAGGGGCGAACTGATTGGGGTCATCGCTAATGGAATGTCTGATCACAGTTTCAGCAGCCAGTGGTCGTACGGCGCAAGCAATTTGGTGGAATCAGTCGTGTTCTGGGATCAAGCATCTCTGAACGCGGCTTTTGCTGGCCGATTGGGAGGGCCTCGTGTCGACGTGGTTCGGGATTTCATAGAGGCCCAGGTTCCAGGACTTCTGGGACGTTGACGGAATAAGTCGGTCGACAGAACGCAGAGGTCCATTCCCAGTCTTCGAAGTATGGAAGGTTTTTGGGCAGACCAGGACACAATCATCCCAAGTCATGCTGAAGCCGATCTCTGCTGCAGCTATATATACGAGCGGATAGCTTGATCTCTAAGCCTTTTTATGGACTCCTCAGGACCATCTTCACCAGCAAATATGGCTGTCCCAGCTACGAAAGTGTCTGCCCCAGCTTGGGCTGCATACTGAATAGTAGATAGCCCGATTCCTCCATCAACTTCTAACATAACGTCTCGACCGCTCAATTTTATGGCCTTATGAACAGTGTTGATTTTGGTTACCATTTCAGGCATGAATGCTTGCCCTCCCATTCCCGGCTCGACAGTCATAATCAAAGCAAGATCGATCTCTGAAAGCATATTTATCAGGTCAGTTGCTGGAGTTTTAGGGCTAATAGCCACACCAGCGAGCAATCCTAATTCACGAATACGTCTGGCCAATTTCACTGGATCAGATTCCGCCTCCAAGTGAAAAGTTATAACCTGAGGTCTGAGAGGTGCAAAATATTCCACTTGCTCAGCAGGATGTGACACCATCAGATGCACGTCTAGAGGGATGTCTGTGGAAGATCCGATATTTGCTACAATATCATGACCAAAACTGATGGCTGGAACGAAAGATCCATCCATAATGTCGCAATGCAACATATCAGCTCCTGCCATCCCAAGGACTTTGACCTCTCGTCTGAGCATGCCGAAATTGGCCGCTAATAACGACGGTGCAATACGAATCATGTTGAACTCCTCGCAGCCAATTGCCCGCAAGCAGCATCGATATCCCTCCCTCTAGGGGTCCTGACTGTCACAGGGATACCATTCCTACTGAGAATTCTTTCAAAACATACCGTTGAATCGCCATCAGATGGGCTGAACGGAGCCTCAACAACTTGGTTGAAAGGAATAAGATTTACATGACAGATCTGTCCTTTAAGCAATTTGGCCAGAGAATCGGCCTGGGCCTCAGAGTCATTCACATCGCGCAACATAACGTACTCATACGTGGTACGTCTGCCTGTCACATACTGATAGTCTTTGCATTCTTGCATCAATCCTGCCAACGGACTATTACGCACAGCTGGCACCAATTCCATTCGCAATTTGTCGTCAGGGGCATGCAACGAAACAGCTAACCCTACATTTCCCAACGAATTTGATAATCGAGACACCCACCCCTTTACCCCAATTGTCGACACCGTTATTCGTCGTATCCCAAAATGGCAACCATCTTCGGAAATCATTCTGGAAATAGCCGTATACACGTTGGGGAAATTAGCCATAGGCTCCCCCATACCCATAAATATCACTGACGTAACATCTTGACCCATCTCTTTTATATGAGCTCTAGCAGACAAGAATTGATCTATTATTTCGCCTGATTCTAAGTTCCTCGCCATACCCATATATCCGGTAGCACAGAACGGGCAACTCATCCCGCAACCAACCTGACTACTGATACAAAGTGCATACCCTTCTTTCCTAGGGATCAGAACAGACTCTATAGCATGGTTATCCCAGGTATAGAACAGTAATTTTCGTGTTGAATCTTCCTTAGAACGGTATTCAGATTCTAATTTGATACTACGAATCGCAAACATTTCGGCCAGCTGTGCACGAAGTTCAATTGGCAAATCAGACATCTGAGCAAAAGTAGCTACATTATCCCTGTATACCCACCGTAATATCTGATCGAGTCTATAACTGGGTTCGCTTAGTGCCGTAAGAACAGATCCCAAATGCTTGTCATCAAGTGACGTTAAAGTTTGTTTAGTCATCAAACACATTGCCCATGCCGGTTATCAGTCGCTCATAAAAAGCTTGCCTGAAAGTAATCAAACCTGATCGCTGAATCTAGTCTCTACGTCCCATCAATACAGTAACCCAATAAAGAATCGTAAGCAGAGATGTAGCCATTGCCGCCACATAGGTCAAGGCAGCTGCATCTAACACCTTTTTGCTTGCTGCCAATTCATTCGGGCTGCTAATTCCATTGGCTTCAAGTAAGGTCAGCGCACGTTTGCTAGCGTCAAATTCCACGGGTAATGTAATTATCGTAAAAACTAACGTTAGGGAATATAACCCCAAGCCAAACCACGCAATCTGTACCCCGAAAGGGCTCCCTGCCATAAACGCAAGCATAATTCCCCCGATCAACAGCAGGTACCCAAAAGTGGATCCAAATTGAGTGGCAGGAACCACACTCGTCCGAAGCACAAGAAAAGGATATCTAACTCGATCCTGGATCGCATGCCCTGTCTCATGAGCGACTATTGCCATGGCAGCAACTGACGCACTGTCATATACACCTTCTGACAATCTTAAGGTCCGAGTTCGAGGGTCATAGTGGTCACTCAAGGTCCCATCAACTCTCTCTACAGAAACACCTTCCATTCCAACAGACTGCATTAACCGATGGGCTATCTGCGCGCCGGTCATTCCTACAGAAGACGGTACTTTACTAAATTCGTGATAGCTTGATTTGACGCGACTCTGTGCCCATAAAGTAAAAATGAACGCCGGGCCAACGATTACTAGATATAGAGGGTCAAAGAAAAACACTTATACAATCCGATTTCGCAATTCAGTACGAACCTAATAACTCTGGTCACGCCAAACCGATTGACATGACCCTAGAAACCAGTCGCAATATAGAACCTCCGTATCTTACCAAGTCAATTATCAGTCCTAGAGAAAATCGAATTAAAACACCCGTGTCAGACAAAGTTTTGATTACTCTACATCGCCCCATATCAGGTCAAGTAATTTCGCGTATCCACGACTGAATTCCGCAGCAGACTGCGCCTTCTTGCCTGCAACTTGCAACACACTAATAGCTAACAATTGATGCCCAGTTGTGACAAATATCTCATTCCCAGTAAAACGCGCACTCCCCACAGGATTGGCATAAGTCTCATCCACCACCCTGCAATCCAGTATCTTTATCACCTTGTCCCCAACGTAGGAATATATGCCAGGCCAAGGATGGTACGCCCTCCATTTGTTGTATATATCAATAGCGGAAGCTAACCATATGATCTTCCCATCTTCCTTTCGTAACGCCTTGGTAAATGTAGCGATAGAATCGTCTTGAGGCACCGGAGAAATACCTTCAGCTTCTAGCTTGTCCAACGTTCGCACTAATAGGTCCGCACCCTGCCCGGATAATTCCCTGGATAATTCCGCCGTAGTCATCGTACTAGCAATACTAGTTCTGTATGACCCATAAATTGCCCCCCCATCAATACTTCGGTCCATTTTGAGGACAGTCACTCCAGTTTCAGAATCACCGGATGCTATAGAAGTTTGTATAGGGCTGGGGCCTCTGTAGTGTGGAAGAATCGAAGGGTGGACATTGATTGCACCATGCACACTTGTAGAAAGCAGCCTTCCCTTAAGTATCGCTCCATAGGCCACTACTACCAACACATCGGGCATGCACGCAAATATCTCATCAACTGAGCTCTTTGCATTTATATCCACAGGCTGCACTACAGGGATGAACAACCCCTTTGCTTTTACGGCTATTGGTGGATCGGTCAGTATGCGGTCGCG
>Ga0310344_10001538_pt1 | contig 17671 bp, 16 predicted proteins | sample HC15DNA20200_MG_FD_203801 | JGI IMG/M metagenome (GOLD analysis project Ga0310344, IMG submission 203801) | Marine microbial communities from station ALOHA, North Pacific Subtropical Gyre - HC15-DNA-20-200_MG | ecosystem: Environmental > Aquatic > Marine > Oceanic | place: Pacific Ocean: North... | reverse complement strand
GTCCGGGCGGCTTTAAGTTCATTTGTGCCTAGTTTCTGATCAGTTTTCGGGGGGGGGAAGTATGGTGTGGTGGAAGATCTGGGATAAGAATGGTGAGGGGAACGGTGGATACCCCGACTATTATGAAGAAGGCGTGGAGCTGTCGCGGCAGGAACTCTATCACGATGCTCTGACGTCGTTTCGGTTGGCACTGAAGCATAGGCCACAGGATCCAGCGACATTAGAACAGATGGCTGTCGTCTACACGCATATTAGTCTGTATGATGACGCTGTCCGCTCTTATAATTCGGCGCTCGAACTTAGACCTGAAAGTCCTTCGGCTCATTACGGCCTAGCCTTCCTTCTTTTGAAGGCAGGGAATGATGAAGAAGCTGCTTATCATTTACAGGCCTTTCTAGAAAATGCGCGCTCCGACCGTGAAGATATGAAACACGTGGAGCACGCCCGCCGAACACTTCGTAGGCTAGGGGTGCTTGAAGGAGAAGTGGTAGTGCACTGATCGAAAAAGGTGCTTCAATGGAGAGTTCCAGTCCTCTGCCCGAAGAATACCGACCAGGTACCCTTGTCGACCTTTTCCTGGATGGTCTCTCCCGACCACGATCCGATGCTGTTCGAACCCGCAGCGCGGACGGGACTTGGACTTCGATATCTGTCGACGAAATCGGAGCCAAGGTGCGAGCTATCGCGCTGGCCCTCCGAGGCGAATCGTTTATGCGTGGGGATCGTGTCGCGATCCTTTCCCATAACCGCATTGAGTGGACGGTAACCGACTGGAGCATCATCATGTCGGGGCTGGTTTCTGTCCCGGTTTATCCGGTGCTCCCGGCAGAACAGATCCGCTATATTCTAGCTGATTCGGGTGCAAAAGCCGTGTTCGTAGAAAACCAAGACCAGCTTGATAAAGTTTTGTCGATCGCCCCTACTCTTCCGGATTTGCGCCTCGTTATCGCGTTTGATCCTGTAACATCGCCTATAGAACCTACCCCTCCGGTGCTCGAACTCTCCACGTTTATACAGAGGGGTAATGAAGTCGGCGATGAAGTGGCGACTAGCTACGAACATTTTGCTCAAGAGACACAGCCTGAGGACCTGGCAACTTTAATCTACACTTCAGGGACGACCGGTGACCCAAAAGGGGTGATGCTCACCCACGCTAACTTTCACGCCAATGCAATCCTCACTACGCGTATCATCCCGCTTACACAAAATGACGTCGCATTAGCTCTTCTACCGTTGGCACATGTGTTTGAAAGAACGGTGGGGCATTACATCATGTGGACTGCTGGTGTCACCGTCGCGTATGCGGAGTCTACGGAAACGGTCGGTCGCGACATGGTGGAAGTGTCGCCCACAATTATGGCTGCCGTTCCGCGCGTGTTCGAGAAAGTTATAGAGCGTGCGGAAGATGCTGCGCGCCGGGGTGGGGTCGTGAAGTCCAGGATTTTCGACTGGGCACGTAGGGTTGGTGAATTGCGCGCAACTCATGAGTTAACGGGGCAATCTCTCAAATTCGGGCTAAAACTTCAGGCGACCATTGCTGATCGGCTTGTATTTTCCAAGTTGCGAGCACGAACGGGTGGAAAGATTCGATTCTTTGCTAGTGGTGGCGCTCCTCTTCCACCAGTAGTGGGCTTGTTTTTCTTCGCGGCGAAACTGCCTATCGTTGAGGGTTACGGCCTTACTGAAACATCTCCGGTCCTCACCTTCAACCCGGTCGATTCGATTCGTATTGGGTCTGTCGGACGTGTTATCCCTGGGACTGATATCCGCATTGCAGAAGATGGCGAGATCCTAACTCGCGGTCCGCAGATCATGGCTGGATACTTCAACAAACCTGATGCGACTGCTGAAGCGATCGATTCCGATGGTTGGTTCCACACTGGAGACGTCGGGGTACTGGATGACGATGGCTATCTAACGATTACCGATCGGAAGAAGAATCTGATCATTACTGCTTACGGTAAGAATATCGCACCCCAAGCAGTTGAAGCTGAGATTAAGCGCGATCCTTTGGTTGCTGAAGCTGTGATGCTAGGCGATAAACGAAAGTTCCCGATCGTGATTATTGTGCCCGACCTCTCGGTTTTACGAACGAAATTGGACGATATGGAAGATGTGGCTGATGCTGCGCTGGTTAGCGATGATCGCGTGGTAGACTTGCTCAAACAGATTGTCCAAGATCGGTGTTCATCGTTCGCACACTATGAGCGACCTCGTGAAGTCTTGCCCGTGGCTGGCCCTTTTACAATTGAAGGTGGTGAGCTGACGCCTACGCTTAAGGTGAAGCGCCGTGTCATTACGGCTAGGTACGCAATGGAAATTGAAGCCATGTATGAACGTGCGGAAGCTGCTACGGCTGCGCACGAGAATTGATGCAAGAGTCCGTAAGACAGCCTGTCGTTGTCCTCGTCACAGGTCCTGATCGTGCTACACTCGCGAGCATTGGACGTACTCTCGTCAACGAGCATCTCGTTGCTTGTATAAATTTGCTTGAAGGGATGACTTCAATCTACCGCTGGCGTGATGAAGTAAGGGAAGAAGATGAAGTGCTTGGGATCATTAAGACGACGACAGAACGTGTCGAAGAGTTGAAGGCTCGCATCGAAGAACTTCACCCATATGAAGTTCCCGAAATTGTCGTCTTATCTGTGGTTGATGGCTTGGATGAGTATTTAGACTGGGTTCATGAGGCGGTGACCTAAAGGTCGAGTTTTGTCTTATGCCTTATGGTAAGGTGAGTCTGGTTGAAAGCCCTAAGAACTGGAATTGTTCATCGCCCAGGAATAACACTCCCTCGATGACGACTGGTGGTAGCCTCAAGGGGGTATCCGAGGAAACGTTATCGTTAATGATACCGGCGCGGGTGCGAATGTTGCCGCGCAGGTCCGTACCAGAAATACTAAAACTCCATTCCTCAGCTCCCTCCGTGGGATCCAGGGTCTCAAGGATTACATCACTCCAGGCTGCTTCAGTGCCGTGAAGCCAAGTATGCGCAACTGTGGGTTGTTGTTCGTCCCCGGTGTGAAAGAGGAGACCGTTCCCCAGAGAGTCTGCTAGCACGAATGTACGGCTTGTTCCTGCTGTAGGTGGGATGCTGAGAGCACGAGCGGCACGCCGGAAGAAGAGTAAGCCAGGTCTGGCGTCATCCTCGAGTTGCAGGACGCCTAGACCAAGAGACTCCCGTTGGCCCGTGGGCCCTGTCCACACAGATACTGCCTCCCTCGCATCGAGGCGCACTGGCATCCCGTCGCGAGGCGTGAATATGAGACTCACCATCTGACCCATATCTCCAACTCGAACATTCATGTCCGTCGTCGGGAGAATACGCCATGACGCACGCGGTATTGGGAGGGTATCACGCTCGTTAACGAGTGGCTGCCAAGCGCTGCCGTCTGACCACCATGCATGATATTGACGTGTAAGTTGATTTTCTTGGGAGGACTGATCAAACACTCCAAAAAAAGATCTCCCATCAGGTCCTGCGAAGAGCAGGTGGGTGATGTAGCGAGCATCTGCTGGTATAGCGGCCGCATCATCCATTGCATCTCCGGAATCATAGAGATCCGATTGTGGCTTTGGGTCAGAACAGCCCGAAACACCAGTAAAGAGCGTCAATGTGCTAACCACCAGCCAACCCGAACGCATAGGTATTGGACGCATTAAGTCGGTGTCACTCGGTCCGCGGGTGTCTCTTCAGAGAGTCTTTTATCGCTATTTTGTCCAGATGCCTCGGTCAAGCGGGTCGACGACCCCAAGCGATTGTCCAGCGCATTAAGCAAGCGATTGACACGTCTTTCGTTTACACCCAAGTCTCCTGAGCCACGTCTCGATTGAGATAAGACCTCGACTCGCGTGAGACCGTTTTCGTCAAGTTTGACCCAGATCGAGACGTCATCGACAAATCGGAAAACCAATGTCGAACAGATAACACTTATGAGCCCGAGTTCTTCATCTTTGTGGATGAGGTCCCAGGCATGACGGTTCTCTACGAAATCCAAAAGTTCATCCCATACCTGTGCGAAAGGGACCTCATATACGCGAGGCTCGGGCCCGTTGGGCTGCCGTGTGTCAGCGGTGTTTTCGCGCAACCAACGCCGCAATGTCTCTCCCAAAGTCGACCTTTTCAGTTCGTTATTCAAAGCTAGGAGTGAGTTGCCAACATGTGTAGTTCAGTTGACCCCCTAAGTCGAAACAAGATAGGTTCACGCGTGCCGGATCTGATCCGTGCGGTCTCCAGTCCCGCGCTTCTGAGAGTCGCCTCCAAATAGATAGATAACAGACCATGCAGGCCATAATACCGCTGGCTGGGAAGGGTACAAGAGTCCGACCACACACCCATACCCAACCGAAACCATTGTTGCGTGTGGCGAACCGCCCAGTTCTCTCATACGTAATAGAACAGCTTCGGGCCGAGGGCGTCGATGAACTGGTTTTAATCACAGGCCATCTCTCTCGACAAATCGAAAATTTCATTGCCGAAAAATACCCCGATCTTTCGGTTAGCTACGTTGAACAGGAAGAACAGCTTGGAACAGCGCATGCGGTTGCGCTAGCCGAGCCACTAGTAAGCAGCTCCGTCTTGATCGTTTTTGTCGATACTCTCCTAGATGCTGATTTCGGCGTTATTCACCAGAGGCAGGAAGCCGACGGGATAATCTGGGTCAAAGAAGTTGAAGACTACCAGCGGTACGGTGTGGTACTTACCGATAAACACGGATACATGGAGCGGATTGTAGAGAAGCCCAAAGAACCTGTGTCTAAACTCGCCAACGTTGGTGTTTACTTCATCCGAGACTATGAACTGATGTTTAGGGGTATTCGCCACGTGATAGATCAAGATCCAAATCAGGGTGAGTATTTCCTTACGGATGCCTTTCAATACATGATTGATAAGGGTGCTCGTCTCTATACGGCGGAGGCACGAGGTTGGTTTGATTGCGGCAAGCCAGAAACGGTTCTCGATACCAACGCTGTCATGCTTGAGCGTGGTCACGGAGGACATCGGAATCTGCCCGATTCTGTTAGCGTGGAAGGTGTTGTGGCCGTAGCAGAGGACGCTACGATCGAGGCATCGCACATTGGCCCAAATGTGAGCGTGGCGGGTGGCAGCACAGTCCGTGGCTCACGGTTGAAAAACACAATCATCGGTGAGTCGAGTATAATCGAAGACTGTGACTTGGAAGATTCATTGGTAGGAGACGAGGCAGTTCTTCGGAGAGCACGAGGTAAGTTTCGAGTGGGTGATCACACGCACATAGAAGGGATCGAAACAGAGCGGGAAGGTGAGTTAGGTTGAATCAAGAGTCCCTTATATATGACTGGAACGAACTTCCGGGCTGTTTTGACTACAGTCAACTGACTGTTGAGTTGTGTGATGAGACACTTCGTGATGGTCTGCAAAACCCCTCGGTGGTGGACCCTCCGATTCAGAAAAAGATTGAATTGCTTCACATTATGGAAGGTCTCGGAATCCATTCTGCAGATATTGGCCTACCTGGTGCGGGGCCACGGGCATATGAAGCAGTCCATGCCCTCGGAAAAGAAATTCTGGCCACTGATCTGAGAATCAAACCAATCGCGGCAGCCCGCACGGTCCGTAGTGACATCGAGCCAGTCTCCGCTATCCAGCAAGAACTGGGACTTCAGTTTGAGGTGGCTACCTTCATCGGGAGTTCGCCGATCCGACAGTATGCCGAAGATTGGGACGTCGAACATATCCTCAAGGCTACTCATGATGCGGTTACGTTTGCAGTCAACGAGGGCCTCGCTGTTATGTATGTAACGGAAGACACGACTCGCTCACGCCCAGAAACTTTGACCGAACTCTTTACGGCCGCGATAGAGGCTGGAGCTAGCAGGATCTGTCTTTCAGACACGGTGGGGCACGCTACTCCGTATGGGGTGCGGCAACTCGTCCGCTTTACTCAAGACCTTATCAAACAGAGTGGTGAACAGGTCAAGATCGATTGGCACGGTCATCGGGATCGCGGATTTGGCTTGGCCAACGTGCTCGCTGTGATCGAGGAGGGAGTCGATCGAGTCCACGGTACAGCGCTTGGCATAGGAGAGCGCGTTGGAAATGTGGAGATGGATCTACTACTTGTGAATCTCTATCTTCTAGGTGTGCATGACCACCCAGTCGATCGCCTAGCAGAGTACTGCTCCCTCACTGCGAAAATGTGTGGGATTGAAGTCCCTCATAATTACCCGGTTGTAGGGGAAGATGCCTTCCGAACTGGGACTGGCGTTCATGCTGCAGCAATCATTAAGGCGATGGAAAAAGGGGACCGTTGGTTGGAAGACTCCGTCTATAGTGGTGTACCTGCATCAATAGTTGGGCGCAGCCAATCGATCGAAATATCACCGGTATCAGGATTAAGTAACGTACGCTATTGGTTAAGTGAGCATGGGTATGACCATGAAGACATGGAACTCTGTAACGTGGTTTTTGGGCTTGCTAAGAGGTGTGATCATACGTTGTCTCAGGAAGAGATTGAATCGGAAATTGAGCGATTTACGGCCGGTACGAGGTCCTGAGGAACCAACGAAAACGTGGTCCTACGATCCTTCTGGATGATAGGTGTCTTGGTATGACAAATTCTTTGGCATCTGGTGAAGAACTTCATTTCCAGTCAAGCGTCTGCGACAGTTGCGGGGGCCTTTTTACCAAATCCGAACTGGATAGTGACCACTGGTGTAGCAAGTGTCGACCGCAGATGCGTCGCCGTTTAGCAGTATGGAGGCATGTCGTGGCGATCTTGGTAGTGCTTCCATTCGCAATCTGGGTGATTCGCCTAGAGAAGCTCGATTTTCTGCCACAAGTGGCGTGGTTGCTGCCGTTATCAGCAGCGTACTATTTAGGCTTCCGAATTGGAAAAGAGGTTGTGAAGGGATATACCCGTTGGAACCGCAGCCGGTAGGCGGAGCAGTAGCGGATTGAGTAAGGCAAGATTGGTGCTTGGGCTCCCCATTTCGGCCTTGTCTGTATTGGTAGGGGTTGTGCTAGTCGTGAACACACGTCAGTACGGATGGGTAGGTGTGAGTGTGGGGCTCGTGATTCTGGCCGTAGGTTTTATCTTAGGGTTCAGTTGCTTTAAATCTTCCGCCAGCGGTACTCGTCCCGACAACTAATTTGAGTTGCGGGGCCGTATTGCGGCCTTGGAGCCATAAGGAGAACTACTTCCCATGGGTTTTGAAGGTGTCGACTATTTCGATCTAGACTCGCTGTTAGATAAGGATGAACTGGCCGTACGGGACATGGTTCGCGATTGGGTGGAAAGTGAAGTCATGCCCATCATCAACGAATCCTACATATCACGACAGTTTCCACGGGAGTTAATCCCGCAAATGGGTGAGCTTGGTTTCTTTGGAGCCAATTTGCCTGAAGAATATGGGTGCGCCGGCCTAGAGAATGTCTCGTATGGGCTCATCATGCAGGAGCTGGAACGTGGCGACTCAGGGGTTCGTTCATTCGTCTCCGTTCAAAGTGCACTCGTTATGTATCCGATTTTCGCCTTTGGTTCTGAGGATCAGAAACGTGAATGGTTACCCAGGCTGGCAAGTGGCGAAGCGATCGGCTGCTTTGGGTTGACAGAACCTGACTCCGGGTCGAACCCGGGGGGGATGATCACGCGTGCCGTTAAGGATGGAGATGAATGGGTTCTGAATGGGACAAAGATGTGGATCACCAATGGATCGCTGGCAGATGTAGCAGTGATCTGGGCCAAGACGGAGAACTCTGACGAGGCGAGTTCTATCCGAGGCTTTCTCGTTGAGACGGATCGTAATGGGTTTTCAGCAAAAGATCAGGAAGGGAAACTATCGCTGCTAGCCTCAGACACATCCGAGATTTCCCTCCAAGACGTACGGATCCCAGACTCAAATCTACTGCCAGAATCGGGCGGTCTAAAGAGCCCTCTTATGTGCCTCACTCAGGCCCGGTACGGAATTGCATGGGGCGCTGTTGGAGCTGCAATGGCTTGTTACTGTGAGTCACTTGAATATTCGAAGAACCGTGTTCAGTTCGAAGGGAGACCGATCGCAGCGACTCAGATACAGCAGGTTCGGCTTGCAGATATGCTCACGGAAATCACCAAAGGTCAGATGTTGGCCTTGCGGCTCGGTCGAATGAAGGACGAGGGTACGATGAAGCCGCAACAAGTTTCCCTTGCGAAACGCAACAATGTAAACATGGCCTGCGAGTGTGCCCGTGAAGCCCGACGTCTCTTGGGTGCTAACGGTATCTTGGTCGAATATGCTGCGATGAGACACATGTCAAATCTTGAGTCCGTATATACATATGAGGGTACGCACGACATCCACGGACTTATTCTAGGGCATGATATTACGGGTTCCCCTGCCTATATCTGAGGTCGCACAGTGTAGATTTGTTGATAGCGATTTTTTGATCCTACACACAGGTTATTAACTGCTCGGGGCACGCTAGGATGTGTCTAATTTCGAGTGGGCTGGTCCACTATAGATTTTCACACCACTTTTTTGAGATCATTTTTACCCCCACCCGCGAGGGACAACAATGTTTTTATTCCGCCACTTAAGTCTCGTCCTCATACTGGTTGCATTCTCTACACCACTAACCGCTCAGCAAGTTTCCGTTGAGCAGTATGAAGGTTTGCGGTTTAGGCACATTGGCCCTGTAGGTAATCGTGTCACCTCGGTCGCGGGCGTCCCTGGTGATCGCACGACGTACTACGCGGGGGCTGCTTCGGGTGGTATCTGGAAGACAGAGGACGCTGGGTTACACTGGGCCCCGGTCTTCGATGACCAGCCTGTGCACTCGATTGGTGCACTTGCCGTCGCTCCCAGTGATGCGGCCATCGTTTGGGCGGGTACGGGGGAGAGTTCCATCCGCTCTAATGTCTCAATCGGAAACGGTGCTTGGAAGTCAACGGACGCAGGGGCAAGCTGGATGCACATGGGTCTTGAGGGGACGGGACGAGTCGGAAAGGTGCTCATTCATCCCCAAAATCCAAACGTCGTATATGTGGCTGCGCTCGGGCATGCGTATTCCGAATCGCAAGAACGCGGTGTGTATCGAACAATGGATGGTGGTAATACGTGGGAACGAGTGTTGTTTGTTGATGAGGGTACTGGCGCTTACGAAATGGTCATGGACCCTGCGAACCCTCGGAAAATTATAGCAACGATGTGGGACTTGGATCTCAAGACTTGGAAGCGCGATAGCGGAGGTCCCGGTAGCGGTTTGTTTATGACGATGGATGGTGGGGATACCTGGGATCAACTCGAGGGGAACGGTCTTCCAATGCGACGGCTCGGGAAAATCGCCGTTTGCATGTCAGCAGGAGATTCCGACCGTGTGTATGCTCTTATTGAAACAGGAGATGGTGTCCCGCTCGACGGCGAAGAGACCGACAACGGTGAATTGTGGAGTTCGGATGATGGGGGCCACAACTGGCGTTTGGTTTCGTATCATCACGCCCTAGCAACTCGTCAGGCGTATTACACCCGGTGTGGTGTAGCACCCGACGATCGCGATGAGATCTACTTCCTCTCGGGAAGCTTTAGCGTCAGCCTCAATGGAGGTGAAACACACACAACGAGTAACTTCTTGCAAGACACCTCGTCACCTGGTTGGGACCTTCATGAGGTGTGGAGCGATCCGTTGAACGGGGATCGAATGATAATGGCGTTTGATGGTGGAGTTACGATCACCGAAAACCGGCGGAAGTCATGGTTCCGTGTTCAGCTTCCCATTGCACAGATGTACCACGTGACCGTGGACAACGCGGTTCCGTATAACGTACTCGGTAACCGGCAGGACGGGCCATCGTTTCGTGGTCCATCAAACACGCGACTGAACGGTCTGTGGGCTCGCGGAATGATTCCGCGTGGTGACTGGCGAGGCGTGGGTGGTGGAGAAAGTGGTTTTGCTACCCCCGATCCGACTGATCCAAACATAGTGTGGTCAAGTGCTTCGGGGTCGGGCGCACGGGGAGGCATTGTTGTGCGCCACGATGTTGAGAGAGGCCAATTTCGTGATGTTGAAGTGTGGCCTGAGTCCACGGGTGGGTATCCAGCCGAGAGTCTTCGTTATCGGTTCCAGTGGACCTTCCCGCTGCTAATATCGCCGCACGACACGGAGACCATCTACGTTACAAGTCAACACGTGCACCGGACCCGAAACAGGGGTCAGAGCTGGGATGTGATCAGCCCCGACCTATCAACTAACGATAAATCACGACAGACCATTTCAGGTGGCCTCACGCCCGACAACATCGGTGTTGAGTATTGCTGCGTGATTTATGCATTTGATGAGTCTCCGATCGAACAAGGCGTATTTTGGGCCGGGACAAACGATGGGCTCATGCACGTGAGCCGAGATGATGGTGCCACTTGGACGAACGTCACGGCAAACATCCCTAATCTCCCGGTTGATGGTGTGGTTCGTAGTATCGATGCGTCGAGATATGAGGTCGCCAAGGCATACATCACGATTGAGCATCACCAAGTCGGTGACTTTCAAGCCCGCGCCTACAAGACAGATGACTTTGGTCAAACATGGACCGAGATTACCAATGGTGTCGACAACTACCCAGTCGACTACACACGTTATCTGCTCGAAGATGCCGTGCGACCGGGTCTGCTGTATCTAGGCACGGAGAGTCAGCTGTACATCAGCTACGATGATGGGACGAGCTGGCAGCTTTTCATGCCGAATCTTCCCCCTACACCGTACTATGGGATTGTCGCCCAGGAACACTTTAACGATCTCGTAGCGGGCACTTACGGTCGGGGTTTCTGGATTCTTGACGATCTGAGTCCTGTCCAGCAACTGACTCCCGAAGTGGCTGCTTTGGATGCGCACTTATTTGCTCCGCGCGATGCGTACCGGTTTAATCCCGTCACTGAACCCATGATCATTTTTGAAGATTGGACGGACGGCGAGAATCCGCCTAACGGAGCCTCGATCAACTATTGGTTGGGTGATGATTCCGAGAAAAATGTCCAGATTCGGATTGAGACGGAGGCGGGTGAAACAGTAAGCACGGTGGATGGGACTAACCTCTCCGGCTTCAATCGAGTGTGGTGGAATTTCCGCGGTCAGGACGCAATCTCGATGAAGCTCCGGACGCGTCCTCTCTATGCTGACTGGTTCCCACTATCCGCCGATGGGTTTCGCACTACTGGAGGAGGATTTTTCGGTGGGGGAGGTGGACCGCGCCAGCCTCCGGGTACGTACAACGTCACCCTCGTGATCGATGGCGAGGACCGTGGTACCCAGAGTCTTACGGTGCTTAAAGACCCGAATTCTGAAGGCACTATGACCGATATTATGGCCCAGAAATCATTGGTGGATGAAATCTTGGCTGACCGCAACCGCGCAGCGGGTCTAGTGAATCGAATCGAACTGCTTCGCCGTCAAATATATGATCTGCGGCCAGTGCTGGAGGAAGCGGGCGATGCTGAAGATGTGCTTGCTGCCGGAGAAGCTTTAGATGAGCGTCTGATCTCGGTTGAGGGAGAGTTGATCCAACTGAAAGATACAGGTGGGGATGGCGTTCGTTGGCCGGCAATGATCACGGGGAGGCTGTCCTACCTGCAGGGTGCGGTGGCCACTGCCGATTTTGGCCCGACCGATCAGCATACTGAAGTGGCGCAGATATTGAGTGACCAAGTGGATGATGTTGAGGCGGCTTTTGAAGCGGTTTTGAGTGAAGAACTTGCTGACTTCAACCAACTGCTTCAGCAAAAAGTAGGGAGGGTTATCACAACACAATAAGCTGGGTCGCCCATGAGATCCTGATCGGACTAAGTAGTTTAAGGTGATTGTCGCCGTCGAGCGTTCAACCGAAATTATAGGTAACCAGGGGGTAAGAGCGGGTGGATACTAACATCCTTCAACGGGCGATGGACGAGTCGCCAGCCATCGCCAATATGGGTCTTACCGTCCAGCTATTAGATCAGGATACAGGCTGTGTCGTTATCAGAATGCCCGCCGCCGCTCATACGGAGCGAGTAGCAGGCATGGGCCAGTATCACGGTGGGCCCATCGCTCTTCTCATTGACGTGGCAGGGGACGCAGCGCTCGCAATTCATCTTGACGGTTGGGTGCCCACGATTAACCTGCGTGTAGATTATCTGCGACCGTGCACTGGGGCATACTTGGATGCCACGGCTACACTCCGGCGCAGAGGTCGCTCTATCGGGGTTGTTGATATCGATGTGCACGATGAAGAAGGACGCCTATGTGCAATTGGGCGTGGAACTTACAGTACAATCGTCGATCAGAAGCTGCCTTCGCGCGATTAATCTTATATGTGTATTACGGTGCCATTGCGGAGATGCGAGCAGTGCCGCCTGGGTAGGTCTCTCCAACACATGAGCTTGCCGATGTTGATATGAGTACAGCTGTCTGTCCCTTTGAGCCTTTCTTCTTGCGACAAGGCTATGTGGTTCTTGATGGCGGCCTTGCTTCTGAACTTGAAGAACTCGGTCATGATCTCAATGACCCATTATGGTCGGCGAGGGTACTACTAGAGGATTCAGAGGCAATTGCTGTCGTGCACCGAAATTTTCTTGAGACGGGGGCAGACTGTATAGGGACAGCAACATATCAAGCGAGTTTTGAAGGGTTGCGCGCACGTGGGCTTAGTGACGCTGAAGCTACAGGTTTTTTCCAGCAGGCGGTCGATATCGCGGTTCAGTCGCGTGAAGAGTTCTGGGGAGATCCCACAAATCGCATCGGCCGACTCAAACCTTTGGTGGCTGCGAGCTTAGGTCCCTACGGAGCATTCCTTGCCGATGGATCGGAGTACCAGGGTAACTATGGGCTCTCTGCAGCATCCATCCGGGCATTTCACGAAGGTCGATGGAGAGTCATCCTAGAGTCAAAGGCGGATGTAACGGCTTGGGAGACGATTCCATCGAGGCTTGAGGCACAGGTGCTGGGAGAAATCCTCTCCGAGGCTCCTGGTGCGCACGCATGGATTAGCTTCAGCTGCTGTGATGGTGAAAGGCTCTGCGACGGGACGCCCATATCGGAAGTGGTAAAAGAACTTGACGATATCGCCAATCTTGTCGCGGTGGGGGTCAACTGCACAGCACCAGAACACATTACTTCCTTGCTTTGCCAAATGCGGGCTGCCACGGAGAAACCACTGTTCGTGTACCCGAATCGAGGTGGCCGATACGATGCAGAGGCAAAGGTTTGGGAAGTCCCTCCCGTAGACATCCCCTGGAGGCAGTTCATTTCAGAGTGGAGGGAGAACGGCGTATTGGGGGTTGGTGGGTGTTGTCGGGTGGGCTCGGAAGAGATACGTGTGATTCGTCATGTACTTGAGGTTGCGTAGGTGCACCCTAGTTTGAATTCGTCGGTGAGTGTCGATTGCCCATGGTGCGGCGAGACTATTGAGCTTCTAATCGACCCAGGCGGCGGAAATATCCAAAATTATATTGAAGATTGTGAAGTGTGTTGTCGGCCATGGGATGTGTCAGTCGAATTGAACTCGAGCAGCGGTATCAGTGCGACTCTAGAGCCGAGTGATTGATTGCCTCCTGATTTACTCAACGACACGCTCAAATGATTTTCAGGGAAAGACAATCCGAGTTTAAGGGGTTAACAGTAAAGATGATCATAGTAGACACGGGAAGGCCAAGGCATCACGGTGAGGGATCTGGCTCGCGTTCTCCAGGTTTAGTGGGGGCGATCCTGCTTTTTTTCTACCGTGCTGTGCGTCGAGGGCGCATTGCGCTCCTCGCCAGCTGTTTCGGAATAGGAGCTTTAGGGTGTGGTGGAAATGAAGGAAGTGATGTGAGCGTTAACGAAACCTCTGACGAACTGACCCGATTGGAGATTGTGGGCAGCAATGCGTTCTGGTACTACGCTGACCTAGATGCGGCGACCAATTTTTATACGGAAACCTTGGGTCTTAAGATCGCTGCAGATTATGGTTTTGCTAAAATCCTTCACGTCGCGGGCACTTCCTACTTGACGTTAGTCGATGGAACGATGGGGATGCATACACCTGATGAGCCTAAGACGGTCGCACTCGCTCTTGTGACCGATCAGCTTGATGAGTGGTGGGAGTACCTTACCCACCAGGGTGTCGAGATGCGGAACACGTATAACCCAACGGAGGATAGCGCCCATGACGGATTCGTTGCGTATGATCCCGAAGGCTACTATCTGGAATTCGAGCGCTTCAACCCCCACCCTGAAAACGAGCAATTTTTACCCATACTTGAACGAGCGGAGACCGTCCTCGCTCAAAGCGTAGGTTCGAAGGTCCCCTCTGGGTTGGGCTTCAAGGCGACCGTCCTCTGGTTGTACTATCGAGACTTGCCTGGCATGGAAGACTTCTGGGAAGACGAGATCGGTCTCCGTATGGTCGCTGACCAAGGTTGGGCGAAGATTTATAAGACTTCCTCGACCGGTTTTATTGGCTTGGTGGATGAGACTAGAGGAATGCACTCCTACACTGAACAAAAGGCAGTCACCGTCTCACTGTGGACGAACCAGTTGGCTGAATGGTTCGAGCAGGTTCGTGGAGGAGCCCTAGAGATGCGATCCGAATCGATCGAAGAAGAGAATCCTCGGTACCGCGCGTTTGTTGGCTATGATCCTGAGGGCTATTACATAGAGTTTGACACGTTCCTTCCCCACGAGGATAACGAGGAACTACTGCTACTGATCAACCGCTGATTTTCGAGTCATGCCGACTATAACCGCAGATCATTTTTTTCGCGTTGTTCTGTTCGTTCATGGAAGCCGTAATCCCGAATGGGCGAAACCGTTTGAGGAGTTGCGCGAACGGACTGAGAAAAAACTCGGTTCTAAGCAAGTCCGACTCGCGTATCTGGAATTCAACACACCGACTTTACTTGATGTTGCTCGTGAAGCAGCATTAGATGGAATCCAGACTCTTTTAGTGGTGCCGCTTTTCTTCGGCGGAGGTCAGCACATGAGAGTTGATGCCCCAGATTTGGTCGCTGAGGCCAGCCGAGAGAATCCAAACTTAGATATCCAAATCTCTGGTCCGCTCTCAGAAGATCAGGCGTTTTGTGATGCGCTTCTAAATCGAGTTCTGAAGCTCGCAGATCCTCTAAAAGAAGGTGGGGTTGGGTAACGGATGACCGTGCGGTCATAACCGTCGTAGAGTCTGGTCCCACAGGTCCACAAATAGGGAGTTAGTGATCCTACAAAAGGCCAGTCTTAGCCTCCTTACTGAACCCTCTCAAACATCAGGTTTCGAACACGAACACCAGTCACGGTGAAGCCAGTTATCTGAGCTGTCTGATTTCTAATAAAACGCACTTCCGGAAACCACCGCTGATCTCCTGTGAAGGAGTCGTCACCAATTGGTGATAGGATCGATGCAGGGTTTCGCCAGTGCTCTGCGACGAGTCGCCCTGACTCCACGAATATCTCGTAGGTTGAGTCTAACTCTGGGCTTCGGTAGTGGCCGGAGTATTGCCGCAACTCAGAATCTGAAAGGTTCGGAGGTTCAGTAGTGTCATCTGATCCATCCAACTGCACCGGAGCAGGGCCCATCTGATCTTCAAGAAATGCCTCCGCAACCTTAAGCGCCCGTCCTGCTGGGTTACAGGTTGAGAAATTACAGAAAACGACGATCGACAAATCTTCCTGAGGAAATCGGATGAAGTTCGTACGAAACCCTGCCCACGAGCCTCCATGTCCGAAGTGTTTGAGCCCCCTGTATTCTCCCGTCGTTAGTCCGTGGGCATAGGCGAGGGTATCACCAGAAGTGAGTACGCCCCTCTCTAGCATCCTGTGGATAATCTCTTCACCTCCAACCTGGCTCGTCTCATAGTTCTTCATCCACAAAATGAAATCATCCACCGTGGTGTTAAGGGAGCTAGAAGCTAAAGCTGTGAGTTGGTTAATCTGGCGGCGGAATATGCCATCAGTTTCGTCGCCAACTGGCGCATAGGATCCAGCACGTCCAGGGACGATCTCTAGGTAGTCGTCTGAGAAGTGTGTGTTCTTCATCCCCAGGGGCTCGAAGATTTGTTCTTGAGTGTAGTCCCGGAATGTCATTCCTGACTGAACCTCGATCGTCTTAGCCAACAGGTTGTAGCCCGTATTTGAGTAGGCGTATTCTGAGCCTGGTGGAAAGTTGATCGCGCTTTGCTGGTAAAGCATACGGAGGATCTTATCGAATGAGATAACATCGCTGTACTCAACCCCACCTAGTGACATAGTGTGAGGCCAGTCACGAATCCCACTCGTATGGTGAATCAGATGGCGGGGTACAATCGTGGCACCGAAATCAGGCAATTCCGGAACGTAGGCTCGCACATCCTCTTCCAGGTCTAAGTGTCCCTGAGCTTCAAGGAGAAGTGCGGCCATGGCACCGAACTGTTTCGAAATAGAAGCGATATCAAATACAGTCTCCGGGGTTATTGGGATCCCATGATCCATGTGGGCGATCCCATATCCTGCCCGGTGCACAACTTCACCATCCATTACTACCCCTACGGCGGCTCCCGGACGCATCCCGACCAAATCGGAAAAAACGATATCAACGTCTGTGTTTCTTGGACCGTCAGAATTTGCAGGCGGAGACTCGGGTCCGGAGACACAGGCAAACAGGAAGGACACAAGAAATAGTGTTCTCTTCATCACATTACATCCCTTCAATTACGGGCTGGGGTACGTCGAGCGCCGGATGATATCAGTTGTAACCGTACCAGGGTTACAGGCTAACGGTCCTACCATTAGGTTAAATGGCTAGAAACGTTAGGAAAACATTAGCCGCCTTCAGCTACGGATCTGTCCGTCTCTGATTCTACAAACAATTCAACCACTTCAGGCCATGATCTCACACAATATAATCCACAAGCCCCTACTAGCCGTTGCTCTTATTGCTGGGCTCGGTTTCACACCCAAAGAGGGTGAAGCCCAGCTTACAATGGCGCAGGCCCAAACAGCGATTGATGCTGCAGAGGCTGAAGCAAGAGCCAATAACTGGACCCTCACGATCCTCGTTGCTGACGCGGCAGGAGTCCCGGTTTACTTGCGAAGGATGGACGGAGCATCAGCTAGGACCAGCGACATAGTCACCAGAAAAGTCCATGTAGTAATAACGACCGGTGGGACATCAGGTGCCTACGGACAAGCACTAGCTGCTGGGACAGTCGACAGCATTCCAGGAGGCATCCACTACGAAGGAGGGCTGCCGATATATATGGATGGCGAATTTGTTGGTGCTATGGCTGCGAGCGGTGCGCGGGGGTCTGAGGATGCTCAAGTGGTGCGCGTTGGGTTGGCTGCGATCGGGGCAACTTCTGAATCTGGGATGTAACCAACAGTGATGACTGCAGCTAGAACTGCTACGGTTATAAATCTCCTCAGCTAGTCCTCAGTGTAGTGATATGCCCCCCGTGTCCGAAGACACGGGGGGGCATCATCCCGCCCCCTACGAACCGCGATTTTTCTGTGCCGCATCCCGCTAACGAGCGAGGCGTACCCACCACATTCCTTCGGCGTTTGCAGCAAGTGTTTGTTAGGCGGTGCCGAGGTCACCCCATACTCAACGGTGGACAGTGGAACGCGACTGTCTCTCCAGGAACGCTGCCATGTCGTGCTCGATCCACAGCTGGGCACCTTGGTCGATCACGAATTGCTCGATGTGGTCCATGGTTGCAACAGTGAGCTCAGAATCTACGT
>Ga0310344_10001537_pt1 | contig 17678 bp, 11 predicted proteins | sample HC15DNA20200_MG_FD_203801 | JGI IMG/M metagenome (GOLD analysis project Ga0310344, IMG submission 203801) | Marine microbial communities from station ALOHA, North Pacific Subtropical Gyre - HC15-DNA-20-200_MG | ecosystem: Environmental > Aquatic > Marine > Oceanic | place: Pacific Ocean: North... | reverse complement strand
CCTTGTTGAAGTCTTGCCCACCGATTGCGCCGGCGGTGGCGCTACCAGTACCCTGCGGGCTGACGACGCCCACGACGTTGAACACCATCGTGCCAAAACGGACAGATCTGCCGACAGGGTCTTCGAAGTTGAAGAGCTTGGCCGCTGCACCGGCGGCAAGCACGGCAACATTCGATCCGCGAGCCATGTCAGTATCGCTGATGAAACGCCCGCGGCCCATCTTCAGGCTCTTGACGTCCAGAAAGTCCGGCGTTGTGCCAAGGATACGAGCGTTCGGGATCGCCCGATGCATGGCCTGTGCTCGTTTTCGGACCAGGGTGATCGGCACAGCTCGCTCGATTGTTGGCAGCGTGCCCTTCAGTCGTTCGAGGTCCTTGTAACGCAATCCGTACTCCATCACGCGACTCGACGCTTGGTCCTTGGAACCTTCCTCTTCCTCCTCGGCTCCCTCTTGGCCGGGTTTTACGCTGCGAATGATGACATTGGAGGCCCCAAGTCGGCGGATGCGTTCCAGGGCTTCCCGTTTGGAGCCTTCTCCGATTGCCAGCATCGAGATCACCGAGCCAACACCCAAGATCACTCCGAGCATGGTCAACATGCTGCGAAGCTTATGCAGCAACAGGCTCTTGATGCCAAGCTTTAGGGTCTGCAACCACATGACACTGGATCGCGATGCGAGAGAGAAGAAGGAGGCCGATTCGGAAAGTCGTCTGCCGGGATCTTCAACGGAGTGATGATCCGGGATCTACTTCCCGCCACTCTTTGCTTTCGCCTTGTCGACGGCCTTTTTGGCTGGTTGCTTGTTACCGGGCTTGCTCGCCTTCGCGTCCTTGTTTTTGGTTCCGTCGGAAGCCGTTTTGTCCGACTCCTGTAGCCCGTATTCGATCGTGTCGTTCAGATCGTCTTCCGGGTCGATCTTGTTGCCGGTGTTTTCTTCGGCCTGGAGCAATGCCATGGGATTGATCACAACTCGCTGGCCCTCGGCAAGGCCTTCAGTGATTTCGATGAACTTTTCGTTGGTCTTCCCCAGCGTGACACGAACTTTGTCTACGCCACCGGCACTTTCCACATAAATCCAGTTTTCTTCGCCGATCTGGGCAACAGCTGTCACCGGGACAGTGAGCACGTCCTCGATCCGTTCGACGTGGATGTCGACAACCGCTGACATCCCGGGACGAATGCCCTCGATGAGCTCTCCCTCGTTGATCGTGACAATGGTCGTGTAGACCTTCACGTCGGTGCTGTGCCATTCGCCACGATCGGCCAGCACAGCCACCGATTTGATACGCCCCTTGAATTTGTGATTGGGGAATGCGTCGACGGTGATCGTTGCCGGGAGACCTGCCTGGATCGAATCCAGTACCGATTCGTGGACTCCTGTTTTGACTTCCATGGCGCTGAGATCCGGAAGCGTAATGATCCGCTGCCGTTCGTAAACGGTTCTGCCTTCGGCCATTCGCGTCTTCCCATCACGATCGGTTGCGTATGTGGCCATGCCGCCGTGGGGCGCGAAGATCTTGCACTTCTCGAGTTGCTTCTTGTACTTCTCGAGCTTCTCTGTCTCTTTCGTGAATGCCCGATCCGCGGCGATCTTGGCCGCCTCGGCCTGCAACAGGGAAGCCTCGTTGTTGCGTTCAACCTGGAGCATGCTGCGTTTGGCTGTGGCGACTTTCCCTTCCAGCTCCATCTTGGTCTTGCGATAGGTGTAGTCGACCATCTCCTTGCGGGTGGACACCTGTCGGGCAACTTCGGTGTCGGCAGAGAGGGCGGCGAGACGTGCCTGTTCGAGATCTCCCTTGCTGCGGTAACCAAGTTTTGCCAGCTGCTCAGTCCCCTTGAGGTCGGTTTGCCGGATCAGTCGGTTGGCTTCGGCTGTTTGGATGTTCAGGTCCAACAGTTGAAGGTCAAGCTGAAATGTCCCGCCCTCCTCGTCCTCGTACTGCTGGAGCCCCAGTTCATCGAGAGCCAACTGCAGCTTCGCCTCTGCGAGCAGCGTTTCGTTTTGCGTCTTTTGGTTTTCAAAAGTGACGGTCGCCTGGATCTGCTCGTTCCGAGATCGCTCGGTCTGCAGTTCTTGCTCGTCAAGCCTTTCGGTGATCAATGCGGAATCGAGTTCCACAAGCAGATCACCTTTTTTGACATCGGCTCCGTTTTCCACGATCGAGAGGATCTGCGTCCCGGATCGATCACGGCCAAAATTTTCGACCTGGCATCGCACCGCGGTGGTGGTCTGGCTCTGCAGGTTGCCGTTTTCCGTGACCTGGATCGGCAGGTCCGAACGCTTGACTGTGTAGAACACGAGCGTCGTGTCTGTGGAAGCGGAATCAGAGGAAAAGGACCACGCGACGACTGCAATCAGCGCTACGCCTGCGGCCAGCAGCGAACCCAGCAACACGTTCCGATTTCCCGCCGCTGCGTGGTGCCCCGCATGATTTTCAACTTGTTCGGGATTCGCCGTAACCATCGTATCCTCGTATTCCTGTTTCCGTGGGTCGCAATTTCGCCGATGGGCTGAAAGGATCGCCGATCGCACACCGGAACGCAACCTGAAACTCTGTACTGATAATTAACCCCAAAGATGCCCACAGAGGCCGTGTTCGTGCCGTAATTTGTCATTGTGGACGCGAAAAGGATCCGGATACGACGGGCGTGATGATTGCTTGTTGTGGTCGAAAAGTCCCCACGATCGACTAAAATCGCTGAAACGAGCGCATTCGCCCCAGGGTGCGTCGCCAGTTTGACGGATAAAGAGTGGTTTGATGACGGATGTGACAGCTGAGACCTCGCCCCACGACGCTGTGTTGGTGGTGTCATTCGGCGGTCCCGAAGGACCCGATGATGTCCTCCCGTTCCTCGAAAATGTCCTCCGCGGACGAAATGTTCCGCGAGAACGAATGCTCGAGGTGTCCGAACACTATTCGCTGTTCGGCGGCGTTAGCCCGATCAATTCTCAATGCCGTGATGTCATCGCGGCCCTGCAACAGGAACTCGATGCGCATCAGATCGAACTGCCGATTTACTGGGGAAATCGAAACTGGCATCCGATGCTCGCCGACACGATGGAGCAAATGGCACGTGACGGTGTCCGCCGTGCTCTGGCGTTTGTGACGTCCGCCTACAGCTCCTATTCCAGTTGTCGTCAATATCGAGAGAACATCCTGACGGCTCAGGAGGCCGTCGGTGACACGGCACCTGTCGTTGAAAAGCTGCGGGTGTTCTACAACCACCCAGATTTCGTGGAAGCCAACATCGACAGACTGCAGGATGCGGTCGCCGAGCTTGGAGGCGAGCCTGGCGACACGTACCACATCGCATTCACAGCCCACAGCATTCCAGATTCCATGGCCGATGGGTGTGATTACGTGCAGCAACTCACGGAAGTCAGCCGCTTGGCCGCCGAGTCCCTGGGGCTGACGGACGATCGCTGGAAACTGGTCTATCAGAGTCGCAGCGGGCCACCGCACATCCCCTGGTTGGAACCGGACATCTGCGACCATCTCGAAGCGCTCAAGTTGGATGGCGTCAACGACGTGATTGTGATGCCGATCGGATTCCTGTCGGATCACATGGAGGTGATTTTTGATCTGGATCACGAGGCCCGGGAAACGTCCGAACGGATCGGTTTGAATATGATCCGTTCCGAAACGGTTGGAACGCATCCGAAGTTCATCACGATGATCAGGAAGTTGATTTCGGAACGCCTTTTCGATGCCGACCGGGAGTTTGCCGGGACTTGCCCTCCGCGGCCGGATCGTTGCGGTGAGGGCTGCTGTCCAGCGCCCGCACGTCATCCCCGCGGGCCGAAATGAGCGAGAATTCGAAACTCGGTGTTTCTTGTCCGACGAGAGTCACATCGCATCGCGGCCGCGACGTTGGACTTCCTGTATCACTTCGCTGATTGACAGATCCGACGAGAGGTCTGCCGGGCGTTTGCCAACACCTTCGAGGATATTGGTCACGTTCCACTTGTCGTAAAGCCGACGGGGAAGAGCCGGGTCGCTCTTCGAATACAGCCTCTCAGGGATATCCGACCATTCGGCAGTTCTCTGGTTTCGCCATCGCGAGTAATAGGCCTGCAACGTTCGTCGCTGGCTGCTGCCCGGCTTCAAATGCCCGCAGTGAATGGCCCGGGCATGGAAGATCACCGCGGTGCCTGCGGCTCCCAGGACGTCAATTCCCTCTCCCTGCTGCACATCAAGAGGGTTCATGTCGACCAGGCGATCGTGCGTCTCGGGCACAATCGCAAAACAATGGTCGTTCTCGGTGACGTCGCTGAGATACCACATCACAGAGACCGCATCAATTTCCATCCGGCGTTCGTACTCGCGAACGATGTCACGGTGCCACCCCTTGATCTCGCCGAGGTTCTCAGTCGAATCTCTGAGCATGATCGCGAATTCCTCGAACGTGATGTCCTCGCCAATGATCACGCGGAGGATGTCCAGCGTGGCTGGATCTTCAATTGCTTCATCGAAGTCCTCCGTGTCGGGCAGCACATTGGTGCCCTCCCGGAACGAATCGCTCAGTTCCACCCACCTCTCCGGATGATCATAGTGGTGGCGGTCCACGGCGGAATTGAAACGATTGACCTGTTCGCGACTTAGCGCGTTCGGGATCTTCAGATAACCCTGCTCGTGAAATTGCCGGGCAAGGGCTGCCATCTGCACGTCGTTGTGGCTTCGGTTCACCGCGACCATTCCTCTCGCACTCGCAAGATTCCCGAAACAACAGTTGTGGACGGAGCGGAGTTCACCCGGGACACTCTGAACAGCCAACTGCCGCTGTGGTTATCTGCGGCGTCTCAAGAGTTCATCCAAAGAAAACTTTTCGAAGACCAGGTGTGACTGGCTCCCTTCGTAAACGAGTCCGACGTGTGTGGCGTCTACACGAGTCATGCTGGGGTAGCCATTTCCGCGACCTGCGTCCAGCAGCAGGCGGTATTTCTCGGGCCAGGTTTGGCCCTCATCAAAACTGACCTGGATCGAATGATGATCGCGCCCGGACTGTGAATGGGGATTGGCGAACAACAGGACGTGTTTTCGTTTTCCGTTCTCGGTGTAATCGAAACGACAGAGTGAGCCATTGCAGTTGGGTTCGATCATCGTCTTTCGATGCGTTTGATGTGGACGCCACGTTTTGCCTAGGTCGTCGGTCAGCCAGACCGAACGAAACCTGGTGGGACGGGCCGTCCGGGCGTTGAGCAGGAGAGAACCGTTGTCCAACTGCACCGCCTGACACTCGCCGTTCCCATGCGCTGCCGCTGAACCAACGGTCCAACTGGCTCCGTGATCCCGGCTGACAATCAACGTCGAGAACATCCGGTCGTTTTCATCACGGCCCTCGCCAAGCATGACCAGGGTGCCATCACGAAGGGTGAGACCTTGTTGCGGTGCCGGCGCCAGCAGGATCCATTCTCGCTTCTTCAGCGCTCGAGTCATGTTCTGGGGTTTTGTCCAAGTGCGGCCGTCGTCACGCGATCGGACCATCAGGAATTGAGCGGTTTTCCCGATCTCAAATCCGGGCGACGACCCCCCTTTGTCCCATTGGTGTTTCCCCGGGTTGCCCCACATCCAAACCCCGGCACAAAAAATCTCTCCGGTCTTTTGGTCCACAACGATGCCCGGATCGCTGCACCCGTTCTGCTCTTGTGGAAGACCTCCGTATTCCCCCATGTCCATGATCACCCGAACGGGCTCCCAGGTTTGACCGCCGTCGGTACTGCGATTCAATCCGATGTCGATGTGTTCCTGGAGGTCACGACGCTTTCGCCGCCTCATGTCATACACGCACAACAGGGTGCCCTTCGGAGTCGTGGCCAAGGCGGGAATCCGCGAGGTGTGCACGCCATTCTCATAATGCTGGCGCAGGGAAAATCCTATCCGCTTGCGGATTCCGGGTGTCGCGTCTCGCGGGACGACCTTTCCGGCGGTCGTCACGACCTCCGTACACTGTGCGTCCAGCTTGTGGTCCATGTTGGCTCCGGCCCGGAGTGTGCAGGAGAGCCAGAAGACGTTTCTGCCTTTCCGCAACACTTGAGCACCATCGAAGGTCAGCGAACGTGACGGCCCGGACAACGCGCCGAATGATGTTCCCGTCATCGCGGTCAAAACCGCCTGCCGGTCACCGGAGAAATTGATTCCACTGCGGATCTGGTCAAGTTCGGCAGGTTGTTTGTCACCCGAGTAGTACAACCGCAACGAGTCGATGTCGGCCAGGTCATCGGTGCCAAGGAGGGAAAACGTGAACTGTTTGGCCTGGAGTCCCGGTCGGGTCGCGTTCACAACCACCTGGGCCAACGAGTTGTGGTCGTTGCGAATGAGCACCGGATGCACACGCTGGATGCAAACGGCGGCTATGCCTTTTACCGCATCGGCGCCAGACGCAACGCCGCCCCACGTCCCGGCACAGACAATCGTGAGACAGGCCAGAGCCTGGCGATGGAAAATGGTCATCCAGTTCTCCCGGGTATGACACCGTTGAGCCCGGCCGTCACGGTTAACCGCGTCGTAAACAGCCGGTCGAGTTGCGGTCCTAGCTGAACAGGCTTTCCAACGGTTTGCCACCGCAGATGGCGAACGGTCGGCCGAGTGAATCACGGGCCTCTTCGGCTGGGTCGATACCAAAAAGGGTCAGCATTGTGGCCTGCAGATCAGCAGGCCTCACAGGACTGTTGGCCGGATAGGCGCCCAGACGATCGCTGGAACCGCAGACATAGCCGCCCTTGATTCCGCCACCGGCCATCACGGCCGTGTAACAGTTCGGCCAGTGGTCGCGGCCGGCATTCTTGTTGATCTTGGGTGTGCGGCCGAATTCACCAACGGCCATCACCAATGTGGTCTCCAGCAGTCCCCGCTGGTCAAGATCCTCGATGAGCGCGGCGAACGCCTGGTCCGCTGAGGGGAGTAGATGTTTTCTGAGATAACCGAAATTGTCTGAGTGCGAGTCCCAGTTCTTTCCCTGTTGTTTGTAGTCATAGACGTTGATGAACGGGACGCCGGCCTCCACGAGTCGACGAGCCAAAAGCAGGTTCCAACCTCGAAGATTCCGTGCAATGGCCAACTCGGCCTTTTTGGGACTCTTGGAGTTGTCGTCGAATGGTTGCCCTGGCGGGCCGTGTCCATACCGTTCCCGGGTGGCCTGGCTCTCCTGCTTCAGGTTCAACGCCTCTCGAAGGGTGCCTGACCGAAGTAGATTGAAGACTTTCTCCTGGTAGAGCGACATGGACCGGGCGGTTCCGTGACGTGGTTGTTGGTCCAAAACACGCAGCAGGCTCCATCGGGATTCGAGTCGTCCAGTTGAAACTCCCGCCGGCAGGTCAAGAACCTTCAGCGCGCCTCCGGCGTGGTATGTCATCGTCGCCGGATCCCCCTGGATCAGTAACGGCTGGAACTCCGTTCCCAGGAACCCTGCAGTTTGGCCGGGCGTCTGGAAATTGTTGTTCATAACGAACGGCAACGAGACGTGGGGGATCAGGGACGGATGGTTTCGCCGGAAATAGTTCAAGCAGGCTCCGTAACTGGGAAACGTGTCGGGGCGTTCCTTGAAGTTCTGATTGTCTCCAACCGGAGGGACTCGCCCGGTCAAGGCTTCGTAACTTGCCGAATCGTGGCCGCGCATCTGGTGCTGCATGCCATGGACGACGGCAACTTTGTGCATGATCCGGGCCGTGCGAGGCAGGTGTTCGCCGATCTGCAAACCGGACACTGAAGTGGCAATCGGCTGAAATTCTCCTCTCACCTCCGACGGTGCATCAGGTTTGATGTCGAAGGTGTCGAGGTGAGACGGGCCACCGTAATAGAAGATCAGTATGCACGACTTGATGCGCTGGGGACGAGGCTTCGCTGCAGCACCGCGCACGGAACGATGCACGAGCCCGGCGCCCAAACCAGCGGCCCCTGAAATCTTCAGCAGATCACGACGGGTGACCGCAGGAGACGAGTTGGCAAAGGTGCCGCGATGAAATGGCATGTCGTGTCCACCCGATGGCAGGTCACACGATCGTCAATTGCAAGTCGAAATGCAATATTTTCCGACTCCCCGGGTTGTCGGTTCCCAACTGGCGATCAGTCAGTTGCTGCCAACAGGTGTTCAGCCAACGAGTCCCGCTGGACACCCCTGTTGGTAGCATTGTTTCTCCATGCGGGCTCGCTCATTTGCCAATCCGTTGCCAGACATTTGTCTGTTTGGTAGCGGAGCCGTCAGCGTTCGTTTTGCTGATGACAATCGTCAGTGTCTTTCCCTTGTTGGAAAATGTCAGAACGGAACGGAATTCACTGGTTGTCCCGTCCGGGGCGGTCTGGAGCGTGTGACGAAACCACTTGTTTGCTCCCTGTCGATGAAGCGTTTCCTGGTTGACGACTCCCGCTGAACTGACACCCGTGGCGCGGATCTTTTTGGCTGTGGAATCGTAGTAGAAAAGCGAGCGGCCGGTCGTGTTGGGCCCGACCCCCTTGAGTTCCATCCCGTTGCCGTCGTGTACGAGATGGGCCTGCCAGTAATAGGTGGAAGTGCCACCTTTTGTTCCAACGTCGGTGTCGCTAATGACTGAGGAGACTTGGCCGGTCCAGGAACCGGCATTGGCTTCACAGTACTTTTTGAAGTCGCTGCGGGTGACACGCGCCCCCTTCTGTTCGGACTCGAACGCCGCCTGCTCTTTCTCCATGAATGACGGGTTGCCGAAGGCAAGCATCTCGGCAATTTTCCCGTCTTGCCATCTCAGGTCCACGTGGGTTCGGAGGTTCGCTTTGCGGGCCGTGGTTCGGCCTGAGGTGTCGAACTTAAACCACACGTTGGTCCAAACCGTCGGCCCCTCCCGCACTTCGCCGAACGTCTTGCCCTCAAAGGCCCGAGCCTTGCTGCTGAAGTAATTCGTGTGAACGTGGAGTTTCTCGAACTTGATGTTTTTGAACAGGTCGTGGGCCATGTGGTGGGCCCTTGCCAGGTAGGCCTTTTTCCCACTGACCTTGACATCGTTGATCCAGACCTCAACGTCATCAGCAAACACATTGTCCAGGAACTTCCTGTCGTCGGCGGCGAAGGCCTTCAGGAATGCTCGAGTCTTCTCTGACAGTGGGTCTCGTGTCCGAAGGTGTGACCGCCCTTCGGCTTGCGGCATGGCCCAGGAGCGATCATGGACAACGAGCCACTTTCCCTGGATCTTCTGCAACGTGACCGAATATCGGCCTCGGGTCGGCCGCGAACTGTCAACCGCACCCGTGTTTGCCCAAATGCCCGTTTCGATCACAAGCGTGGGCGAGACAATCAAACGCTCGACGTCGGAGAAGACGGTTTTCAAATTCGGTTCTTCTTTGAATTGTTTTTGGAAACTCTTCTGCAGCGACTTTCTGTTTCGATGATGAACGTTGTCCTCATAAATGACGTCGATGCGTTCGGCATACAGGGTTGCCAGTCGGGCCGCGTCCTTGGCATTGAACGCCTTTTCCCATTCCCGAAGCAGGACCTCTAACTCCTTGTTGATCTGCTCTTCCTGGGCATTGTCATTGGCGACGGCGCTGCCTGTTCCCTGTGAGACATACGTCGCAGTTGCAGTAATGAGCAGAAGAAGTGAGAAGGCGAGCCGAAGCATGGCACATTATCCAATGAGTGAGACAGCAATTGCAGGACCGACGTGAGATACCGGCCCGGTCGAGACAGACGACCGTCGAGGAAGGATTATCAGGCCTTGATGTTGCCGTTTCAACCCGGGGGTGGCACGGGCGATGTCGAGCAGCCCCGTGGACCGTGCACGGCAAAACGTTCGACGAGGTGTCGCATCCGGAAAGAAAAGATCCGCCTCAGATCGCGTCGAATGAAAATCCGGTCTAAGAGTCGCCCACCGGGTGGGGCATAATCCACTTCGTCGACGACAAGGGTGCCGCCGTCGACTTCGGTGAAACGGTGTCGGTGATGCCAATAGCGATACGGGCCGCGGATCTGAACGTCCACAAACTGATTTGGCGGATCCCATTCACGAATCTCAGACTCCCATTTCAACGGTATCCCGTGAACGCGAAGCTGATAACGAATCCGAAGCCCGTCGGCCATTACGAGAGGGCCAGGTTGCTCGATTCCGAACCTCAGCGACGCCGGAGTCAATTGCTCCAGGTTCGAAGGTTCCGAGAAGAATGCGAACACTGTGTCCAGTGAAGCGGGTATCCAGAGCCGGGCCACGAGCCGTGTCACACCATGGGCAGAAGGCGAGTCAGCGAATTCGAGGTCAGCACACATGTCTACAAAGTGTTTGGCTCATGCCAAGTGGTGACTCTGACTTGCCTGCGGAGGGGATTCCCAGGCGAACCAATCGACACACCAGCCATATCCAGTGGCACACGTCGGCTGAAACGTATCAGTTGGGTGGGTGCCCGGCCAGTCACCGAGATTGCGTCACGCAACGTGCGATCTTCGCGTTGCTTGTCTACGGTGCCATCACCCTCCGATTTGGCGACCTCGCTTCTCCGGCCCGCGGCCGTTCGGCATTACCATCTCCGCATGTGGGAAAGTGGTGACCGGCATGGCAGAATAAGCCGCTGAGCAGCTGTCAAATGAGGCCGGTTTGCAACTGGTCCACTGTGGAATCGCGAGTTTTCGAGAGCGCGTCGCAATGTCAACCATCACCCCGGTCGCCAAGAAACTTACCAGCAACATTGAGAAGGTCATCATTGGCAAGCGTCAGGAGATCATCTTGTCGCTGGTGTCGTTTTTCTGCGAAGGACACATCCTTCTTGAAGACGTGCCGGGGGTGGCCAAGACTGTGCTGGCTCGCTCGCTCTCTCAGAGTATCGGCTGCAGTTTCAATCGAGCGCAGTGCACGCCGGACCTTTTGCCGACCGACATCACCGGGGCCTCGGTCTTCAACCCAAAGACGACGGAGTTTGAATTCCGGCGTGGACCGATTTTTTCGAACATCCTCCTGGCCGACGAGATCAATCGCGCCACACCGCGAACACAGTCCGCGTTGCTGGAGGCCATGGCCGAACGTCGGGTGACCGTTGATGGGACCACCTACGACCTTGATCCGCCCTTTCTGGTGATCGCCACTCAGAACCCGGTGGACCACGAAGGCACGTTTCCGCTGCCAGAGGCGCAGCTGGACCGGTTCCTCGTTCGGTTGAGCTTGGGTTATCCCACCGCCGAGCAGGAGGCTCAGTTGCTGGACAGATTGCGAGCCGGTCATCCATTGGACGTTCTCGAACCAGTCGTTTCGGTCGAAGATGTCGTGAGTTGCCAGCAAGCGATCCGTGCCATCGAGGTCAACGACAAAGTTCGCGATTACATTGTTCAACTGGTGCACGCGACACGGGAGCATGAAGACGTCGCCCTCGGAGGCAGCCCGCGTGCGTCGATCGCATTGATCCGTACAGCACAGGCCTTGGCCGGAATTCGAGGGCAATCTTTTGTCACTCCCGATGAAGTCAAGCGGATGCTCCGCCCCGTGCTTGGCCATCGTTTGATTCTCAAGGCCGAAAGCCGTTTGAGGAAGGTGACATACCAGGACGTTCTGGAGGAGATTGTGGACCGCGTACCTGTGCCGGTTATGTCTGAGGGAGGAACGGCGTGAGGTGGGTCCTGGGCGCTGTCTTTCTGCTGCTGGCCGGCTACCTGTTGCAGTTGGAACTGCTGGTCTATGCCATGTGCTCTCTGCTGGGTGTGATCCTGGTCAGTCGCGCATTGGCATTTGGCTGGTTGGGACAGGTCAGTGCCGAGCGAGTCTGCAATCGGGCTCGCGTGCAGGTCGGTGAGAGAGTTGCCGTGGTTCTGACCGTGCGCAACCGGGGGATTTTGCCTGTGCCGTGGCTTCTGCTGGAAGATTCGCTTCCGCAGCATGCGTTACGACAGCGGCCTCCGCGGATCAAGATCGAAGGACGACGTCTGAAAATCGTGTGGCTCAAGGGACGCAGTGAACAGGTCCTGACATACCAACCGACGTTTCTCATGCGAGGGTATTACCAATTGGGGCCCTTGCTGATGGAGAGCGGAGACCTGTTCGGTCTACACCGGCGCTTCCGCCTGGCAGCCGACCCGCATTTCATTCTTGTCTACCCGAAAATGATCAGTCTTGACGATTATGATGTGGCCTCGCGTCGGCCAGTCGGCGAGGTGCAGTTGACACACCGACTCTTTGAGGATCCGACCCGGATCTCCGGCGTCCGACGTTACCAGAGTGGTGATCCCATCTCACGGATTCACTGGCGGGCTTCGGCCAGATCCGGCCAGTTGCAGAGCAAGACTTTCGATGCCTCCACGGTCGCGGGGGCGACCCTGCTACTCGATTTCCACGCGGACGGATTTCCGGAGACGGAAACACTGCACGCCTCGGAGCTGATGATCACCACAGTGGCCTCGTTGGCCAACACGTTGTTGCAACTGGGCGAAAAGTGCGGCGTGGTCAGCAATGGACGAGACGCGGCTGATCGCGTCCGGGTCGAAGGTTTCCGCATAGAATTTCGAACTCGTCGCGGAGCACGAACACAGTATGGGATGCAAGACCGCTCGGACCGACTAGAGCCGGTCTGCGTGCCCACACAACAGGGAGACGATCAGTTGACGAGGATCCTTGAGGCTTTGGCACGCCTCGAGTTGACCGACGGTCTCAGTGTGGCCGAACTGCTGGCCGAGTCGACGGGGCGCATTCCGCGAGATGCCACGGTGATCGCGGTGCTGTGCTCCGCCTCAGAGGAGACCGCGATTGCGCTGGGCCAGTTGCAGCGGCGGGGGTACTCGGTCCTGGTTGTGCTGGTCTGTTTTGACGATACGCGGTTTCGGGAATCGGCGGGACGGTTGATGGCGCAAAATCTCGCTGTCCGGAGGGTGGAAAGTGATGAGATGCTCGGGGAACTCTGTCGTCAGCGCATGGTGAGTCGGGTATGAGTCAGGGACGTCCGCGAAAACATCGCACGCTCGCCGATTATGTCGGGACCGCAATCTCGCCTGCGCTGATTGTCGGCATGGTGCTCAGCCTGACACTGTTCCTGCTGCAGATGATCTACGCAGGCAAGTTTGAGGGCGGATTTCGCTGGGTCCTCGTCTGGTTTGTCATCGCCTCGGTACTGATCACCCGCATCTCAATCGAACAGGGATCTCAGACAGCCAGTGCCTTCGGAACAGCACTGGGCATCGCCACAGCTCTGGTGACGATGCTATTTGCCCCGGAGACAAAGTCGGGAGTCAACTCGGTGGCCATTGTCTGGGGATTGATGGTCTTGATCTGGTGGTGTTCCAGCAAACTGACATGGGATTGCACATTGATCGATGACAGCCAGGATGCCTCAGGTGAAGGACTGCTGGAAGCTGCGGGATTACACACTGTCGACCCGGACGGAGTGGAAGAACCAGACCACCCTGACACCGGCAGTGACAGAGCCACTGTTTACGCAACTGTACCGGTCTGGGAGCGAATACTCTTCAACCGGGCGGCCCAATCCAGCAAGGCGCATTCACCCGGGATGTGGATCGTTTACGTGTCACTGATCGGGCTGCCTGTCATGGGCGTTGGTCAGCGATGGCTCGAAAAAGACGAACAGGCTCTGGGCTTCGCGTTCCTGTTTGCATTTGTCGCTTCGGCGATGGGGTTGCTTTTGACAACAAGTTTCCTGGGCCTGCGTCGTTACCTTCGACAGCGGAACCTGCAGATGCCTGGCAATGTCACCCGGTCATGGCTAATCACCGGGACGGTGCTGTTGTTGGGCATTCTCGTGGGTTCGCTGCTGGTCCCGCGTCCAGATGCGACCTATTCGCTGGGATCGGTTGTCGAATGGTCAACGATCAAGGATCCGTTGGACGCTTTGCCCGCAGAAGACGCACCTCCCGATTGGACCCGAGACCGCGATGGGCAAAAGGGGGCCGGCTCTCCGGTCCCACCCAGCGATCTCCCCGAACGAAGTTCGAGGAACCACGAGCGTCAGAAATTGCCACCGAGAAAACGTGGACCACAGATGGACGCCATTCCGAAGGACCAGTTCACGGGAGATCGATTAGCGGACGGAAAACGTTTTCGCGATCGCCAGGCCCAAGAACAGCGATCGCCGGATGGCCGGTTTGCGGAATACCGGGACCAGCGAAGCCGGGACAAACAAAACAGAAATCAGCGCAACGATGTTCGAGAGAACAGTTCCGGCGATGCTGCAAATCAGCGAGGTGAACGCCGGAATGTCGCGGACCGGCAAAACCGGTCCAGGGAACCAGGCAATCGCAAACGTGCCGGCCGCCGAAAAGGCGGCGCACAGAAATCTGACTCTCAAGGTGGCGGTGGTGCATCAGGAGGCGGTTCTGGTGGAGCCAACGTTACGCCGCCTCCGCCTCCACCCGCCAACCCTCTGGATTTCTTCGCCTTCGACGGTGCCCCTCTCGTCCTGGTGGCCCAGATTGTCAGTAACGTCCTTTTTGGCCTCTTCGTGTTGTTCATGCTTGTCAAACATGGCCGAACACTGTGGAAAGCGTTCCTCGAGATGTTGTCCGCAATCAAGGGGTTTTTCCTGAGCCGTCGCGCGAAACCATCGGACGACGCGTCCGAAGACCTCCCGGAAGAGGCCCCTGGTTTCTCCTCTTACTCGAACCCCTTTTCCGACGGCACGGTGTTACGTGCAACGCCATCGGAAATGGTTTGCCTGACGTTTGAGGCTCTGGAGGCCTGGGCTCGCGAGGTGGGATATGGCCGTCTGCCGGACCAGACTCCGCGGGAATTTGCCGCCAGCCTGTCCGCTTCGCACGATCAGGAATCCGGCCCGATTCGTCGCCTGGCCACCGATTACTCCCGAATTGCCTACGGGAACCTGCCTCCAAACGAGGAGTGGCGAGAGGGGTTGGACCGACTGTGGTCCTGGATGATCTTATCCCACAAGTCGCGGTAGCCTGTCCTGGAAGGGACGCCTTTTCGCCACGGAATCTGTCATCTTCGTGGCCCTTCCCTTTCCGCCTGATGGCAATCCATTCACATTTCGGCCGACACTGTCTCGGATCGTTTCATTTGATCTGAACACTCGCGGTACTGGTCCGTGTCGTAAACAAATCGGTTGCCGTGAGTTTCCACTTGCCCGCCGATTCGTTCCACGCAATCGGCATTTTCAACTCTGCTCGTCCGTCCTGTACGATAAGGCTGGTCTTGAACCACGGCGCTGTTTTTCCGTCAGGATCAGTGGCCTGGATCGTGAGCACTCGTTTGCCACGTGCCCGAGGGATGGCGACGCGAATTCCCAAGGCCTGCCCTCGGCGAGCACTGTCCGTAACAACCGACAGGATGGGAGCGTGGAGCGGACGGCTGCTCGCTACTAGCAGAGTCGCAGTGAAAGCTGTTGCGGATGTCTTGAAGGTTCGCGTCAGGCCGTCGCTGTGGCGGCCGGTCCGCAATTCGTGCACGTAGCGAGGTTCAGCGAATCTGACGACGACGGGCACGCCCGTGTCCAGGCCGCGGCTGAACGGTTCCGGTGGAGGGTCAGGAGTGCCGCCGTTGGGTTCCGGCCAAGTGCCAAGAGTGGGGCCATGCAAAGCGATCACCTGGGTGCCATGTCCGGTTCGCCAACGCATGGCTTCGATATTGCGGTGGCGGCGGCCGGCTGAATCCTCCAGCCCAAGGGGAGGAGTGGCACCAGCTTCGGCGAACAGAGTCCTGAAGAACGCCACCGCGTCATCGTTGCCTTCATGTACAGCAAGCTTCGCGTATGACCACATCGTGAAGTTGAGCAGGACTGCACGCCCTCGTCCGGTTTGATTGACGATACAGATTGGCGTGTCACCCGCTTTGCCGAGTGCCTTTCCGGTGGTGATTGAGAGGTTCGGATTGACGAACAATGTGCGTCGTTTGAGGTTCACTGGGCTTCGGCCAAGAATGCCTTTGATGCTCCCAGTTTTCTCTGAAACCGGAGCGCTTCCGGTATGCTTTACGCCGAACAGATCGTCCAGCACACCGCCGGTGCGAAGTTTGCCGCGTGCACCGTAAATGCCGGGCCGAACATCGGCAATCACCGTCCCGCCGGCGGCGACGAAGTTGCGAATAAGCTTCTCTTCGTCGGGACCAATCACTTCGTACTGCGAGAGGACAAGCACCTTGGCCTGGCTGGCATCAAACTCCCCTCGCTTGATCTGACCGTCGGTTGTGTAACGGAACTGCATCCCACTGGCACGGATGTTGCGGTGCCAGGCCCTGTGACTTCGGCGATTGACAACATGAAATTGAGGTTGCGGAGTGCCGGAACGCGTTCTTCCGTCATCTTTTCGCCACCGGAAGATCCCGTACGACGGCCCGTCTCCAATTTTTGCCATTTTGACCGACGACATGGAGTGGAGCATCACGATGCCTTCGTCGAGCATCTCGGATCCGGGGTTTCCGTTGAGAAGTGTTCCCAGGCCGTCAAAGATGATTCTGCCGGACTGAACCATTCTTTTCAGGGCCGGCTGCAATTGCATTGCGGGCGTCAACATGTTGTCGACTCGCCATCGCCCGACGGTGTTGGCTCCACGCAGAATGCACGACCAAAACGTCGGCCCCCCCATGAAGTTGCCGTACAGGTAGCCCTTGGGTGCGATGGACCGGATCACTTCGTTGGTTGTCCCGCCGTTTTCTCCTCCGTAAGGCATCCACCAGCCAGTGTTGCGGACGATCACGTCGATGTCGGCATCCAGGTAGATGTCACTGCCTTCCACACCACACCTCGCATGCGGGTCCATCATGCGTGCCGTGTCGCGGAACCGTTTGCAGTAGTTGGCGAAGTTCCAGTACTGGAACGACCGCCGGTCAATGTAGCGGGGGTAATTTCTCCAGGTGTCCTTCCAGGCGGTTGAACCGCTGGTAGGCCCACGTGAAGAGTACTCGTTGTTCGCCCACGTCAATTGCCAGGGGATTCGTTGGGATCGTTTCGGGTACCAGGGGATAGACGTCTCGTCGACAATCGGCTGGATCTTGGAAAAGTTGCTGAACGCGGTACCCCAGGAGTTGTTCAGTTCCTTGATGCTGCCGTATTCGGACTGCAGCCATTGCTGGTAGACCTTCCAGCACGAAGGGTGCAGGCAAGAGCCCATGACGGCAACTTCGTCTCCCATGCTGTACGCCAGTACACCGCGGCCGCGAAAATCTCGTTCGCTACCAAGCCATTTGTCGAGTCGAAGAGAGACGGCCGGTTCGTGGTTCCAGCACCCGTCAGCTCGTTCCAGCGTTCCGTGTTCATTGACTGTTGGTTCCTGTGGCCCCATATCGGGCAACCGGTACAAACCACTGGCACAATACGGCGTGTAGTTCATACCCGCCCTGGTCATGTACCACCACGGAACGCCGCTGGTCTCCATACGAGACGTGACGCCATTTGCGGCGAGCAGATCATCAGCCACTTCCAGGAATGGTGACGCGTAGAGTCGCCCCCATGCGAGAAAGTTCCACCGGTCGTGTTTACGTTGCGTTATCGAATACGAGTTTTGACAGTACCGATAACAAGTGTCTTGCCCACTCTGCACAATGACCGCCTCGATGCCCAAATAACCCGGCATCGAAGGTTTGCTGGACAGAGAAAAAGCGACCCGACTCTTGGGCGTCGGAAACTCCTGCCGGGCCAATACGCGACCGAACCGGTCGATGGCGTGGACTCGCAACAGTGTGTTTTCGCCGACTGGTCCGGTGATATCGACCTCGCCCCTGATTGGATCGCCGGCCTCTCCGGACTCCCGTTCGAGCGAGACTTTCGCAATCCGCAATT
>Ga0310344_10001536_pt1 | contig 17681 bp, 20 predicted proteins | sample HC15DNA20200_MG_FD_203801 | JGI IMG/M metagenome (GOLD analysis project Ga0310344, IMG submission 203801) | Marine microbial communities from station ALOHA, North Pacific Subtropical Gyre - HC15-DNA-20-200_MG | ecosystem: Environmental > Aquatic > Marine > Oceanic | place: Pacific Ocean: North... | reverse complement strand
CATCTGTAAATCCTATATTACCTGATGCCAAAATTGCCAAACCTGCAGTTTTACCTTGAGTCTGTTTATAATTGATAAATTCAAAAATATTCTTTAGCGCTGCACTAAACATGGAATTGTAAATTGGTGTTCCTATCAACCAAACATCTGCATCTGTAATATCTTTTGCAGCTTGTAGTGTTTTCTCACCATATTCTACTTCATTTAGAAATCCGTGGTAGTAATCAAATCCATCTTCTGATAAATTGATAAATTTTGTATCTTCATTTTTTGATTTTGTATAGTCAAAAACATACTTCATCATTATCTGTGTAATTGCATTTTTTCTTGGGCTACCAGATATTACAACAATTTTCACAATTTAGTTTGTTTTGAAGATAATTTAAACTAAAATGACTTTTAGAAAAAATTAGACGGGCTTGGAGGGCTTCGATCCCTCGACCTGTTACTTAGGAGGCAACTGCGCTATCCATACTGCGCGTCAAAATTGACTCTGCGCCACAAGCCCAGCAAAAAACAAACGTGAAATTATTTAAGCGTAATCTAAGTTAGTTTTAATATAATTTTGAATCAGATCCCAGTCTGAATCCACTTTTTGTTCCCACTTTTCATAATATACAACCTCATCTAGATTCAACCTCGGCAACCATTTTGCACGTTCAAGATCAGGTTTTGTTTCAAATTTTGTAACATGTCCAAGGCAAACATATGCTATAGGAATTATATGTTCAGGTAAATTTAGTTCGTTTTTTAATACTTGATTTGATAGAATGCTTACCCATCCTAATCCAACTCCTTCCGCTCTTGCAGCAAGCCACATATTTTGTATGGCACAACACACACTGTATATTCCAGTCTCAGGAATGCTGTTTCTTCCAATTACAAATGGACCAAATCTAGTTGGATCATATGTAATGCATATGTTAACAGGTGATTCCATAATCCCTTCTAATTTTAAAGACAAGTATTCAGATTTCTTTGGGTTAGAAATCTTTTCTGATGCAATCTTATGTTCTATTTCAAACGATTCTTTAATTTTTTTCTTTGTTTTCGGACCTTTAATCAATATAAAATTCCAAGGTTGAGAAAAACCAACTGATGGTGCATGATGCGCAGCATTGAGAATTCTTGTTAACACTTTTTCATCAATGGATTCTGATGTAAAATGAGATCTAACGTCTCTCCTAGAGTAAACTGCCTTGTAAAATCCAGCTTTTTCGGCTTCTGAAAACTCTTCATTCATAGAAACTATCAAGATTAATCGTATACATTTGTTGTTCTCTTAAACGTTAATAATGGCAATTCATTTTTTTCTGTACACGGGCCGGTAGTCTAGTTGGTTAGGATACCGCCTCGACACGGCGGTGATCGTGAGTTCGAATCTCACTCGGCCCATTTTTTTAATTTTTTTCTAAGGTTAATTTCGTGTATCAAACTCTGGCTCTACAATACTCCATGCAGACTCTACTGTAAGAATACCTGATGCCTCATACTCCATTGTTTCACCACTAATGATAGCATTATACTCGTTCTGATTCTTATCTGTCAAGATTAAAGAAAACCAATTATCTAATGGAATTTCTGTTCCAGGATAAAATGCAGCTCGTCCTGGCATTGCAACATCTTCTGTTGAGTATACGCCCGAACCAATAGAATTTCCATTTGCATATAGCTCGTAAGTAATAACTGGTACAGTAAATGTTAGATCACTAGGATTAGTAACTGTAAATGTAACTATTAGGGTAGCAGTATTTTCAATACTATTTACTTCCAAAATTTCTACTGATGTTAATTCTATTGTAGCACTTTCTAAATCTTCATTATCTAAACTAGCATAATAAACTCCTCCCCCCATTAATGCTAATAGTGCTAGAATAGCAATAACTGGAATTATTCGTCCTGGAGGTTTCATTTCAATTTTCTGAAGCCTAAAGTACTAAAAAACGTTGTCAAGAATCAAATAGACACGGTACTTTTGTATTTGCAATGGCAATAGAACAAGCAGTACTTACTTGGATACACATTACATGTGCTGCAATTTGGGTTGGGGGATCACTATTTATTGGCGCAGTTTTTGCACCAATACTAAAAAAAATGTCTATGCCAGTTGAAGAACGCCTACAATTAATGATTAAAGTTGGCAGACGTTTTAACAAAATTGCTGTCCCTGCATTAATTATTTTAATGGCAACAGGAATTTATCAAGCACATCTCATTTTACAGAAATCTGAATTATTAGTTGAATCAAGTTATGGAAACATTCTGATCATTAAAATAATTCTAGTTGCTGCACTTATTGGAACCTTTGCTATTCATGTAAGAGTAATTCGAAAGGACGTTGAAGATAAAATCATGTCAAAACAAATTTCAGACCAAGAACTACAATCACTTAGAAAAAAAATTATCATCTTAGGTGAAATTACCGTTGTTTTATCAGTGATCATACTATTTTTAGCAGCATTACTAAATTCAGGCGGTCAAATCTGATATTTTTTTAAATTATATCTTCTAATAATATTATTATGAATGGTCTTTTAATTGGTAGATTTCAACCTTTTCACTTAGGTCATTTTGAAGCAGTAAATTTTGCACTATCAAAAGTTGATATGCTTTTTATCGGAATTGGTAGTTCAAACAAAAGTAATCAAATCAGAAATCCATTTACCGCAGACGAGCGTAAAGAAATGATTATTTCGTCATTGAATGATAAAACTCTTCAGCGAGTCTCAATTCAATATATTCCAGATTCTAACGATCATTCAAAATGGACACATTCAATTGATGAAATAATTCCAGAATATGATCTAGTCTTTTCTAATGATGATTTTACACATGAACTTTTTGGAAAACGTGGAAAAAATGTGATTTCTGTTCAACTCAAATCTCGCCAGAATCTTTCTGGTTCAAACATTAGGCAAATGATACTTGCAGATGATAATTGGCAGGAATTTGTTCCAGATGGTACAAGAAATGTGTTGTTAAAGATTGGTGCAAAAAGTAGACTTGAAGATCTTTAATTATAAATAACCTACAAAACAGCCTTGCAATAGGAGAACATAATTTGGAATATTTAGTAATGTTACCAGGACCAACAAACGTTCCAGAACGAGTAACTAGAGCAATGGTCACACCATCTATTAATCATAGAAGTGATGATTTTGTAGAACTTTATGAGGAATGTGTAGATAATACAAAAAAAATTTTTGAAACAGAAGGAGATGCAGTTTGTCTTTCAGCATCTGGTACTGGTGCAACAGAATGTTCCGTTGTTAATTTAATAAAAAAAGATGATAAAGTAATAATCCCAGTTAACGGTGAATTTAGTTCTCGTTTAGCCCAACAGATTGAATGGGCAGGTGGTCAAACAATTAGAATTGAAACTGAACCAGGTGTTAATGCAACATTTGATCAAGTTAAAGAAGCATTTGATAATAATAAAGATGTTAAAGCATTCTATTGTGTTTGGAATGAAACCTCAACTGGTACCATGATTAACTATCTTGATAGAATTAAAGATCTAACATCAAGAAATGATTCCTATTATGTATTAGATGGTGTTTCTATTGTTGGAGGCGAAGAACTTCACATGGATAAATGGGGAATTGATATTGCAATGACTGGTGGTCAGAAAGCATTTGCATGTCCACCTGGAATTTCACCAATCTGTATTAATCAGAGAACTAGAAAATACATGGAAGATAATCCTCCAAATACAATGTATTTCAATTTACCACGATACTTCAAATATTATGATGAAGCAAAACATACTCCATTTACTCCTGCACTACCTGTACTTTACGCATATAGAGAAGCAATGAGAATTATTCTTGAAGAAGGCATGGAGAACAGAATTCAACGTCATAGAATTTGTTCAGATGCATTATACTCTGGATTATCTGCAATTGGATTAACACCATTCGCAGATGAAAATTCCCGTTCTACAGTAGTAATTGCATTAAACTATCTTGATGGATTAGAAGATAAAATATTCCGAGATACACTTGCAAAGAAATTTAGAATTTTAGTCGCTGGTGGTTTTGGAAATCTCAAAGGTAAAGTTTTCAGAGTTGGTTGTATGGGCGAAGTACACCGCTATCATGTAATGAGGTGTATATCTGGAATTGCATCAACATTGGCAATGATGGGATATGATACTGATACACAAGCAGGTCTAAAAGTTGCTGAAGAAAAACTAAAACCACTTGATTCGCTCTAACTTAATATAAGGAAATTCAAAATCGATCACGTTGGCATTCAAAAAAGGAGAATTAATTCTATTAGATTACACAGCTAAAATCAAAGACAATGGTGAAGTTTTCGAAACTACAATTGAAGAAGATGCAAAAAAGAATTCAATTCATGATCCTAACATAAAATATCAACCCAAGCTAGTTTCAATTGGAGAAGCATGGGTATTAAAAGGACTAGATGATGCATTATCTGAAACATCTGTTGGAGATAAAAAAACTGTTGAAGTAAGTTCAGACAAAGGTTTTGGTGCTAGAGATAAAGGTAAAGTGAGAATGATTCCATTAAGGAAGCTTGGAGAGGATGCAGAAAAAGTTTCAGTTGGAGATACTGTTGAAATTGATAATAAAAAAGGAATAATACGTTTTATTGGTTCGGGAAGAGTTCAGATTGATTATAATCATAGATATGCTGGAAAAACAATTCTTTATGAAATTAATGTAAAAAAATCACTTGAAGCAGACGACGATAAAATTTCAGCTATTTTAAAATCTAGAATGCCAGTTGAAGATGATAAACTAATTTTCAAGAAAAATGCAGATTCACTAGATGTTACAATTCCTGAAGAGATTTTTAGATTAGAAGGGTTAGCAATACTCAAACATTTCTTTCAAACAGATATTTTCAAATTTGTACCATCAATTCAAAAAATAAATTTTATTGAGACATATACTAACAATCAGCCTCCAAAACCTCAAGAAAAACAATCTGAAACTAAATCAAAATCTAAATAATTATAATACTTTTGTAATTTTGGCAAGTTTTATTGCATTGGTTTCTGTCATTATCTTTTCACTTAGAACTGTGTATCTTTCGGGTCTAAGTGATTGTGCGATTGTAAGTGCTTTTGCTAAAACTTTAGGTTTTAAGCCAATTTCTCTTGCAGTAGTTGGTGCACCAACATTTTTCAAAGTTTTGACAATTCTTTTCCAGTCTTGACCTTGCAATTTTGCAACCATAATTGCTCCAATTCCAACTTTTTCTCCATGAAGCCCTACACCAGCTTCTAAATGATCTACTGCATGGGAAAACAAATGCTCTGCACCAGAACAAGGTCTACTACTTCCAGCAATACAAGATGCAACACCAGCACTAATCAATGCCTCAACTATAATTCTAGCATCAATACCTTTTTTTGAAAAATTTTGTGAATTTTCAATCAAAATTTTTGCACTCATTGAAGCTAAATCTGCGGAATATCTACCATAATACTCTCCTGTCTTATCACGACCTAATTTCCAATCCTTTACTGCTGTAATTTTTGCCATAAGATCACCACATCCACTTGCAAGTAGCTTTCTTGGTGCTCCTTTGATTACATTAACATCAACAAAAACTCCTAGAGGTGCTGTAGCTACTAATGAATGTGGTTTTTCCCCTCTAACAGAAACAAAAGGGCTTGCAATACCATCATGTGACGCTGACGTAGGAATACTAACAAATGGCTTTTTCAGATTAAATGAACAGAGTTTTGCAATATCAACTGATCTTCCACCACCAATTCCAACTATGAGATCAGATTTTCCAGATTTGACCTTTTTTTGAATCTGATTTATATTTTTAATATTATTTGAAGTTGCTAGATGCCAAATTGTTCTTATTTTGGAATCTTGTAGCGACGAATCAATTTGCTGCCCAAAAATCTTTTTTACATTTCTGCCAGAAATGATTGAAACTTTCTTTGGGTCAGATAGATCCCTCAGGAATTTACCTACTTGATGAATATTATTTTCACCAACAACGATTTGCCGTGGAAGCTCCATAGTGTGAGATGTGGTTTTTGTATTTGTTCTCATTACACACCCACGTTAACAAAGTTATTTAAAAGGGTGCCATAGTATTAATACTATCTCAAGCGAGGTAATTCTATGTCAAACAACGTTGAAGAAAAAATACTGCATGGTACTACTACAGTAGCAATTAAGGTAAAAGATGGTGTTGTCCTTTGTGCCGACATGAGAGCAAGTGCAGGATATTTTATTGCAAATAACAATACTATGAAAATTCAAAAAATTGAACAACATGTTGGACTTACTTTAGCGGGTGGTGTTGCTGACGCACAAAATATTGTTGATGTTTTACGATACCATGCAAATGTTCATAGAATTCAAAATCAAGAACCAATTCCAATTAAATCGCTAGCTAGATTAACATCATTAATGTTTCACCAAAATCGTGGCTATCCATTTATTGCTGATATTTTAGTTGGTGGCTATGATAATCAAGGACCACAATTGTTTAACATTGATATGTTTGGTTCTGTAGAAGAGAAGAATTATGTTACCACAGGAAGTGGTTCACCAGTTGCATATGGTTTGTTAGAAGAAGAATATAGAGATGATTTGACATTAGAGCAAGCAAAAGCGATTGCTTTACGTGCTGTTAAAGCAGCAATTACTAGAAACATTGGTACTGGTGATGGAATTAATGTTGCATTGATTGATAAAAATGGATTCCAACTTTTGGATAAAGAAAGAAAGAAAGCTGTATTAGATATTTAGAAATTTTTTAAAAATTACAATAATTGCACAGAAAACAAACTCAGGAACCACAAAATGGCCAAAATATTATGGCAACAGTACTGAAAAGTATACCAAAAGAAGCAAACATTACAAAAATTGATTATGAAGGTCCTAGAATTGCATTGTACACAGATAAACCAAAATTTCTAATGGAAAATAACGATATAATTTCAAATCTTGTAAATGTAATAAAAAAAAGAATTGTAATTAGAACTGATGAAAAAATACGAAAAACAGAGGAGGACGCAAGAAAGATTTTAGATGAATCTGTTCCAAAAGATGCTAATTTAGAAGCAACATTTTTTGATACAGCGACTGGTGAAGTATCTATTCAGGTCAAACGACCATGGTTATGTCAAAGAAATGCAGAAGAATTCAATCATGCTGAAGTTACAGAGAAAACTGGATGGAAACTAAGGATAAAAAAAGCTACAACAAATCCATCTAGCACATTAAAATCAATTAACTACCAACTTAAGGTATCCTCCTCAGAAAGAGCAAAACAACTCAAAGAAATTGGCGAAGAGATATTCAGACCACGTTTGGTTCAAAAATCTGAGGTTTCTCTCTTAACACTAGGTGGATTTGGTCAAGTAGGTCGTTCATGTATGCTTCTAAACACTGCTGATAGTAAGATTTTGATTGATTGTGGTGTTAATCCTGGAGCCAGAACACCGTCAGAATCCTTTCCAAGACTTGATTGGGCAAATATTTCACTTGATGAATTAGATGCAATAGTAATTGGTCATGCACACCTTGATCATACTGGATTTTTACCAGTTTTGATGAAATATGGATACAAAGGTCCAATTTATTGTACAGAGCCAACATTACCTATGATGAATCTAATTCAGCTTGATGCCATTAAAGTTGCAGGAGCACAAGGAAGAACACCACTATATGCTGAAAGAGACGTTCACCAGATTATGAAACAAACAATTCCACTTTCTTATGGAACTGTTACTGATATTTCACCTGACATTAAATTGGTACTTGCAAACGCTGGACACATACTTGGTTCTGCATCTTGTCACTTTCACATTGGAAACGGTGACCATAATTTTGTATATTCTGGTGATATAAAATATGGAAAAAGTATACTACTTGAAAGTGCAAATACCAATTTTCCACGTGTAGAAACTTTACTTGTTGAAAGTACATACGGTGCAAAAGAGGACATACAACCAACTAGAGAAGAAGTTGAGTCTGCATTCATCAAAACAGTAAATGAAACTCTAAAAGAGGGTGGAAAAGTTCTCATACCAATTCCAGCAGTTGGTCGTGCTCAGGAATTAATGATGGTAATTGATCAATATATGAAGTCAGGTCAACTAACTGAATCTCCTGTTTTTATGGAAGGTATGATAAAGGAGGCTACTGCAATTCATGAAGCCCATCCAGAATATCTTGCTCGTGAGCTTCGTAAAAAAATACTAGAAACTGATGATAATCCATTTGATTCTGAATATTTCACAAATATTGAGAACCATGATGCAAGAGAAGAACCACTGAGGGATGATTCTCCATGCATAATTATTGCTACGTCTGGAATGCTTGAAGGCGGTCCAGTTTTAGAATATTTTAGAAATATTGCACCAGATAAGAAGAATAAACTCCTATTTGTCTCATATCAAGTAAATGGAACACTTGGACGAAGAGTAATGGACGGTGCAAGACAAGTTTCAATCTTAGGTCAAGGAGGTAAGGTTGAAGTTGTAACAATTAACTGTGCAACTGAAAAACTTGAAGGATTTAGTGGTCATAGTGACTATAATCAGTTAATGTCGTATGTACATAGGTTACGACCAAAGCTACGAAGAGTCTTAGTTAATCATGGTGAAAGACGAAAGTCAGAAAATCTCTCTGCACAAATTAGAAGAATGTACAGAGTTACAACTCATTATCCACAAGTTCAAGAAGCAATAAAATTATTTTAGATCGTAATCTGGCTTCCAGATCTTTACATTTGTAGGTGTGACAATAATCCTCTCTTCACCCAAACGTGCAATGTCCGCATCTGCATTTCTTGCAATTACATATAGCTCTTCCACAACCTTTCTTAGTTTCTCAACATCTTTTTGTGCTAAAGGTGTCACTCGCAAGATAAGGATCATTCCTTTTTTAACATCCTCTTTAATCGAGTGCAAGTCACTTGGATCACGTATTGTGATTGCCTTCAGATATGTTGTGTTTTCCTGTTTTTGCATAGCTTTCGTGTGATCAACACTATCAAAAAGCTTTTGATCTAAATTTTTTTTACAAGATTTTTTTGTGCGTAATTACCACAAATCAGAGTGTCTAAAGTGTTACAAGTTCTTTTGTGAATTTGTGCATAACAATTGGTTTTTTGTCTTTTACAATAAGTGAATCTTCAATTCTTACTCCAAATTTATTTTCAATATAGATTCCTGGTTCAACTGTTATTGCCATATTATTTTGTAGTTTTGTTGTGCTTCTTGTACTGATTGTAGGCAGCTCATGAACATCCAAACCAATTCCATGTCCAGTTGAGTGTATGAAATATTTTCCATACCCCGATTCATTTATAACTTTTCTACATGCATCATCTATTGTCTTACAACTTACTTTTGGTTTTACTGTACCAAGTCCTATCTCTTGTGATTCTTTTACAATATCAAATACTTTTTCTGCTTCAGTAGAAATTTTTCCTAATGCAAATGTTCGTGTTGAATCAGAAACATATCCTTTGTAACGTAATGTTAGATCAACTACTATTAGATCTCCCTTCCTAAATTTTCTATTAGTAACTTGAGCATGAGGAAGTGCACCATTTGGTCCGCCCGCAATTATTAATGGATTGAGTGTTGATCTGTAGCCAGTATCAAACATCTCATTCTCAATTGCATATGACATTAAAATTGATTGTAATTCTGACTCTTTTTGTCCTACTCTGATCTTTTTTTGACATATACTAAACATGTTATCTATTATTTTTGATGCTTTTTTCAGTAGAATGATCTCTTTGTCATCTTTTATTTCACGTGATTTTTGAAATGGTTCAATAGAATTTCTTATCTTCGGAAATGATTTTTTCAGTGATTGCATTACGGAATAATTTTGGCAATCAGTACAAACCTTACCCTTTAGAATTTTTTTCAATGAGTTTAACGAACTGATTCCTCTATCAGATTTTATAACATTACAATTAATTGATTCGTCTTTTGCTCTACCAACTTCTAGTTCTGGTGCGATAATTGTTGCATTAGCATCTTTATCCAAAATACCTATTGCTTCTCCCCAAAAACCAGTCAAATAAAACAAGTTTTCTGGTTCAAATGTTACTAACGTATTGCATCCTGTACTTTTTTGGCAGTTTTGCATTAGTTTTCTTCTTCTTGATCGCATTATTCTATCTGATTCTAGTCTGTAGATTTATGTTTGTGCCTACGAATTTCTAGCCGTTAATACTAAAACTTCCCAAGGAAAGATAATTTTGCCATCTTTTTTGGTATATTGAACAGTATTATCTTTTACAATCTCTCTTAGATTTGATTTTTGATATTTACTTAATTTGTTAAATTTTTGTTTTAGTGGTTTTGATAGATATTTTTTATAGTTATTCCAATAATCAGAAAAATTTCCTGGGCTGTAATGATAAAGTAATTTTTTAACAACAATTTTCTGATATCCTGCCTTTACAAATTCTTCTTTGAATGACTTAGTTGTTCCAAATCTGTCAAGCTCTGGATATTTTGGTAGATAGTCTGGAATGAATTTTCTTACTGGATTTAGTATGCTATCAAAATATGGAACATTTGTCTTACTGTGAACACTCATTGCAATCATGCCATTTTTTTTCAATATTTTTTTTAGGTTCTTTAGAACTTTTTTTGCATTTGGAAAGAAAAATAATGCATATTGACATGTAATGGCATCAAATTTTATGTTAAATTGAATGGTTTCTGCATCTCCTATGATAAAACGAATATTTTCTTTCATTTCAACCCACTTTTTTGCAATGTTTATCGCAGTTTTTGATGCATCGATTGCATAAATCATGCCATTTTTTCCAACTTTTCTAGCAATTTTTTTTGTAACGAGCCCTGTCCCACATGCAAGATCCAAAACACAATCACCATTTTTTATCTTTGATAATTTTATTAGCTCATTTGTTACATTGAATGGCCCAATCTCATTTCTCGCCCATCTTTTGTGATAAAATGGTGCTATTTCATTCCAAACCAGAATAGTTCTTTGTTTGTATTTGAGACTCTTAGATTCTTTTTTCAATGTTCTTACAAATTAATTTAGCAATTCTTTCTTTTTTATTTCTACTAATAGGCACAACTGTTTTCGAATCAACAATTAGTAATTCATTATATCTAGTGTCTTTGAAATATTTTTTTCCAATATCATTTGCAATTATCATATCAGCCTTGGAATCCTTTAGCTTTTGTTTTGCTTGTGCTACCAACTCTTTTTTTGAGACATCTGTTTCAGCCTTAAAACCTATCAGAAATACATCTTTTTGTAATTTTTTTATGTGATCAATAATTTTTGGTGCCTTTTTGAGTTCAACGGTAAGTGAATTTCTTGTACTTTTAATTTTTTTTGAGTATTGATTTTTTGGGATATAATCTGATGCTGCGGCAGCTAGTATAACAATGTCAAACTTTTTTTTCATTTGTTTTTTTACTTCATTGAGCATATCTGTAACAGTTTGTACAGGAATTATTTTTGCACCTTTTGGTGATTCAGCAATTCCAGGACCGTATACTAACGTAACTTTTGCACCAGCAGAAATTAATTCTGATGCTAAAAGCACTCCGGTTTTTCCAGTACTATGATTTGTTATTACTCTAATAGGATCAATTTTCTCAACTGTTGGACCAGCTGTCATTAAAACTTTCTTTCCTTTCAAAACTTTGGACTGACCAAATTTTGTAAGAACAAAATTTAGAATATCTTCAGGTTCTGGGGCTTTTGCTTTTCCTTCGATCATACTAGGTGAAATAAAATCAATCTTCTTTTCTAGAAATGCAATGTTTTTGCGAACTGCTGCATTTTCATACATGGATCGATGCATTGCAAGACCCATAACTATTGGAATCTTAGAGCCAAACGCCACAGTAAGAACTGTTGAAATTGCTGTGTCATCAATTCCTGTTGCAAGTTTTCCCAAAGTGTTTGCAGTTGATGGATACACAATAAGTAAATCAGATCTCTTATAGTCTGCAAGATCAATATGCTCCATATCTCCAGTTAGTTTTGTAATTACATTATTTCCAGTCGCCCATTTCATATAATCAGGCTTGATCAGTTTTGTACTAGCATTGGACATCACACATTTTACATTTGCACCATGTCGCATTAGTAATCTTGCAAGCTCAATTGATTTGTATGCTGCAACAGAGCCTGCAACACACAGAACTATCTTTTTTCCAGTTAGTTCCGTACCATAGCTCTCAACAATGTCCAAAGATGGATGTCGTCTCATGTTTGAAACTCCATATGATATGAATTCTCTTCTGCTGGAAATTTCTGACTTTCGACGTCATCTACGTATTCAGAAACGGCTTTTCTGATTGAATCTGAGAGTGAAAGATACCTTTTGACAAATTTTGGGTTAATTTTGTCATATAGACCAAGCATGTCATGTATGACTAGAACCTGCCCATCACAGTGCTTTCCGCAACCAATTCCTATTGTTGGTACACTGACAGATTCAGTAATTTTCTTCATGGTTTCAGATGCAACCATTTCATAAACTATTGTAAAACACCCAGCGTCTTCCAGCGCTTTTGAATCTTCTAATAATATTTGTGCATCATTTTCTGTCTTTCCTTGGACACTATATTTTTTTGCTGTCTGTGGCAAAAGACCAAGATGTCCCATTACAGGTATTCCAGCTTTGATAATTGCCTTGATTATTTCAGGAAGTCTTCCTTCCAGTTTTACAGCATCTGCACCGGCATCTATTAGTAGCTGAGAATTTGTCACTGCATCAGATTCATTATCATATGACTTGTTTGGAAGATCGGCAACAATTAGAGCATTTTTTCTCCCATTGCTGACTCCCTCAGTAAACATACACATTTGATCCATGGTGACAGGAGAAGTGTTCTCATATCCAAGCATGACCATTCCAGCACTGTCTCCAACCAAAAGTATGTCAACTTGATCACAGAGTGTAGCCATCGTATAATCATAACTAGTAACTACAGTGATCTTCTGTTTTTGCTTCTTCCGAACTATCTCACTTATTGTTTTAGGCAAGTCTAGCCCTCCTTTGTAGATTTTTCTTGATTTCAGTGATTGATTCTGACAAAACTTTCTTGTTGTTATAAGATGGTTTTGCTTTTTTCTTTTTACAAGCCGTAATCAACAACTTCATCGCTCTAGTTGTGTTATCAACAATTGTAATATCTGCAGTTTGTGCAGTTCGTGAAAGTGGGTTTAGATCAAATGTAATTACTTTCTTTTTGGCTTTCTTTAGTGCAAGCGTTCTATCACCATCCTCTAAAGGAACAAGAACTACATCAGCAGAATAAATTCCATCTTTATCTACAATTCTTCTAGCACTATCGATTCCTTTTATCTTTCTTGCAGATTTCGGATTGGTACCGAGAACCTCCTTTGCACCAGATTTCTTCAGAATTTTGCTAATAGTTCTCTTCCTATTTTCTGGTCCATAGAAGAGATTTACCTCTATTTTTGCGCCTAAAATTCGACTTAATTTGATTATTTCAGGCGTGCAAAGGGCGGCAAAGTTACCGTTTACAGAAATTACTGGATTCTTGGCATTTTGGAGAGTATAGGCAGCTGCAGAGATTGCTTTTTTTGCGCTTTTCAATGTCTTTTCACCTATAAGATAATCAAATGCTTCACCACGACCATGTGCTAGTAATCCTTCTTTTGCAACCAAGTTGTTATCAAATCCTTTAACTAATTTCTCTCTTGTTTGCAATGAAACAAAACGTGGATGAGATTTTGGTATATTCATTTAATCACCGGAAAATATTTTATTCTAATCTTGCACCAGAATTATCAATTTTTGAAGTGATGATTATTCCATCATCATATTTTTTTAAAATTTCCAAAACCTTTTGCATTTTGTCTTTTGTTACAAGCGAAAAAATTGTTTCACCAAATAGAGCAATTCCACATTTTATTCCATTTTTATGAAGTTCTTTGATAACTTTGCTCATTTTTGGAGTTACTACATGAATATACTGAGCAAATTTTAGTGACATATCTTGAAATTCGTCCATATCTTGGGATTTGACTAGTTTTTCTACCATTCTACCTCCAAGACCATTTACTGATGATATCTTTTCCTTTAGAAATTTTTTAGTTGAAATTGGATTAAAACAGATTATCATTACTTCCAATTTTTCTTTTGGTCTTATTTTTTGTACCACACCAATTCCAGGTGCACCTGACTTCGTTCTAATCTCAAATCCTCCATGATATGATGCAAGTACGTCACCAAGTCCAGTCTGGCATTTAATCTCAGCTTCGTGTGCAATTTGTGCAACTTTCGTTTTTGTGTATCCACATTTCAGTGAATCATTTAATGCAATAGACAAGGATAATGCAACTGCAGCACTGCAACCAAATCCATAACCAACAGGAACATCTATTTCATGGGTTACATCAAAATATTTTCCATCTACGAGAAATTCATTCAAAACATATTCTGATATCCGTATGTCACCAGTGTTAAATCCTTTCACTCTAATTCCATAATTTGTAATGTCGTGTTTTGTCTTTGGTCTAATATTGACAGTTGTCTTAACTCCTTTTTGTATTGAGAATCCAGCGCCAAGAGAGCCAAGTTGGTTTGTTTCTTCTTTTTCTAATTCTGCCTTGAAGAATCCAGTGATATGAGCAGGTGAAAATGCAATTGCCTTCATGATCGAAACCTAAAATCTCTTAAAATATTAATACTTGGCTTAAATAATATAAATTAGTATAAATTGACTAGATTCACTAGACGCCTGCAAAGAATTGGAAGTAGCATTCTAGTTTCACTTCCAAAAGAATGGATAGATGCAAACAAACTAGATAAGAGCGCCCAAGTAGAAATTGAAACTACACAAAACAATCTTTCAATTAGAACACAACAAAGCAAGAGACCATCAAAGGAAATTGAAATAGCATATCCATTACCAAAAGGAGAAAGTATAGTTCCAAACATCACTGGTGCATATCTTTTAGGATATGACATAATCAAGATCATAGGCAAATCACCAATCTCTGTTACTGATAGAGAAAATGTTCGTGGTTCTATGAGAAGACTAGTTGGAATGGAAATAGTTGATGAGGATGCAACAAATATTTCAGTACAATTTTTGCTTGACGAGACATCAGTAAATCCACAGAAAATTTTGAAAAGAATGAGCTCAATTGCACTTGGTATGTTTAGCGATGTTGTACTATCCTTGGAAAGTGGTGACAAGACAAATCTTGAGACTATAGCAAATCGGGATGCCGAAATCAATAGGCAATACTTTCTTCTAGTCAGGCTAATCCGAAGTACCATCATGGATACCAGATTAGCTGGAATTTTCAACTTAGAAAATATAGACATTTTAGATTATAGGATTGCGGCAAACACACTTGAAATTGCAGGTGATACCGTCGTTGAACTATCACAATTATTACTCAAATCAGATTTATCCAAATCTGAACGAAAAAAAATACATAATTTTGCAAAGGATATAGAAGAAATTCAGATCAAATCCATCGACTCTTTTATTTCGAATGATAGGGCACTTGCAATTAATGCAATTGCACTACAACGAGACAATGCAAAGATGATTTCAAAAATCCGTTCCTCTTTAGAAAGTAAAAAGCAATTTCCTTTGGCATTTTTTGATCTTGTTTACATGTTTGAGAAGATCTTGCAATCTTGGTCCGACATCACAGATTTAGTAAAGCCCAGTTACAAGTAAGACTTAATGTAGTTTTTCTAATTCTTCTAGTCGTTTTTCAATCTCGACTAGCTTATTGATAATAATGATGTGTGTCTTTTTTGCATCTATGCCTACAGGACTATCTGGATTAGTAATGACATTTGCAATTTCAGCCTTTTTATCATCGTCAACTTCTAGATTCATTCCTTAACTACAATCATGAGTTAAAATATAGTTTGCTTAGAGCAATTTTTTCTTTGCAGCATATACCATTACAGCACACACAGTCTTTGAATCTGCAATTTTTCCTGCCTTTATCATACCAATCAGCTTTTTCAAATCCATCTTTACAACTGAAATGAACTCATCATTGTCAAGGTCCAACTCAAATTTCTTCTTCAGTCCTGATGCAACAAAAATATGAATTTCTTCTGTGTTATAGCCAATTGAAGGGTAAAATGAGATTAGTTTAGTCATCTTTTTTGCCTCATAGCCAGTCTCTTCTACTATCTCACGATAAGCAGTATCAATCGGTTTTTCGCCTTTTTCTAGAGTTCCAGCTGGAATTTCCAAGATATACCCATGGCCAAATCTGTGCTGTTTTACCAAAATGATTTTCCCTTTTTCATCAAATGCAAGAATCGCAGCAGCACCTGGATGCTCAATAATTTCTCTTTTTACCTTTCTTTTCTCAATTGTTAGATCATAGACATTTAGTCCAACAACTTTTCCTTCATAGATTTTCTTCTTTTTCATGACAGTTTCTCAATTATACATTATATGTAATTTTTCAGTTTTTGTTAATGCATTTATTGATTTTTTCATCCACTCTTTTGGCATATTGATCTTTTTTGGAATGAACAAATCGGTAGATAAGATTCCATCAACTTCCCTGATTTTTTCCGTCATCTCATCCATTTGAAAAATACTTTCACTATACAAGAATAGACCAATCTGGTTTTTTGCCAAAAATGGAATCATCATAAATGAATCACCAAACTGCTTTTCTAGATTTTTTAGAATTGTTTTGATATCTCCATTAATTACCGATAATACTGCATATGGAATATAGCCTTCAATCTTACTAGGATCATATACCAAAGTAAATTGTATGGACACATTTTCCTCAAATTTTTCTAGAATTCTGTTTATTGTCTTTGTGGATAGTTCTGTCTTATTTGACAATTTTTCTATTTTTTGTCTGGGATCGTCTATTAATTCTCTTAGAACCTGGAGATCAGTTTTTGTAATGTTAAAATCAATTTCTTCACTACCTGCCTCAAAGATTAAGAGAATTCTAACATCATTCATTAAATTTTTTAAAAGTTCAATTTTTTGCTCAACATCTTCTTTTACTACTATTCCACAAACCGTGGTTCCACCAACACAGGGAACTATTACAAAGGGAAGACCTACAAGTTTGACCTGCTTGATTATTTTTTCAATGTCTTGACCACTTACTACAATGTAGACAATATTTTGACCTAACACTGGTGGCTCAACTTTCATGCAAAAATTTTCAATCAGCCCTGATTTTTTCATCTTGTTAATTCTGGAACCAACAGCACCACCAGAGATTCCAATCTTTTTTCCAATTTGTCTATCAGATTCCCTACAATTTTTCAGCAAAGAGCTGAGAATTTTCATGTCTAAAATGTCCAATTTGTAATGTTTCTTTTAATTACACAGATATAAACATAGTTTTTAACACTAAATTGTCTTAAATGATATGATATAACTTATATACCTTATATATTCGACAATCTTAGACAGATAATGGATTACAGACTAAATTTGGCAACAAGAATGCTGGTAAACAAAAAGGGAAGTTTGATTGGTGCTGTTCTTGCTGTCTCAATTGGAATTTTAGTAATTCATGTTAACTTTGTAATTTTTCAAGGAATCTATGATGCAATTATTCGTGATATGTCTGATTATAGGTTTGGTGATGTATTCATTACACATCAAGAAGAAGGAACAATTGAAAGATCATCTTCTGTTTATACGGCGTGGCTTGAAAGATTTTCAGCTG
>Ga0310344_10001535_pt1 | contig 17688 bp, 10 predicted proteins | sample HC15DNA20200_MG_FD_203801 | JGI IMG/M metagenome (GOLD analysis project Ga0310344, IMG submission 203801) | Marine microbial communities from station ALOHA, North Pacific Subtropical Gyre - HC15-DNA-20-200_MG | ecosystem: Environmental > Aquatic > Marine > Oceanic | place: Pacific Ocean: North... | reverse complement strand
CCTTTCACGAGTGGAACCGGACGTCCCTGTCGATCCAGAATGCGCATGGCCGGATCAATTCCAAGCGAGTGAAAAATGGTAGCAGCAATCTCTTCGGGTGCTACCGGGTGATCCTGTGGGTACGCGGCATGTTTATCCGATCGTCCAAACGTGATACCACCCTGTATTCCGGCGCCGGCAATCAGAGCCGGGAAGCAGTGAGTCCAGTGACTGCGGCCCCAGTCTCCATACTTTCTGGGCGTTCGCCCCATCTCACCCACTACGACAACCAGTGTTTCATCCAACAATCCCCGGTCATCCATATCCGAAATCAGTGCTGAGAAGGCTTGGTCAAATCCGGGCAGCAGATACTTTTTCAGATCCTGACTAGTACGATGTGAATCCCAGCTGTACCCATCGGGTGCATCCCAAGCCACCGTAACAAACCGCGATCCGGCCTCAATCATCCGGCGCCCCATCAAGACGGACTGACCAAAAAGATGACGTCCGTATCGATCACGCATTGAATCCGACTCGCGTCGAATATCCAAAGCCCGATGCATTTGCTGTGAAGTAGCCAGCTCAAAGGCGCGCTGACGGATCTTGCCGTAGGCATCCGTAGCGTCTGGTGCCGACTGCACACGCCGCTGGTCCTCAAACTGGTCCAGCAACGTCGCCCTGCGATTTAAACGGCTTAGTCTGACTTCATCCCGAGTCAACAACCCCTTGATCCGAAAATCCAATTCCTCTTCAGAGCATGTTCGAAAATAAGGATTGTCATTTTCATCGCGTCGTCTTATATCTGTCGCAAGTGCGTTATAAGCAGGACCAAGCCAGCCACCATACTGACCGGGACGGTTGGTCGACTGTAGCGCACCCAGCCGATTGGGAAGATACGTGTAATCCGGCATAGTCCGATGCCGCGACGGATCATGATGACGGGAAAGATATTCCACAACCGATCCCATGGAAGGCCATTCAGCAGGACCTATCGGTGTTTCATCCGGATTGGAACCGAACCGGTTCGGATGCGGGTGCCCGGTCTGAATATAGTGAACCGCACCATGGTCATTATAGGGGTGATTCAATGTTCGGATAACCGCTAACTTATCGGTCAATGCAGCGGTCTGAGGCAGGTGTTCACAAATTCGCAGGCCCGGTGTTCGGGAAGCAATCGGCTTAAAGGGACCCCGAATGTCGTCGGGAGCTTCCGGTTTCATATCGAAGGTCTCGAGCTGACTGGGCCCTCCAAACAAAAGCAGAAAGAGAACGGATTTTGCCCGCCCGTTAACAAAGGGAGTAGCCGTTTGCTCGGCGGCAAGAACGTGGGGCAGACTCACCCCAAACAAACCGGCTCCCGCAGCCTGGATCACTTCTCGGCGTGTCGGACCGTTACAGACACCGGGTGGACGGCCTTGGATGGTCAGCATAGCCTCATCCTTTCATCCGTAAAACTGTTCCAGATTCGTACTCCGACATAATACACCCGCTGGATGCATTAACACCGCTGAACGGGCACTCTGTGATACATTTCTACCACAGCTGAAAACCACGGAACCTTCTCCTCACAGTATATCAGATCCGACTATACGGTTCCAAGATGATGGAACGATTACTCGTCATCAATGGTCTCTTTTACTTGTGTCTTGCGTTTGCGTTTGATTGAATGTCCATCAAAGGCATCTCGACCATTCGACCGGACAACACTCCGAAAAGAACACTCATGCCCAACGATCACCAATCCCGTTTAGCACATCTCATGGAGCACGGGTATGTTGTTATTCCGGAAGTCCTCAATCGTGTTCAGACACAAACAATCCGAGATGACATGGACCGGATCTTTTCCAGGGAACGTGAGATCCCATTCCTGCCCGAAGACGGAGACACCCTTGTCGATGATTCCGACATAGAAAGCTACCTCCGTTCCAGTTACAACATCAGCAAAAACGAATCGGACCGTCTCATGCAACGGATCCGTCATACAAGAAACCATGATCTGATGACCCGATGGCCCTGTTCCATCGAAGCGGTTAACAAAACTTTTCTACATCTCCCCACCCTGTTCGACGAAGACCGTTCCCAGAGGATATGGAACCTGCTGAACAAATCCGATACGATCCCTGCCCTGGCCGAACACACTGAAATCCTGAAGCTGGCACAGAATATTCTCGGCACCGATTGCATCCTCTCTGACTGTAGCGCCACAAGCATAGGGCCCCATACCGAAGGTGGATCCTGGCACGTCGATGTTCCTCTCGGTCAGTTACCAGACCCTCTACCGGACTTCCCGCTCACCACTCAAAATGTCTGGATGTTGGATGATTTCACAGAAAGTAACGGGGCCACACGTGTCGTACCGAGAAGTCATTTGTTGCGTAGAAAACCGCAATGGGACTCCGAACACCAGCCCAACGCGATCCCTCTTACGGGGCCCGCTGGATCGGTAGCGATGTGGCTTTCAAATACCTGGCACTGTTCGGGGGCCAATATTACTGATTTTCCGAGAAGGGCGGTTCTATGCTATTACGCACGAAGCTGGATCAAACCTTTTTCGGACTTTCAGCGTGGCATTTCCCTGGAACGCAGGGCCTGTTTTTCTGAAACCCTCAGATACCTTCTTGGGCACTCTGCCACAGGGCTCGTTCGTGGCTGACCGTGTTTCAAACTACCTGGAACAATCCACCTGTAACGGTAAGGAATTCCTACCCAGTCTAAACCACACGTTAACTTCCAAAATAATGGTTGGAGCAACAAGCCCCGCCCCGATCGAATATCTTTTCACGAAAGAAATAACCGATGTTCTTCTTATTGAACCCGATTCATGGTACTGGCTGTTTTCGTATACTACTTGCCCTTCTCTTCAGCATGCCCCTTTGTGTCCATGCCGAAACCGGCTCTGAAAGTCGCATTTCTTTCAAAAAAACCCTCATTGATTCCAAATTCCGCAGTGAAGGGGTGGCTGTCGCTGATTTTAATCGCGATGGCAAACAGGACATCGTTGCAGGACGCGTCCTTTATCTCGCACCGGAATGGAAACTATATTCACTGGAAAGTACGGTAAGAGACTTTTCACCGAAAGACTACAGCGGCAGTTTTGCTAACTTTACCCACGACGTGAATCATGACGGATGGCCGGACGTCATCCTGGTGGATTTTCCGGGCACGCCAACTTATTGGTATGAAAACCCGCAAAAATTGGGACTCCCGTGGAAACGTCACATCTGTGTACCTGTCTCGAATAATGAAAGCCCTCTTTTCCGTGATCTTGATGGTGATGGGAATCCCGAACTGATCATGGCAACCGCTCCTACTACAGAACAATCCGATGGTCCCGATCGCTTCATGGCCTTTTTCACTCCACAAACAACATCCGTTATGCCCTGGAAAGTCCATCGCATCTCACAAAATGCGGTTCCTGGAACCAGGAAGTACTCCCATGGACTGGGACTGGGAGATATCAACCTTGACGGGCGACTCGACATTTTGATCAAAGAAGGATGGTGGGAATCTCCAGAAAATCCAAACGGCCAGACCTGGACGTTCCATTCCGCGAACTGGGGTGAAGACAGCGCGCAGATGTTCGCCTACGATTTTGATGGAGATGGAGATCAGGACATTCTGAGTTCCAGTGCACATCGTTACGGGATCTGGTGGCACGAACAGATTTCTGGAAACTGGAAAACGCATATCATTGATCAGTCCTATTCACAAACACACGGTCTCTGTCTGGCCGATGTCAATGGCGATGGCCTTCCCGATTTTGTCACGGGAAAACGCTGGTATGCGCACGGAGGAAGGGATCCGGGAGGGAACGATCCGGCCGTCTTTTTCTGGTACGAACTGCGAAGAAGCGGAACCCATCCCGAGTGGATTCGGCACCCAATTGATAGCAACAGTGGACCTGGCACTCAGTTTGAAGTGCACGATGTTAACCAAGATGGTATGCTGGACGTCGTTACATCGAACAAAAAGGGAACCCATTTGTTCCTGCAAAAACGCAACTAGCATTGACTCGGCAGGCGAAATTGCCGGAAATGGCTGAGAAGAGTCGGACCTCTCTTCTGAAAAAGTGACTGTACGATCTTACACTTCATAGCAGAAGGACCCTGGACGATGCCGTCGCCCAACCACCACCTGAACGCTCATGTCGCTGGAACCTGTCGGTCGCCGTTTGCCCCATCGGCCGGAGATACCATCCGTGTTCGATCCCGACGATGGTTCCTCCAAACTGGACTCGCTGGAATAGGTGGACTTGGTCTGCCTGACCTGCTACGCCATCGTACCCTGTCAGCATCTCCGACCAGCGGTAATGCGGGAAAAAAGTCTGTCATCCTTTTCTGGCTTTCCGGTGGTCTAAGCCAACTGGACAGCTTGGACCCGAAACCCGATGCACCCCGGGAGGTAAGGGGTCCTTTTGGAACAATCTCTACCCGCATTCCCGGCATAGCCTTCTCCGAACACCTTCCACTACAGGCCAGTATCGCAGATCGGCTTTCCGTGATTCGGTCAGTTGACTGCAGTGCCAGTAATCACACCCCCATTACGATGCAGGCAGGAAATCCCCTTGCACAACGAACCAACGACGGCAAAGACGGTGCTGGCTACCCATCGATGGGATCAATCGCCGCGAAATTCCGTGGAGCAAATGACCCGAATCTACCCGCTTTTGTAGGTCTTGCAGAGTCCTGGAGATCGGATGTCTATGGTGCGGGGCATATGGGGTCCGCATTCGATCCGGTCAAGGGACTCGAACTTGCTGGAAAATTTTCACTGCCCCCGGGACTGGATCTAGAACGACTTGAAAACAGGAAAACCCTGCGCGTTCAGTTTGACCGTCTGCGGCGGCAACTGGATCATCAAAAGCAGATCGCCCAGGTGGACCGTTTCACCCGCCAGGCATACGACATGGTGCTTTCCGGAAAAGTCCAGAAAGCGTTTCAGCTTGACCAGGAAAATGCGGAAACACATGCCCTTTATGGTTCCTGCAGCGTTGGGAAAAAGGCCCTCCTTGCTCGCCGACTTGTTGAATCCGGAGTCACTTTCGTTCTGGTCAGCGGAGCATGGGGTTACTTTGATCACCATGGTGACGATGTACGCTGGGGAGGAATCGAGAAAGGGCTCAAACCTTTGCTGCCCCGAATTGACCGGGCACTTTTCGCATTGATAACAGACCTGGAACAACGCGGTCTGCTTCAGGATACCCTGGTTATGATGATGGGTGAATTTGGACGAACCCCGGTGATTAACAACCAGGCGGGACGCCACCACTGGGTGAATAACATGTCCATGGTGGTTGCAGGCGGAGATATGCCACATGGCCAGGTTATCGGAAGCAGTGATAAACGAGGTGGTTCCATTCACAGTGGGAGCGTCCGTCCGCAGGACCTAGCCGCTACTACTTTCCACCATCTGGGCATTGCCCCTGACACACACTGGATTGCTCCCAGCGGACGTCCAATCCCCATTATCACTGAGAACGGTCGATTAATTCCGGAACTAACCTAACTACAAGATTATTCAACTTTGTCTACAAACAATGCCCTTGACTCTGTTGACTCCTGAAGGAGAAAGAGGCCATGCTCACTATCCCCGGGCCGGTTAACCAGCATCTGTGTGACGGACTATCTCGACGTAATTTTATCAAATTAGGAAGCCTCGGACTGGGGCTTACCCTCTCTGATCTGTTTGCTCTGGAAGCCAGTTCCACTGCCCGAAAACAAAACAAATCGCTCATACTCATCTATCTTGTCGGCGGCCCTCCCCACCAAGACATGTTCGATTTGAAACCCAACGCACCTCGTGAAATTGCCGGTGAATTCAAACCCATCCAGACCAATGTTTCAGGCATTGAAATTTGCGAACACCTGCCACAATTAGCTGCTCGCATGGATCGTATGACCATTGTTCGATCCGTCAGTGACGCCCAGCCCGAACACAATGCCTACCAGTGCTTCACGGGCCGCAATCAACGCGAAACCGTTCCTGCCGGAGGCTGGCCCTCACTGGGAGCAACCATCAGTAAACTTCAGGGACCGAGAGATTCTGCAACACCCCCCTTCGTAAGCATCTGTCATACGGCAACCCATGGACCTTACAATGAGCCTGGCCCCGGTTTTCTTGGGATCCCCTGTTCGTCCTTCAGACCAATGGGACCGACCCGAAACGATATGGTTCTCAACGGGATCACACATGACCGTCTGGCAGATCGAAAATCCCTGCTCAGTGCCATCGACCGTTTCCGCCGCGAAGCAGATGCCAGTGGAAAAATGATCGGAATGGACCGCTTCACTCAGCAGGCCATGGGGGTACTCACTTCATCCAAGCTTGCCGACGCGCTCGATTTATCCAAGGAAGACCCTCAACTGCGCGCGCGATACGGAAGCGGTGACCCGACCATTCACATCGATGGCAATGGCGCTCCCCGTGTCCCCCAGAACTTTCTGACTGCCCGACGGCTTGTCGAAGCCGGTGTTCGAGTGGTTACGGTAAACTATAGTAAGTGGGATTGGCACGGAGGTTCTTACAACACCATTTTCAACCGCCAGCGTGAAGATCATCCAGTGCTCGACCAGGCCCTCTCCACGCTTCTCGATGATCTGCAAAACCGTGGACTTGAAAAGGATGTCATGGTCGGAATATGGGGAGAATTCGGTCGCACTCCCAAAATCAACCACCAGGTCGGTCGCGATCACTGGCCACAGGTTTCCTTCGCTTTACTGGCGGGAGGAGATATGCGGCACGGCCAGGTAATCGGTGCCACGGATCGACTCGGCGGGGAACCCACCGAACGCCCGGTTCGATTTGGCGAACTTTTTGCAACCATGTACCACCACCTCGGGATCGACGTCGAATCAGCCACGGTTACCGATTTGTTCGGACGTCCTCAATATCTCGTTGACGATGGTTGTCACCCGTTACCAGAGCTGATCTGATTCTCTACAAAAGGACTCTCTCATCGGATTGGCCGTGCACTTAAGCCCTTTTTCCATACACGCGGCACATTAGAGTATGGACCAGAATCATTGCATTCTCGTACAGGCAAGGTCTCTGCTACACTGGCCCCTGGTCAGAGCGTATCCTGACGGACCTGTTCCGGAACGCTCTTAGGCAAATCAAAACACGTGGAGCAATCCCTGATGGGAAACCCTTTTGAACCTGTGAAGATCGGTGTTGTTGGTCTGGGACGTTTTGGACGCCTGCATGCATTGACCATCGATCGATTAACCGAAGCGGAGCTGGTCGGTCTCGTAGCACGCCGAGAAGCCAGTCTTCATGCGGTAGCGGACGAATTACCCGGAATTCCTGGATGGACTAACCTTGAAAAGGCCGTCAAAGAATCCGATGCAGAGGCGTGGATCGTTGCGTGTACCACCGCTTCGCATGTACCGGTAACCCGTACACTTCTCGAAGCCGGAAAAACCGTGCTACTTGAAAAACCGATTGCTGCCGATCTTAACGAGGCCCACAGCCTGCAACCCCTGGTTGCTTCCGATTCCTCCAACCTGATGATCGGACACATTGTCCTGTTTAACAGTGAATTCCGACAACTCCAGCAGGAGTGTCAGCAGTACGGTTCCCTCTCCTATATCAATTGTGTGCGCCACCGGCCGGCGAGTATCATACAGGATTTTGCAGGAGAGAATCCGCTGCATTCGGTCATGGTACATGACCTTTATGCAACCCAGGTACTTGTCAATCGGTCTGAACCTACACATTTCAGTGCTCAGTACCATCGAACACCACAAGGTGAAGTAGACCTGGCTCTGGCACAGCTGAAGTGGCCGGAAGGAACGGTTGCCTCCTTTGCTGCTTCCTACACCACCCCATCGGGAATGCCACCCCGAGGATTTGATCGTACGGAAGTCTTTGGATCCGGGTGGGCTGCACGTATCTGCCCAAACCCTCGTCCGGTCGAAGTATGGAATGACCAGGCTGCTATATGGCCGCTGGCTCTCGAAATACGCACAGACCCTTCCGGACCAACCGGGATGATGGCCGAAGAACTGCGCTGTTTCTGCCAGGTCGTACGCAAGCTTACTCCGCCACCCATCGGTACGAGTTATACGGACGCCATTCAGGTACAGCAATGGATGGATCAGCTGGAACACTGTGCCCATTAAGAAACGCAGCGATATCCCTGCTGGAATGGCCAGACCGAGAGAAAATGATCGGATGCATGCGCCGATTGTCCATCGATAGACCACTCCCGTAGGGGTTACAATCGAAAACAAACAGACTGAGTCCGTTACCCGACGTCCATTTGATCAGAGCAGATCAGGGTTTCTCACTGGAAGCGGTTCTTTCAAGCACATCCAGGGCATAGGGAGTAAAGCGAAAGAACAGACTCTGAGCACCGGTTTGCCCAGAAGCTTTTCGCGCTGTGATCTCCTCTCGTCCCAACACAATTCCTGCTTTCAGCGACTCTCGAAGAATCTGTTGATGCTTTCGGTTACCGGTCGCCATCGATTCGTAAGCGATGGCGTAAGCGGACAGGAAAGTCGTCGCGCTCAATCTGGGTGGCGGATTGTGGCGCGTGTGTATACACGAGGTCAGATAAAAAGACCGGTGTTCCTCACTATAACTTTCACGAATCAACTGTCGAACCCCCGCGGAAAGCCCTTGTAGAACCAGAGGATCCTGAGTCACCTGGTGATAGCGTGCGACGGCAGCCAGTGTCAAACCGAGCATATAGGTATTCTGGCCGCGGCAACGTTGCTGTTCACTCTGCATGGAACAATGACCGTAGGCAAGCATTACCTGCCATCCCTTTTCAAGATCAAGATGCTCCTTGAGCCGGTCCCACTGGCGGGTGGCTGCAGCAAGGTACTTCCTGTCTCCGGTTGCCTCATAAGCATCCAGCATCATGTTAAAAGGCCAACCCAGATCTCGAATGTGATCCGTATAGGGTGTCGGACAGATCGATGCCACCGCATCGGAAGCCAGCCTCGCTACTTCCAGCGCACGGCGATCTCCCGTCAGTAGATAATAGTCAAACTCTCCACCGATCCAATGATGCCCCAGATCAGACAGTCCCAATTGATACGCGCCTTTGAGTTTCAACGGTGCGATATCAAAATACTTGCCGTCTTCAAATCTCCCATAGTATCCTCCTGTATGCCCCACGCAGTGAGCCCATATACTGCCAGGCATCATCCGATTTGAACCACCGTAATCAAGCAACTTTTGATTGACAACGTGAGCAATATCGACATCGATGTAATGTCGTGCTGCCTGCGCAGCACGGTCAAAATAACGACGATCGCCACTGCGCAGATACTGCGTGAAGAAACAGCGAGCCATGTCATATTCCAGATTACCCCAGTACTCTCTATCAGCCCAATACCAGTCACCGAAGTTCAGCATCCCGTATTCTCGATGCTGGTCACGGTCATCCAGATGAAACTCAAGGAATGCGTTCATCCAGGCATCATACCTCAGGTACTTCTCCGGATTGGCCGGAGGTAACGATCCCGCGGCGCCTGTCCTATAAATATGTTCAGGAGAGCACTGGGCGAGAAGTGGCTGGTTGGTGACCCGAAAAAACTTGTTGAGTTTTTTCCGGTCCGGTTGATTGGAAAGAAATATCAGATGCAGTTCGTGAGTTCGCGCCATACCAATTTTAAAGGTATAAACTCCATCCCTCAGGTAAAAGTAGAGCTTGCTTTCTTCCTGAATGGACTTACCCTCATAGAGCCCCTGAGGTAACCTCGGACAGATACCCACACGCAGTTCGACAGAGTCCCGGTTTTTCATTCCCCTTTCAACGGACAGACTCTTCGGCCAGTTTTGCCAGAAATTTCGAACCCCAACAGCCATGCCTCCAGTATCATCGCCCATCGCAGCCCATCCTGCTGCACGTTTCCCCATAAGCTGACCGTTAATCGTCAACTGACGGTCATCGATCTGAAGCAATCGGGTCCCGAGCGGTCGCGGACCATTGAGAAGAACCTCCACCGGACCTGACCGATTGTGAAATGGAAACACCAGCTCCAGAGACTTAATACGGGACATGAGTTTCGGTTTGTTGTCATTGATAAAGGTGTAATGCAGTTTCACAAAAGGTTGGCCACGAAACGCATGTAACCGAACGACATAACGAAACCTCTTTCCTGAGGAACCTGTATGGTCCCCTTCCATGCGTAAACAGGCTCGCTGTGGTCCGGACTGCTCAATGCGCCAATCAGAAACATTCGAGTCCGCTTGAAAGATCGCTCCATCCGGTGTTCTGAGCTCCAGTCGAGCATTCTGACCTTCGGAAATGGATTCATCCTCCGAGAATACACCATCCCGATTCCGATCCAGCCATACGAATTCAAACAATCGAAGCGAGCCTTTGAGAAGTTTGATCTTCAGTGGCCCTGTCAAAAGCGCAATGGATTCCGGTGAATCCAGCACCTGCAGTGGATCTTTCAGGACCGGAGCATCGGAAGGTTCATTGAAACGCAACTTCAATGGTAAACTTTGCCCCGGGCTGAGCGTAATCGCGAAATCCAAGAGCAGCCAGCGAATCGAGCCATCCGGCCACGAGCTCAAAACTTCCGTTTGAAGGGGTAACGGCTTCCCATCCTCTGTATGCAGTGTCACCTGGTTCGTGCTGCGCAGTACTCCGGAAGCAAATGGAACGCCCGAGGTAACCGGCCAGTTGTCTCGGGCGATCTGGCTCGGTTCGGCCACATGCAGTGAGATTTCACCAGACCAGCCATTAACAGAACACATACCCAGAATCAGTGATAAAAACGCACACCGGACGATCATAGGCTTGCTCCATCGATCAGAAACCACCACCAAACAGCAACTCGACCTATTATCCGCCAAACAGGATCTGCATTCAGACTAATTCCCACACATGACTTTTACGAATCCTGAGCAATTGCCTTTCCAAATTTCTCTCTGAGTCCCGGTATAATCTGCATTGCGTTTTCATGGTAAACCCTGCGAAGCACCGAATCCGGCAAACCGAGACCATAAATATTCCAAAATCCCTGTGGCGGAAATTCCTTTTCTGAATAAGGGAAATATTCATCAAACGTTTCCAGGAACCGCCAGTACAGCGAAATTCTTTTCTCCGGCCAGGGCCCATCCGATCCGAAAAGGATTCGATCACTGTGGCGAAGAAAAAACCGTCTCGCCGTATATGGCTGCCGTCCCAGTTCTCCGATACGTGAGGCGAAATCGGCATAAAGATTCGGAAACGAATCCAGCCAGTGACTGACCTGCCGGAGATCTTCTGCATTATTCGCCATGTGAGCCCCGATAAAAATGGTTGTCGGATGCCGGGCGATAATACGGTTTCGTGATTCCAACAGTTCATTCCGGTCAGGAAAGTCGCTACTCGGAAAACTCCAGTCCGGATGCCTGGATAGTTCCTCCCAGCGTTCATTGGTTTCATCAATATCCAGAAAGAACGCAGCAGGATCTGCCGTATGGATGATTACGGGTAACGACAACTCCCCACACGCCTGCCATATGGGATCCCATCGTGGGTCGTCAATACGCAACAGTGATCCGTCCGGATTCCGATAACCAAGGCCAAATTGCTTGAACAACTTCAGACCACAGACTCCTTGTTTCTTTGCTTCTTTCAGTTGTGCAGCCATACGCTGTGCAAAATCGGGTTGATGGCAGTCCCAACTCGCTGGGTCCCCATCCTTCCCTTTACCTTGCCAGTCCAGATTCGCAAAAACCATGAACCGTGCTTCATATTTCTTGAGATACGCAAGATGTGCACGAAGAGTCGGACCGAGTTTCCCATCAAGACTGACGCATACTCGTATGTTATGTCGATCCATCAGTTCTACGAACTGGTCCAGCCGTTCCGGGGAGTGGCGCAGTCGATATCGAAAATGCGTATGGACATCCACCACAGGAAATCTGGCACGCACAAGCTCGTGCGCATCGACCTTCAACTGCGACTCCGGGCGAAAATTACGCAACAGTAATTCCCTACCCTCACGACCGTCAAGCGACACATCCTGAGCAAGCAGAATCGTTTTTCCCCAGCAGCAGAGGGCTACAACAACCGTTACATACTTGAGCATCTCAAACCGCAGAAATATCGGTCCCATGTTTGGTCACCTGTCAACTTTGATTATCTAGATATTTTATGATCGATGGACACGTTACCAAGAACCACCTCGTAACGCGACGCTACCCTGAAATTATCCTTACCGGTTACGAAAATAGATTTCCATTCAGACTTGTTATTCACGGCATTGTGTCAAAACGTGGCAGCCCCAAGAGATACCTGTCAATCCGATCAACAGCGTATATAAGATCGGAATCCCCTCCGAATATATGACTTCAACATCATATGGATCCTCCCACAGTGATCACCTGATTTTCGATACGGCATTTCACGTGCAACCCCTTGCGTTTTTGTTACGATATCAATCAAAATTAATAGGTATCCGCATAAGTACAGGACGTTCCATGGCTGAAGAACAGAGTTCGCAATCGGATCAGAATCAGATCACGGATTCAACACAGAAGGGACATGGCAACCTCACTTTTTTCATACTGGGTGCCATTGTGCTGGCCATTCTACTGGCACTGCTAATTCCATCTTTCTGTGCCAAAGAGACGGCGCTTTCCATCTTTCATGGACTGGAGGTCGGAGGGGAAGTTTTTCTGCGTGCGCTGATGATGATGGTGGTTCCCCTGGTTGTCGCCTCGGTCATGAATGGAATACTGGGACTGGGCGATATCAGAAAACTGGGCAGACCCGGTTTTACCGCAGTTGGATATTACCTCTTCACCACCATCATGGCTGTGGTTATCGGGTTAATCGTGGTCAACGTGATTAAGCCAGGTATTGGAAACAATCCATCAACGGAGAAAAACGTTGCCTCAGAAGATAGTTCGGAAGCCCCCCATTCGGAGCTTGCTTCCAAGGACTCAGAACATACCGCTGTTGTCACATCCGGAGACAAGAGAATACTGCTGGAAAAACTGGAGTCGCAGACCGGACTCGAAAAGGAAAAACTGGCAAAAATATTACCTCAGCTGAAAGAAGGATTACCCGGTAACGAACCCGATATCTGGACGATCATTGGTAACCTGGTCCTGATGCTGTTTACCGATAACCTGCTTGAGGCGGCTGCGACAACCAACCTCCTGCCACTCATCGTTTTCGCTATCATTTTTTCCGGAATGCTTACCACCATGGGACAAAGGGTCAAAGCGCTTACCGATATGATCGGTCAGATTAATGAGGCGATGATGAATTTTGTAATGTTGCTGATGAACATCGCCCCAATCGGAATTTTCTGTCTTGTCGTTTCCAAATTCGGCATCGCTCAGACTAACGGTCAATTTCTGGACGTCCTTCAATCCACCTCGTGGTTCATCGCTACAGTTCTGATCGGTCTGGGGATCCATGCTTTGGGCACCCTGCCGTTTATCTACTGGATTTTCACCAGAAAAAATCCCTATGCCTTCATGTATCAGATGCGAGATGCCCTGCTGACGGCATTTTCTACTGCAAGCAGCTCCGCAACGCTTCCGGTAACCATGGACAGTGCGACGAAGGCAGGTGTCTCCAGACGTTCTACAGACTTTGTATTACCTCTTGGCGCAACCATTAACATGGATGGTACCGCGCTCTACGAAGCCGCAGCTGCCATTTTTATTGCGAACCTTGATCCCAACGTCACCCTAACCTTCACCGACCAGGTCATCATCGCCATCACGGCAACCCTGGCTGCGATCGGCGCGGCGGGAATCCCCGAAGCTGGGCTGGTAACCATGCTGATCGTACTTAATGCGGTAGGACTCAGTCCGGAATATATCGGATCGATTCTCGCCATTGACTGGCTGCTCGACCGATTTCGAACCGCTACCAACACCTTTGGAGATTCCATTGGTGCTGCGGTTGTAGACACCACTTTTGACCCGTGAAATCAAGACACTCAAGCGCTTGCATATTGTCCCATCTCATCGGGATAGTACTTGTAAAACTATCATCGCAACGACGAAGGCTGGAATCACGGTTACCGCACCGACCGTGATGAACTGAATCAGTGAAATCGAAAGCCCGCGACGTCTGCATGCCTCGATCCAGAGTAATCCAGCCAGGGACCCAACAGGCATCAGCCTCGGTCCCAGATCCCCCCCGACCAGTGCAGCCAGAAAATGATAGGTTGTTTTTCCTGGCATCACTTCAATGGCATAGGTATTGAGGTGTGCTACCGTATGATTGTTAAGTAAAGCCGAGCCCACTGCTGAAATGGTTCCCACCAACCATAAACCCTGGTCGCTAATCCATAAACCCTGCTCGCTATATAAACGTGCCATATTGTCCGAAACTCCCACATTTCTCAGACCAGCGGACATGAAAACCACCGAAAACAGGAATATCAGGATATCCCAGGAAATCCCTTCTTTGAAAATCTTGACTGCACTTGTTTTATCTGACAGGAACGCAAGCAATATAGAACCAGCAGCCCCGGATAAAGCAACGATCCAAACCGGTCCGCCCCAGAGCGTCACCAGTGGATAACAAAGTACAACAGAAAACAGAAGCAACAGCATCGCTTTCTGATACGAAGAAAAGGAACGGGGCTCCGATTGCACCTGATGAACAACTTCTGGATCTGTCAATACCGCACGGTAATACCACTTCAGCAAGAAATAGACTACGATCCATCCTGCAATGGCAACCGGGATCATCTTGAAAGCATAATCATTGAAATTCAGACCTGCACGATGAGCTACAATAATATTAATTGGATTGGAAAGTACCAGCGGCGCGACCCCTACAGAGGAAAACACCGCAAAGGCAAAGACCCTTTGGAGCTCATCAGAAGAACCATATCGGTTGCGCACCAGTACAATCACCATAGGGGTGAGCAGCATGATCATCGCATCATTATTGAGCACCGATGAGGTGCACGCGCTGAGGATAAAAGTATTACGAAAAAGTTGCGCCTGTGAGGTTTCAGAAGACGAAAAAATTCGCGAAGCCAATATATCCAGAACCTCGAGATGCTGAACCGCAGCGCTCATAGCCATGATCGAGGCAATCGTCAAAAGAGGCTGCCATAAGTACCCGGCCAGCTCACGAAACTGGGCCAAATCGAGAATGCCCGCAATAAACAGAACCAGTACACCGATGACCAGCGGGAATGAGTGATTCATTCTCCACGCACGCCACACACGCGGACGGAACACAGCACAGGTCATCGCCAAAAACATCGTTCCAATTGACACCTCAAGCTGCATCCCAATTCCCCACTTCCGTTTGCATTTCCCCTCATCATGATCGCACGTACCTAAGTCCTCGAATGACCGTTTCTCGACAACATATAAAACGGTGCCTTCTGATGAACAGAGGTGTCATATTATACTTCTATTAAAATCGATATTTTCATCCTTTACAATGGAATTATCATGTAGTAAAAACCTGCACATCGTGCACATATAACCTACTTTAACGCCAGTTCATAATACTGTCCGCTTCCGACTTCTGATTATCACGATACCAATCGCGGAACGACATTCTCTGTTAAAATTCGTCATAATTGACATGCTGTTATGCCACCGCCTAACCGACTCGCTGCATGGCTTATTTTTTGATAACAGCAAAGATATTTTTATCCTGATAGTCATAAAGAACCATTACCATAATCCCACTTTTTCGTTTTAATGCTGCGACCTTAAGATTCTGGTTCTTGCCATACCCTAGCGACATGATTCCTTCCATCACTGTTATCCAGGAGCCCCGATGAAACATGTACTTCATTCTGATCTCAAAACACTGGTTCAGTCTCTGTTTGAAAAGTCAGGATGCTCCCCTCACGAATCGGAACGCATTGCCCACTATCTGATTGAAGCGAATTTAACCGGTCATGATTCTCATGGTGTCATTCGAGCACCGCTCTACCTTGACTACGTCAACCAGGACAGGGTTCGCCCCGGTCAATCCATTGATATTGTATTTCAGACGGAAACCTTTGCGATGGTTGACGGCAACTTCGGTTTTGGTCAGGTCATCGGTGAACAGGCAACACGCCTCGGAATCCAGATGGCACAGGACCAGAGCATTGTTGCCATTGCGCTTCGAAACAGCGGACACCTTGGACGTATCGGTGACTGGCCGACGATGGTGACCCGTGAGGGCATGATTTCTATCCATTTCGTCAACACCAACGGATACGGACTGCTGGTTGCACCATTCGGAGGTACCGAACGGCGGCTTTCAGCCAATCCAATTGCCGCCGGAATACCGGTCCCGGATGGACCGCCCATCATTCTCGATATTTCAACCAGTGCTCTGGCCGAAGGCAAACTCAAGGTTGCCTACAATAAAGAAGTGGATGTTCCTCCGAATTGTATCATCGATCACCAGGGTAACCCGACAACCGATCCCAGAGACTTCTATTCGGATCCCCCTGGTGTACTGCTCCCGTTTGGTGGCCACAAAGGATATGGGCTGGGAATTCTTGCTGAAATGTTCGCCGGTATGTTAACCGGCAATGGATGCAGTAATCCCGGCAACAATGAACGGCTGCTCAATGGCATGTTTACCATTATCATCAATCCACGTAAGCTCCCAGATCATTCGGAGGCTCAACAGGAAATCACTTCGTACATCGATTACCTGAAAAGTTCAGCCCGAGCTCCCGGTTTTTCTGAAATTCTTATTCCCGGTGAGCCCGAAGAAAGAACACGCATACAACGTCTTGAAACCGGTATTCCCCTTGATGACACCACCTGGCAATCACTTGTGGAATCAGCACTTCAGGCCGGATTGAGCCGGGAGACAGTCGAAAGCATGACCCTGAAGTGAATGCCTTTTGATGCCGGCCATGCCCATGCGATCATAGTACAGCTGACAACTGCAGCCTGTACGTATCTGAAACCCTCACTTCTAAACCAAACCACTCGATAGAACCCCTTGGTTTCTACATCCGTCATTCCAGGTATTTCAGATCAGTTTCCAGGTGTTCTCAAAATTTCTTACTCCTTCGGAGGCACCCAGTCCCGTGACACAACAGGCGCCGGCGGCAGCGCCCAGGCGACCAGCCTGCTCAGTTCCCAACCCTCGAATCAGCCCCGTAATAAAGCCAGCATAAAAACTATCTCCAGCACCGGTTGTATCCACCAGAGGGCCCGGCAGCGTCACGGGCTTTATCTCCAGAAACTCTTCCCTGGAAGGACTGAGAAGGACGCCATTGGCCCCCATTTTTATACCCAGAAGTGCATCCGTTGCGTACTCGCGAAACACACGAATCATACGTTGAGGGTCGGTTTCACCCGTTTGACTTTCCGCCTCTCTCTGACTGGGGATATAAATATCAAGATGAGGCAGCATTCGGTCCAACGGCTGTAGTTTACCTCCTCCATCGGCGGCATCGAGTGCGGTTCGGCAACCGCGTTTTCGTATTTCACAAAGGACTTCAGGAAGCTGGCTTTGCAGATTCGGAAGCAAAGGATAGTAGCCGATTAAAACGAACTGGCTTTCCGAAAAAGAGTCCATATGGTCAAAAAACAAATGATGATCAATCTTCCGGTAAGCATCTGGGTCATAGGCAAAAGCGTGTTCGCCATGCTCATCAATCAGCACAGCAGTCACACTGGTTGCGATGTCGCTTTGATCGATGACACAGGTACAATCGACCTGTTCTTCTGATAAACGATTGCGGATCAGCTGTCCCCATAAATCGTCACCCAGCATGGTCAGTGCTCCGACATTCAAACCGAGTCGGGACA
>Ga0310344_10001534_pt1 | contig 17692 bp, 12 predicted proteins | sample HC15DNA20200_MG_FD_203801 | JGI IMG/M metagenome (GOLD analysis project Ga0310344, IMG submission 203801) | Marine microbial communities from station ALOHA, North Pacific Subtropical Gyre - HC15-DNA-20-200_MG | ecosystem: Environmental > Aquatic > Marine > Oceanic | place: Pacific Ocean: North... | reverse complement strand
CCAGAGTATGATGATGTGCGAAACATTTTAAAAGCATTGCATGAGAATAGACTTAAAACAACCAGTTTTTCAAGGGATGAGGATTAGAATATGGATATTGCCACATTAGTAGGAATTCTTTTAGGGTTAGGCTTTACTGTTGGGGGAATTGCTATGGCTGCTATAGCAGCGGGTGCCTCTGCTATGGTTTTTGTTTCAGTTTCTAGTTTTGTCATAGTTTTTGGTGGTATGGTAGCTTCTGTTTCAGTTGCTTTCCCTTTATCTGATGTATTGAAGCTTGGAGCTGCTATGGGTGCGGTCTTTAAAGGTGGTGACACGAAACTTGGCGGTTTAGTTGATGAAGCTGTAGAATTAGCTGGTGTTGGCCGAAAAGGCGCAGCTGATCTTGAAAAAGGAATTGAAAGTGTTAGCAATTACTTTTTCAGAGATGGTGTTCAGATGGTTGTTGATGGATATTCTGAAGAAGAGATAGTAGATATTTTAAATACGCGAATCGATTATAGAGAAATTCGTGAAAAAAGTCAGGCCGAACTATTTAAAACAATGGGTACAATGTCGCCTGCATGGGGGATGATTGGTACTCTTATAGGACTTGTTATTATGCTTGCTGGCTTCGGCGGTGAAGGAGGCGGAACAGAATCTTTAGGTGTCGGTATGTCCGCAGCCCTAATTACTACTTTCTATGGTGCACTGCTTGCAAATCTTTTCTTTCTTCCTATGGCGGCAAAATTAAATGCAAGGATTTCCCAAACAAGTACTTTACAGGCAATGTTGGTCGAAGGTGCTCGTCTGATTCATCAGAGAAAACACCCACTCATTGTTCGAGAAAAATTAAATTCCTTTATTCCTCCTAAGGAATGGAAAAAAGAGGAATAGATTAAATGGCAGCAACTCCTCAAGAAAGAAAAAAATACATTGCTAAGGGCCGTGACGAAGTAGAAGAAGGTTTGCCAGGCTGGTTTGGAACGTTCGCGGATATGATGACTTTATTATTTGCATTTTTTGTTTTACTGGCTGCTATTTCTACTATTGATCCTGTTAAGCTTCAAGAAATGGCTGATGGTGTAGGTAAATCAGTCGGAAAGAAAGAAAAGCTTGACAATCAGGCAATGTCTCTTTCTGATGTTAAGCAAGCGGCGGAAAAAATGGTTGAAGAAATGGAAGCAGATCCTGAAACAGGTGAAAAACCAGTTGAGGTTACAACTGGTCCTAAGGGTGTAACAATTGGAATTTCTTCAGATATAAGTTTTACTTCTGGCTCAGCAAGTCTTAGACCTGAAATTGTAGATGTTCTTGATAAAATTGTTCCAACAATACAGGACTCATATTTTCAAGTAGCAGTTGAGGGGCATACGGATACTGATATTCTTCCGAGGTCTATTCAGTCAAGATATCCTTCTAATTGGGAGCTGTCAGGAGCTAGAGCGGCAGCGGTTGTTAGACAGCTAATCAATATGGAAGTAGACCCCACAAGACTTCAAGCTATTGGTTATGCTCAGTATGTACCGAGAGACAGACCAACAGATAAAATTATTACAGACGATCTAATTCAAGAGTTGAATTCAACGAGGGAAATGAAAGCCCGAAATAGACGAGTAGAAATCACATTTCTTGCGTCACGTTCGGGATCACAACCATCTATTATTAACGAAGAAAATCTAGATGATAATAGTTAGTATTACTCCGAGGTAAAGAGGAGAATGGTAATATGAAGATGCGGATAATCAGGTCTTTTATAGGGCTTTTACTAATAACGAGCATTTCGGGACAGGAATCAACTTATCTGGCCCAGAAACTAATGCTTGAGAATAATCTGCGAAGTCGTATTGAATCGGCTTTACAGAAAGTCATGGATGATCATAGGTACGTTCTTGATGTAACAGTAGATTTAAAGTTTACACCTACAGTTACTGAAGAGGTAACCTTTAGGCCAGCAGGTTCAAACGATGCTAAGTCAGCTGTAAGGACAGGTCGCGAAGAAGCTTCAAGATCAGCTCCTTTGACTTCAGAAGGGCTAGAAGAATCTCGCTCACGGATGACAGGCATTCCTATTCCGGGCTTTGACTTCCAGAGTATGGAAGATGAAGAACCGGTTGAAGCTGTTATCTCTGAAGAAATTTCGGAAGTTGAACTCACTGTTGAAGGACCATCTGATGGCGCAGAAATTTTAAGTCAATCATATAAAGATACTAAAGCGTCTGTACCAGTAGTTGAACGCTTAGAAGTAAGCTGTATTCTACCAGAGGGGTCAGCTCCTGAGCTAATTGAAAATGTTCGACAGATTATAATGGTAGCCTCCCATTTTGATAGAACTCGTGGAGATGTGCTTTCTGTTATGACTGCTTCGTTTCGCCAGAGAAAAGATGAGAGGACAGCTGAATCCATTATTCTTCGCTCTATTGCTGAAAAAATTGATCAACTTGAAGAAAAACAAGCGGATGCTGAGGCTCAGGTTGCGGATGATTGGAGAATGGAACTTGAAAGCTGGAAAGACGAAGAAGCTCGCCGTCGTGAAGAAGAAAGAGCTGTATGGAGAGCTGAAATTGACAGGCTTGAGAATGATCGAATTGCAAGAGAATTTGAAAATGAAAGACAACAATTATTAGAAAGAGATTCTCTTAGGATGAACCAATTAACCACAGAGATCTCTCAATTAAGAGATATTCTTGCTGGCCCTCAATTATCAGAAGAAGAACAGGTTGCAGCGGAAGAGGCGGTTGCTACTAAAGAAGATGAAAAAGCAGCCCTAGACTCTCTTATTGAACAAAAACTAGCAATGTTAGAACAAGCGCAGAAAGAGATGGAAGGAATGGGAGGAGGCATGAGTAACATGCCCATTTATCTAATGAGTGCAATATCACTGCTTGCTGTTCTAGCCCTTGCTGCCGTTATACTTTTTAATGGTCGTTCCAAACAGCCTAAATATGTTATGCCGCCTCCATGGATGATGCAACCACCTCCTTCGAAAAAAAAAGTGAATGACAAAAATGGAAACGGAGAACACCTTGCAACTGCCCAAACACCTCCACCCCCTCCACCCCCTCCTGCCCCTGTTGCTCCAGCAGCACCTTCTTTTCAAGAGGATCCAGGAGTTTTACAATCTGAAATGACGCAAACAAAAGAATCAGTGGTTTCAATGAGTGTTGGGGATCCAGATGTTGCAACCGCTGTGGTAAAGGATTGGCTAGAACAGGAAGCCCCTCCTGCTCCTGAACCCGAAGCTGTAGCTCCAGAGGCCCCATCAGAGGCGGAAGACGATAGCGGAAAAAAGAAAAAAAAGAAGAAATAAGTTATGATTACAGAATACTACCAACTAGCCGGGATTGATAAAGTTGCCGTTGTGTTTTCCATTATTGGAGAGAATGTGGCCGTGAAACTACTTAAGGATCTAGATGAAACTGATGTTCAGAGAATTCGTGCCCGCTCCCGAGAGATGGAGCAAGTTAGCACTGCTCTTAAAAAACAGATTATGGATGAATTTTATCTGTCTGTAATTTCACAAAAACTTAAATCAGAAAGTGAGCCGGAATCCAAAAAGCCTTTTGATTTTATAGAAGAATTAGCTGACGAACAGCTAATTGCATTATTAGAAGTTGAAGAGCCTAGCATAATTGCTATTGCATTGGCGCAGGTTTCCGCAGAACGACAGATGAAAGTATTAACTCGATTAAGCCCAGAAGTAAAAGGGAATGTTCTGATGAAGCTAGGTTCGTTGAACAATGTACCTCTAGAAGGGATTGTGAATGTTGCATCTCAATTGCGGACCAAGTCTCTATATCTTCCAAAGGCTGTTGAGTTTACTCGAAGCGGCGGTAAAGATGTGGCTGATATACTTGGTCAAATGACTCCTTTTGAAGAAGAGCAGTACTTAGACACCATTGCTCGTGAAGACCCTGAGCTCGCAGCTGAAATCAAAAAGTACCATTTGACTTTTGATGATATTCTAGCATCTTTCCCAGAGAACCTATTAAGAGATTTAATGAACTCTGTAGAATTGGATGCTATAGCGATGGCGTTGAAAGGAAGAAGTCAAGATCAGGTTGATAAAATACTAGAAAATCTTCCTCAGAAAAAACAGGCAATGTATGAACCTGTAGAAGGAGCTGTGGCCAAAAATGATGTAGACAAGGCTCAGAAAAGCATTGTAGATGCTGCTCGCCAGATGGAAAAAGACGGTAGATTCAGTTTAGAAGAAGTGCTTGGTTCAGCCGAAATGGTTGACTAAGTCTGGCTAATTTAATATCTTAAAGCCTTCCCTTAAAACATAGGGGGAGGCTTTTTTTGTGAGGAGCAATAGGAAGTAATTAGGGATTTCTTAAAGAAAGTTTCTTCTTTATTATTATTATTCGTTCAAGCTTATAGGTACTAATGAAATAAGAGAAAAATAACAGTGTGTGACAAACTATTGAATTGCCAGGAAATTTCATAAATGAGATCGAGCAAGTATTTGTTGGAAAGCGTTGTATAGTTGAATTTAGCCGCCATCATTCTCATGGCTAAAGCGACGTTTGCTTATTAATAGATATTCCTAGTGCTGGTAAAACGACGTTAGTTAAGGGTTAGCTCCTAGCTCAAGGAATGGATCTAGAGACTTCTCTGCAATACAGAGTTTGCTTAAGACATGTTAAAAGTTATGTACAATGATTAAAAGCTTTACTATTTTTGGGGCAAAATCTTCCTGAATAATATTTGTAAAATACAAATATTATAGCTATTTATATTGTCTGGGGAATTAGTATTTTATTTGATCGGGAAGAGTTGGTTGTACCCCAGCATTTTTTCTTGGCCTAGTATCATTATTTGCTACGCTCCATCCAGTAAGATAGACAAGTCGAGATACTTTTTCCAATTTTTGAAAGTCAATTTTTTCTATCGTATCTGTAGGTTTATGGTAATCATCGTGGATACCTGCAAAATAAAAAATAATTGGAATACCAAATTGCGCAAAATTGTAATGGTCACTTCTATAATAATATCTTTCAGGGTCATCTTTAGAATTATAGCGATAGTTTAAAAACATGTTATCAATTTGATTGGCAGCATATTCGTTGATTTCATGCAGGTCTTGGCTAATCATATTCGAACCAATGATGTATACACTATCGGAGGCATTTCTCCCAATCATATCAATATTTAGATCAGCAACAGTATTGGCAAGAGGAACTAGCGGACTTTTAACATAATATTTTGAACCAAGCAAACCTCTCTCTTCTCCTGAAACTGCAAGAAATAAAAAACCTCTTTTGGGTGCATGGTTATTTCTAGTAATAGCTTCTGCAATTTCCATAAGAGCAGATGTTCCGGAACCATTATCATCAGCGCCGTAATAAATTTTTCCATCTGCATTTTTGCCTACATGATCATAATGAGCGGATATAACAATTGTTTCGTGGCCAATAAAAGGATCGTTACCTGGGAAATAACCGGCAATATTATTGGAAACGATTGACTCTTTATTAAGGTTAATATTGAGACGAACATAACTATTAGATATAGGCCTGCTATTAGATTTTCCTTCAGATTCTAGTTCAATCTGCAAGTCACGCAATGTTCTTCCAGTTGATACTAGAATTTTATCTGCTGTAGTTTCAGAAATTGTGAGAACTGGCACATTCGGCTCAGAACTTGGGAGAGACATGCTTTCTCGATGGAGCCATTTTTTCCAACGTTTTAACTTATCCGTGAAAAGCTCCTCTGATTTCGGATTAGTTGCAATTAAGATGGCTGAGGCGCCATTAGTTTTAGCTTGGCTCAGTTTTTCCCGGAGATCAGCATATCGAGTGTCCAGCGAACCATTGAATCTGTTCGGATTATCAAGATCTGGCTCTCCATCAAGTATTAGGACAATACAATTCTCTACAGAAATACCAGCATAATCATTGTAATTGTATTCCTTAGCAGAAATGCCATAACCAGCATAGACAACTGGCGCTTGAATTTCAATATTGCTTGAAAGTCCTCGTGGAGAAACAAAAAAATCTTCCTCGTACTGAAAGCTCTCTTTAATAGAGCTTGAGCCATAATCTAACAGCAGAGCAAGCTCATTATCATCCCCCATTTTTGTTTTTATTAGCTCATATCTTTGAAAAAAAGAATTGTTGTTGACAAGAGGAGTTAGTCCCAGACGACGAAATTGAGATGCAATATATTCTCCAGCAATAGCGAGGCCTCGTTCACCAGTAGCTCTTCCCTCTGTGATATCGGAAGCGAGAAACGAAAGATGTGCTTCAAGATCGGTTCTGGAAATGGTTTCCATTCCAGCGCGTGCTAATTCAGGATCAAATGAGGGAGAAAAGTAAATATTAGATTGTCCCAGAAGTGAAACAACAAAAAATATGGTGATGGCTGGAAGTCTTAACATGAAGCGAAGTTAAGCACCCTTTTTCAGACAAAAAAGATGGATTGAAACAGGCATTGCCTCTAGCTTGGAAATAATAACGGAGCTTTGAAAAGTTTAGCGGTTCTTGATAACAGCCTGGGCTGCAGCAAGTCGTGCAATAGGAACTCTGAAAGGCGAGCAACTAACATAGTCCAGCCCTGTTCTATGACAGAAATCTATTGAGGCTGGATCTCCACCGTGCTCTCCACATATTCCAATTTTCAAATCACTGTTTTGACTGCGTCCCTTTTCTACGCCCATTTCCACTAGTTGCCCAACTCCAGATTGATCCAAAGATTGGAAGGGATCTTCAGGGAGAATTCCACCTTCAAGATAGGCTGGAAGAAAACCACCGATATCATCCCGGGAAAAACCAAAAGTAGTTTGAGTTAAATCGTTAGTACCAAATGAAAAGAACTCAGCTTTTTTAGCAATTTGATCTGCTGTAAGACAAGCTCTCGGGATTTCAATCATAGTGCCCACGAGGTAGGGGAAATCTATACCTGATTCATCTCCAACTTCTTTAGCTACGCGCCTGACAATTTCTTCTTGATGGTCATATTCTGTATATGTGCCTACTAGTGGAATCATTACTTCAGGTAACGCCTTCACACCTTCTTCAGTTAGTTTTGCGGTAGCTTCGAAAATAGCACGGGCCTGCATTTCGGTGATTTCAGGATAAGCTACACCAAGTCGACAACCGCGATGCCCAAGCATAGGATTCAATTCATGTAGCGCTTCTATTCTAGAGGTTAGCGTATTAACCTCCACACCTAATTCATCCGCTAGTTCTGATATTTGTTCTTCAGTTAGTGTAACAAATTCATGAAGTGGTGGATCCAAAAGCCTGATAGTAACGGGACAATCTTGCATTGCCTTGAGAATATCATAGAAGTCTTGACGTTGATAAGGAAGTAGTTTCATGACTGCTGTACGTCTTGCTTCTTCATTATCAGCTATAATCATTTCCCGGATAGCCAATATTCTCTCAGGATCAAAAAACATGTGCTCAGTTCTACAGAGCCCAATACCTTGGGCTCCAAAAGATCTTGCCTGAGACGCATCTTCGGGCCTTTCAGCATTAGTTCGGATACCCAGAGTTCTAACTTGATCAGAAATTTCCATCAGATTTCGAAATGAGGCATTTTCGCCAGGATCAATTTGAGTTAACGAGAGCTCACCAGCATATACTATGCCTTTTGTACCGTTTAGTGTTATTACATCACCTTCAACAAGAGTTTGATCTCCAACAACCATTCTTTTGCCACGGCTATCAATATTTAATGCATTACACCCCACTACACAGCACTTTCCCCAACCACGAGCTACAAGGGCAGCATGGCTTGTCATTCCACCTTTGGCAGTAAGAATGGCTTCAGCGGCGTGCATGCCGTGTACATCTTCTGGCGAGGTTTCGTTTCTAACAAGGATTACTTGCTTGCCCTCTTTTGCCCATGCCTCAGCATCATCGGCTGTAAAAACGATTTGGCCTGAAGCTCCTCCAGGACCAGCCGGCAAACCTTCAGCAAGTTTTGTTGCAGTCACTTCAGCTTCTGGGTCAACCATAGGATGTAAAAGCTCATCTAATTGAGAAGGTTTTACACGCATTAAAGCTTCCTCTTGACTGATTAAACCTTCCTGTAACATATCGGTAGCCATTTTCACAGCTGCGACTCCATTCCGTTTTCCAACTCTTGTTTGAAGCATCCAAAGGCGACTGCTTTCAATGGTGAACTCGACATCTTGCATATCCCTATAATGTTTTTCTAAGTTGGATCGAATACCATCTAATTCGTTGTAAAGTTCAGGCGTCATTTCTTCAAGCGTTGGAAGATCTTTATTTTTTTCGGTACGACCTGATTGATTAATTGGATTAGGTGTGCGAATACCAGCTACCACATCTTCACCTTGTGCGTCGATGAGCCATTCGCCGAAAAAATGATTATCGCCAGTTGCTGGGTTCCTTGTAAAAGCAACACCTGTTGAACAATCATCACCCATGTTACCAAAAACCATAGTTTGAACATTTACAGCGGTACCCCACTCTTCTGGTATACCTTCAATACGACGATATGCAACAGCACGTTTTCCATTCCAAGATTGAAAGACAGCACTAATGCCCCCCCACATCTGGGCATGAGGATCATCAGGAAATTCGCTCCCTAGCACATCTTTAATTGTAGATTTGAATTGCTCCGCCAGCTCACGCCAATCATCACCATCTAGGTCAGTATCAAGGCTTACTCCCTTGGCTTCTTTTCTTTCATCAATGAGGTCTTCTAGGCGTTCGCGAATTCCTATACCATCTTTAGGCTCAATGCCGGCTGCTTTTTCCATGACCACGTCGGCATACATCATAATTAAACGCCGATAGGCATCATACACAAATTTGGGATTGCCGGATTTTTCAATTAGACCAGGAATAGTTTTTGAGGTTAAGCCAACATTCAATACAGTTTCCATCATTCCTGGCATAGAAATTCGTGCCCCAGATCGAACAGAGAAAAGAAGTGGATTTGATTGGTCGCCAAATTTTCTTCCCATTACAGTTTCAGTTTGAGCAATAGCATCATTGACCTGCTCTTCTAATTCTGATGGATAATTTTGATTGTTCTTGTAATATTGAGTACAAACCTCGGTAGTTAGGGTAAACCCCGGAGGAACTGGTATTCCAAGACTAGTCATTTCCGCTAAGTTTGCTCCTTTACCGCCGAGAAGCTCTTTCATCTCTGCAGTGCCATCAGCTTTATTGTCTCCGAAAAAATATACGTATTTCAATTTCTTAACCCTCTGATTGAGGATAAATTTATAGAGTTCTTTGGGCTCAATCAATGGCTAATTAACATGATTCTATAATCAGTAGTCCCTATCATGACATTTATTAAATAAATTTTACACTAATATGGGAATATTTTAATGGATACTTTTAGTCACGCATTCTGGGGACGAGGACTATTTGGTTACCGGGGCCATCCTTGGTTGGCCTTGTTTTTTGGTGCTGCTCCAGACCTTTTTTCTTTTGGATTATTTATGTTTGTTCAAATAATTACCTTGCAATTTAGTTTGGAGCCGGGGCCTCCCTCATTAGGTAGTTTACCTTGGTGGGTTTTTGTCAATTATGATTTAATGCATAGTTTTATTAGCGCTTTTACAACTATTGGAATCATAAGTTTATATAGAAAGGATTTGGCTTTTGCCATGCTAGGATGGCCGTTCCATATTGTTCTGGACTTTCCTTTTCATACCCGAGAATTTTTTCCTACAAAAATATTTTGGCCATTCTCTAATTTTACTATTGACGGAATAAGTTGGGCCCGACCGGAAGTATGGTTTCCCAATCTGGCGGGTTTGATAATTCTATATTTTTATCGTCGGGGGAAAAAAACAGGAAAAACTTGAAAAAGGAAGACAGTTAATGTTGAAGCTTGTAAATTGACGAAGACAGCGGTTTATAGATAAAAATTATGAAGTACATAACAAAATTGTTCTTTTATCTATTTGTTTCCTCAACCATGCTGGTTTTTGGATATGAAGCGGTAAAGTTTGCCAGAGATCAAGTAAGGATTACAAATGGCAAAACATTATCAAGGGTAATTCAATATTATCAATTAACAGAGCATAGGCTCCCTCCATCAGGTAGCCGAGAAAATGTGTCGCAGTTTCTTTTTGATCGAAAATTGACAGACAAAATGGTTCGTGACCCAGTATTCACAAGCGCAACAGTAATATTAGATGAATATGCATTTGCATTGATTAAGATGTATGACAAACTCATGAATTCAGATGATATAGAGGAATCAGAAAAACTAGTAGGAGTGGTAAAAGAGCGTGTAGAAGGAATTTTTGAAGATACTGAGGATGCAAATGAACAAATTTCAAAACTAAAAGCATTAGCCAGAGACAACGAGATACAAAAAAACGTAAGTACCTTAAAAGAGGTCGTAAATCTTTCAGATAAAGACCTGAAAGAACTACAGAGAATTTTAAAGGATAGTGACTTGAAAACAAACATGGAGCAACTTAGAGATTTGTCCGCACAGCCCATACCACCAGAGTGCGTGATCGCTTATCAGGCGGATAACAGAAAAAATGAATATGAAATAAGTGTAAAATTAGAAAGCAGATTTCTAATGCATAGAATGCGAGAGGATGGTGGGAATGACGATGAACGGTTTGAAATTGGAAACAATCTTAAATTAAATACTAAAGTAAAATCATATGGTTCAAGCGCAAGAGCTGTACATAGAAAAACCACATTAGTTAAGTAAAACTAAAAATATTAGACCAAAATATTGTCAAAAATAATTAGAAATTAATATAGTTTACAGTGAAGGTAAACTATATAGGCTCAGACTGATTATAGTCGACAAACGCAGTTTTATTTATAAGCAACTTATAATTTTTTATAGACACTTTAATAAAAGTATTCTAAAGATTATTTATATAAATAATCTTTAGAATAAAATATCAATGGAGTTTTTATTAAAAAAAATGTAGACCATAATCGATTAAAAGTAATCTCTAAAAAACTATAAGGTTAGAATAGTGGTAAAAGGTGTAATTATAAAAAAATTATCAGAAAAGTGACAAAGAAAGTAAAATATTGAATGAATTAGTCAATAAAGACGAATTAAGGATAAGGATGAGAGAAAGTCTATAGCAAGCAAAAAGGATTTGGGAATAAAAGCAATTATTACAACGTTAAGAAAGTACAGAATAATGGAATTGAACAATTGTTTTCTGGAGAGAGTTGAGGACAATATATAATTATTTAGAATGAAGAAATAGACAGGACAAGAGTTCAAGAGAAGAATCGCTGTATACATGAATAATATGGATTAATCAATTAAGGTAATATGATTTGTTAGGATGTAGTATATAAGTAATGACTCATATTTGCTGCGCTATTGAAGAAGAATTATTAAACGAATAAAACTCCGTTTAAGGACAACCTAATAGAGAATTTTTATAAGTATGAATTTATAATTACAATATAAAATAACGGATAATAATATTGATTATTAAAGAATTAATTTAGGATTAAGAACTGTGTCAAAAGGTGACATAGATGACATTAATAAAAATGAATTCAGGTTTCAATAATAATTATTGTAATAATATTAATTGGCCTAAGTAAAATTCGGTTGTGAGAAGACTTCAGAATAAAGAAAAAAAAATTACTAAAGATTATATTATTATATAATACATGTAAAGCTAGGAGGGTAAACACAAAGTTCTTCTACGATAATTTGATTATTATTGTCGTATAATGAAGATAGCCAGCTTGATTAAGGTTTGTATACTAATACTACAATGACAAGGCTGGAAGAATCTTATGATTATGATCAAACATGCATTTAGATCAAGGATATTATGTTAGATTAATTATAAAAATAATAATTGCATTATAACAATTAAGGAGGTTTTCATGCTTAGCATATAATTTTATGATTTTCAATATTTTAGCTAGGTATCCAAATATAAATTATTCAGAGATTAATATATTATAAAATTTACAGGCTTAAAAAAGTTATGAGTTCATAAAGGAAGAAAAGATTTAATCTAGAGTTTTTTGAATAAATCACAGAGTCTCTAATGGTTCTTGATCTATTACAACGATGTATGGGTAAGAATAATTTATTTGTATGTATTAAAACATCAGTCGGTAAGTCTCTATTAATTGAAATATTATTCTATTAGTTTAACCAACCAGGTTGAATAATAGCTAATAATATAAAATTTTGGTCATATAAGGGTATTTATTGATGAATTAATCATTGCTAGATAAACTATGGAGAGTCAAGCGCAGAACTCTCTCCACTCACTTTGTGTTGCCATAAAAAAATTTGTATCGAATCATAATCTCTTAAATTTGTGATCAATGAATTGTATTTAAATTCTAGTTTACATTAATTTTTATTAAGTACTGTCAAATCATCTTTTCTTGGCTTGCATAAAATTTTTCATAATCTATATTTTATCTACTTAATTATTATGAATAAATAATTCTATTATTCCAGCTCATGATGTTTTTACAATATAATTTCTTGGTTAGCTATTAGAGGAGAAACATGTTTTTAATTTATAAAATTTACGATAGTTTTCCCCTAATGTTATTTTCATTATTAATTTTTATTTTTATTGTCCCTTAATAATTGTATCATTTCATATTCATTCTTTTATGTCATCTATTTCATTCTAATTTTATTTACGTATTTTTATTATTACTTTTATTTATAATGCAATAATAATTAATTATTTATCGTGGAAAATTTTATTAACTTTTAAAATTCTTTTTATGATTACATAATTCAATTCAATTATAATTCAATTCATATCTGATAATAATTATTTTTCAGTTAATTTATTTTAATCCTTTAACTTCTAGTAATTATAACGGGTGCCTTGTTTTTATTCAATTTCATTCAAAAAAACTCCTCTTACTATAATTTTCAGAACCCATCTCATTCAAATCTAATATAATATTCAAATTATTATTATTTATAATCTGGTTGTTCCCCTCTATAAAACTCCGTAATATCCAATATATTCAACGTTGTAAATACGCAATTACAATAAATGAATTCTAAATCAAAAATTAATAATAAAAACTATTCTAACCCTATAGGGTTGGCCATTCTCGACTCTATTGAAAATATTCCATTATCGGCATCTGAAATATCTAATAAAGTGGATTTTCCAAGAGAGAAGATTTACTACCATTTAAAAAAACTGTTATCTGCAGAGTTGCTTTATGTTGCAGATACAGAAATTATTAATGGTATTACCAAAAAAAGCTATTTAAAGGTTGATGCTCCCAGCCTTATTAAAACGAGCCTTTCTTCTGAAGAAAATGATTCTATTAATAATACAGAGTTTGATGATTTTAATAATTCTGAGGGCAATCTGCTTAAATCAGATGAAACTGTCCAAATCAATGAAGAATTAGAAAATAAGAGTTTTGATCAAACTTCTTCTCTTATAGATAAAAACCCCCCTCATCTTACAGAAGACCTAAATGATGTTAATCCTGATATAGTTTCGTTATCTAATGAAAATGATGAAGACAAAATTTCTGAAACTATTTCTGAAAATAAAATTTATAATAAAAACTTTCCAGATTCAGACCCTGTTCAGCCTGAGAAAGAAGTTGGTGAACGTATTTTATCTCAACCTTCTTCCGGCAGTATTTTAGATAAGCTTTTAACGGGTACTGCTAATAGAGCTACAAAAACTTTTCACCCTGTTGAAAATACTGTTGAAGAGAAAACATATATTGAAACTGCATCTCTGGATGAGTTGACTCATTCCATTACTGTTGATGATTTGACTTATCTCATACCAGAAGCCGACTATTCTCTTGGTGGTATTGATTATATAGTGAGATCAGCACAACGACATGATGGTAAAAAGATAACCATTCAAAACAAACAAACTCTAGGTGATTATTTAGAATATCTCCGAATTGAAAAAGATGAATCCAAGCTGGTATCTTCAGTGGACTTTTCTATTGATCAAATCGCTGACGAAGAAGACAGGGCTCCAGTTACCAAGCCTAAGTTGCGAACCTGGAGTCTTTATTTAGCCAGAAGACTAAACGGCTATTATAATGCTGCTACCTTTGCACAAATTGATCAAAAAATATATTTTCTTAGAGCCTCTATAAATCGACAAGGCTTTAAAATTCTTGATCAAGAAATATATAATCTTCCCATAAAAGACGGGACTGAAACTATCAATGATTTAGCCTCTCTTATAAAATATGTGTATAGGAATAAGATTAAGAAAAAGCTTTGGCAACATCTTTATCTAGCTTATTACAGCAATCACTATTCTTTTGAGATGGATCCTCTTAAAACTCCAGATTTAAAAGGAAAAGAATTAGAGGGTTTCTTACGAACTGATATATCTAAAAGGTTCTCCGTTGAATCGGGAAGCTCTATTGTAAACTGGATTGAACACAAAACTCTGGATGATGATCCTCAAAAAGAGTTTATTGTTGCTTTAGGTGATCGTATACCTATTGAAAAAGATTATGAAATACTTACAGCACAAAAGATTCAACCCCGATTCACAACATCTATACCCAAAATTCAATATGATTTGTATAGATATAATTTTCCTGAAGATAATGGGAATTCCATCCTTTTATATATAGGAGCTCACCGAAGCTTCATTACGATAGTCAACGATTGGAGAATTAGAGACTCGAGAAGTTCTGTAGTTAGTGCGGACAATTTTATTGTTGGTCAGTCAAATGTATTAAGAGACGAAAAAACAGGGGTAATAGCACAAAAGGAAATAAATGGAGAAATATCTGAAGACATTGGTGTTCAGCTTGCTTCATTAGATCTAAAAAATGACAAAAAAGTACGCGCCATTTTAGAAAGATTGGAATCTGAGATTTATGCTACTCTTAAATATTTTAAAACTCAGGGATACTATCTCAGCCAACAAATCTTTATCAGTGGTATTGGTACTAATATCCCAAATCTCGAACAACAAATTGCTGAAGATTTTCAAAAAGAAGTTTCCAAGTTGGTCTTGCCAGATTCCATACAATATGTCAAGGATGTACCAACCCTAGATGGAGAAGATTTTTCTATTAATATTGGGTTGCTCTTGGATCCGAAGGATAGATTAAACCTTCTACCTAAAGCACAGAGAGACAATAACAAATTTATCTCCGCATTAAATTTGGCAAAAATAGCCGGATTATTTTTGATAACTGTCGGTTCTTTCTTCTCCGCAGGAAATTATTTTTCATCGATTAATATTGATGGAAACTTGAATAACAGTAAAAAAGAATTAAAATCTCTCACGGAGCAAAATGATCTTTTCTATGACATTTCTTATAAACTAGCTGTTACCGATCTGATCACAGGAGTAAAGAAATACGATAGCTATATTAGTTCAAAACTTATTCAAGCATTGAAATTCCTCAGTTCAACTCTTCCTGAAACAATCCTGTTAGATCAACTTATTTTTTCAAAAGGTGAAGAGGGAGAAACCCATGTAATTACATTGATTGGCAGAATATCCTCATCAGGGGCTGAGTCAAATATTGTTTTAAATAACATGATGTTTTACCTGCGTGATTACGATTTGTTTGAGCATGTTAGCCTTAGGGAACAGGGCGCTGGGGACACGGGTACTCTCAACTTTACGGTGGACCTTGGACTGTAAATATGATTAATTATAGAAACAATTTTTTTGCCCTTATTGGTTTGCTGTTTATAATACTGGGAGGATTACTCTATTTCAATATTTCAACCATTGCTTTCAATAATAGAAGTTTACAGGAAATAGAACAGATCCAGACCCACATATTAGAATCAAGATCAAAAATTGGTGATATTCGCACTATTGTGAAGGTCTACCGGGAAAAAACTACAAGCTTATCCTATTTGGCAACTGAATATAATAGTGAAATTGATTATCTCTCTTCTCTTGAAATACTAAATACTATTTGCTCACAACACGGTATAAGAATCGACGAAATAATGCCCCGTCTGGAGAACACTCTTCCTCAAATTCAAAGCGTGCTAACGGATTCTAAGCATATTATAGAACGCTATGCCTTAGACCTTAGAGTGGATGGACGATTTCTTAGTTTAGGGAAACTATTGGATGAGTTAGTCGACAATGACTTTATAGTTAGAAATCTTGAGCTTAAGTCAAAACCAAGTGGTTCCAATATAACTGCAATTATCGGACTGTATTCATATAGGTTGATAGCAAAATGAATAGAGAAAAAATCTTATTAGGACTTTTAGGGGCCCTTGGATTATATGCATTACTTTACTATACAGTATTGAGTGAATCTCCAGAAGACACACTCTCAGCTGATAAACCAATAGAAGACAATCCTCTTACAAAAATAATGTCTGTTAAAAAAATTACACCTAGAACTCCAGACACTTTAGTAGAAAACCGATATGAATGGGATAAAGACCTGTTTTCTGGTACAGTAATTATAGAGACATCAGGGCTTTCTGAGGATATAGGTTATGAGCTTACAGGGATAGAATTTTCTGAATCATCTTCCGCAATTATAGATGGCGAACCAGTAAGAATTGGCTCATTCTTCCAAGGATTTCAAGTGATTGAAATCACAAAAAATCAGGTAGTTCTATATGGGAACAGGGAGAATCTGGTCCTTTCACTTGGAAAGGGATCCTCCACCACTAGCAGTGATGCTAACTATTTATTCATGGAAGGCTTTAATGAGGCCTTCAGAGTAGCGAGAATAAAAGGTCTTAATTCATTTGAATATAAAGGTCGGGTATATCATACCCGCTTGAAAAGTGAACAGGAGAATAATTGAGGGTGCAAATATGAAGTTGAGGAAAATTATTGTATTAATATTTATTATAACAAACACTGTCTTGGGTGCCGCAATCAATTTAATAGACATCAGACACCAAGAGACAGAGGATCACCATCAGCTTAATTTGATTTTTGATGGGATGCCCGAATATGTTACATCCCAGAATTATGAACCTCCCATTTTTATCTTAAAGCTATCAAACACTACTTGGAATAAAGGAGACTTTTCAGAATGGATTCAGGCTCGGCCCGCTTTAAAATATTCTATTACACTTAATGATGGATTTGCAAGCAGGAAGACATTAGATGTTGCAATTATGATGACCCAATTAGTATCTGTGTCCATTGAAGGATTAAACGATACTACAATGACTTTATCATGGAAAAAGCCAGAAGATCTTGATAAGGTGGATTTGTTGTCTAGAGAAGAAACTGTATTTAGTCAGAAAGTTTCTCTCAATTTTCGAGCAGCAGCTTTGTTTGATGTTGTGAGGTTACTTGTCGAGACGAATGATTTAAACCTGATCCTTGGTTCAGACATTGTGGATGCTGGAGAGGTTACTTTATCTTTGAACAATGTTCCTCTTCAGGCAGCCCTTGATGCTATCTTAAAAATCAATGGTTATGAATGGTTTATGCAAGAAGATATTATTATTGTTAAAGCAACGGAGACAAGCTTTACAGGTGAATTAGAATCCAGAGTATTTGAATTGAACTATGTTGATGGCTTGGTTGCTTCAGCAGCACTAGCGGGTGTACTAACTGACAAGGGTAGTGCCACACCAATTGCTTCCCGAGCTGGTGGAGAAAATGATATGTTACTTGTAGTTGATAGAATTGCTAGCTATAGCCAGATCGAAAAAATTATAACTCAGCTGGATACTCCACAGCCTCAGATCAATATTGCTATAAAGTTTATGGAAACAACCCTGAAAGAAGAAGAACACCTAGGTATTGATTGGACATTAAGAGCTGAGGCAATTG
>Ga0310344_10001533_pt1 | contig 17693 bp, 20 predicted proteins | sample HC15DNA20200_MG_FD_203801 | JGI IMG/M metagenome (GOLD analysis project Ga0310344, IMG submission 203801) | Marine microbial communities from station ALOHA, North Pacific Subtropical Gyre - HC15-DNA-20-200_MG | ecosystem: Environmental > Aquatic > Marine > Oceanic | place: Pacific Ocean: North... | reverse complement strand
CTTACAAGAACCTAAATTATTTATTTTAACATTTTCAAGTTTAGTACCCAAATCTTCAGATATAACTTGTCCACCAGTTAAGATAGCAATGTCTTCCAACATTTCTTTTCTTCTATCTCCAAAACCAGGGGCTTTTACCGCAACTACTTTTAATCCACCTCTTAGTTTGTTTACAACAAGAGTAGCCAGAGCCTCTCCTTCGACATCCTCAGAGATTATCAACAGAGGCCTATTTGATTGAACTACCGATTCTAAAAGCGGAACCATCGGCTGAAGATTTGTTAACTTTTTTTCATGAAGTAAAACGAGAGGATTTTCTAATTCTGTTGTCATTTTATCCGCATTAGTAACAAAGTATGGAGATAAATATCCTCGATCAAATTGCATACCCTCAACCACATCAAGTTCTGTTTGAATTCCTTTTGCTTCTTCAACAGTAATGACACCTTCGTTACCTACTTTTTGCATAGCTTTAGAAATCATATCTCCAATTTCTTTTTCTCCATTAGCAGATATTGTTCCTACTTGAGCTACTTCTTCATTTGCTTTTACTTTTTTTGATGTTTTTTTAAGATTTTCTATTACGCCTTCTACAGCTTTATCTATCCCTCTTCTGATATCCATAGGATTCATCCCTGCAGTAACATATTTAATTCCTTCTCCAACAATCGCTTGGGCTAAAATACTTGCGGTTGTTGTTCCGTCACCAGCATTATCATTTGTTTTACTAGCAACTTCCTTAACCATTTGAGCGCCCATGTTTTCGAATTTATCTTCTAACTCAATTTCTTTTGCTACCGTTACACCATCTTTTGTTGTCCTTGGAGCACCGTAAGACTTGTCGATTACTACATTTCTTCCTTTTGGCCCAAGAGTTGTTTTTACTGTATCCGCAAGAGTGTTTACGCCTTTCAACATTTTAGCTCTTGCTTCATTGTTAAATTTTATAATTTTTGGCATTTAGATCTCCTTTTAAATAATTTATTTACCTTTTGAAACTCCCATAATGTCTGATTCCTTCATTATGCTATATTCTTTTCCATCTATCTTTACCTCGGTTCCAGACCACTTTCCGAATAAAACTCTATCTCCAACTTTTACATCCATTTTTATGGTTTTTCCGTCTTCAGTTTTGGCACCAGGACCAACAGCAACAACTTTACCTTCCTGGGGTTTTTCCTTAGCTGTATCCGGTATAATTATACCACCCTTAGTTTTTTCTTCACTATCAAGCACTTCAATCAATACTCTATCGTGCAACGGTCTAAATTTCATGAAAACTCCTATAATTTATAATATTGAGAAATATGGTATGAATATAAAATATTTCAAGAGCATGATAAAAAAAAAAGTGCCCAAAAAACCTTGAATTTGCTATGAAAATTAAAAAACTAGATCATCTACAGGAAATATATGACGCATATGACGCTTTTTTGATCGATTTGTGGGGGGTTATGCATAATGGGATTAGACTGAATACATCCGCAATGAATGCGGTTAAAGAACTTGAAGACAAGGGCAAAAGAATTATTTTTTTATCAAATGCCCCTCGTCCAACGAAAGCGGTAGTAAAATTTTTAAAAAAATTAAACATGGAAGAAAAGTTTCTTAAAAATGTTTTAACTTCTGGAGAAGTGGCATTGGACTTTCTCAAAAAAAATAAGTTTGGTGAAAAATTTTATCATTTAGGTCCCCAAAGAGACGATTCCTTGTTTTCTGATAGAAAAAAAAACAAAACCACACTTCAAAAGTGTGATTTTATTCTTTGTACGGGACTTTTCGATGAAGAAGAAAACCTAAAGTATTACGAAAACCTTCTAAAAGATTTTACAAAAAAAAAGTTAATATGTACCAATCCAGATTTAATTGTTCACAGGGGAAGAGAAGAAGAATATTGCGCAGGTAAAATTGCCGAAATTTTTGAGAGTCTAGGTGGAGAAGCGATATATTTTGGAAAACCCCATAAAGAAGTTTATCTTTCATGTCTGTACATGAATCAAAAAACTCTAGTAATTGGGGATAACTTGAAAACAGATATTAAGGGCGCAAACAACATGAATCTAGACTCTGTATTTATCACTAGCGGCATACATAGATCTAAAATAAATAATGAAGAGGTTATAGAAAAATTACTAAAAGAACACAATGTTTCAGCTAATTACTTTCAAACCGAATTAATCTGGTAGATGAAAATTTATAAAAATTTTAATATTGGAAATAAATTTAAAAATTCAGCAATTGCCATAGGTAATTTTGATGGCTTTCATTTAGGACACCAAAGAGTAATAAAAAAAGGAAAGCAAATTGCAAAAAAAAATAATCTTAAATTTGGTCTAATGGTTTTTCATCCTTTGCCAGCAATGTTTTTTAATAAGAAATTAAAAAATTACAGAATAGATTCTTTTCAACAGAAAATTACTTCATCGAAAAAACAGGGGATAGATTTTTTAATAGTTAAAAAATTTGACAAAAAATTTTCAAATATAAAGGCAGAAGATTTTATAGAAAAGATTCTTTATAAAAAATTGAAAACCAGACTAATTTTCATAAGTAAAAATTTTAGATTTGGAAAAAATAGAAAAGGCGATATAAAATTACTTATAAAGAAAGAAAATTTTTTTAAATATAAAACCAAAACGATTGCCCCTCTAAATAAAAAAGGTTTAACGATTTCCTCAACACTAATAAGGAAAAATATTACAAAAGGTAAAATTAATTATGCAAGTAAATTACTCGGGAGATTTTGGGCCATAGAAGGTGTTGTCAAGAGAGGCAAAAAAAGAGGAAGAAAAATTGGTTTTCCAACGTGCAATTTAGATTTACAAAGTTACATAGTTCCAAAACTTGGAGTTTATTCCTCTAAAGTAATTGTAGGTAAAAAAATCAAAAAAAGAGGCATAGTAAATATAGGTTATAGGCCAACTTTTGGAAAAAACAGACTTATTTTAGAGGTTCATATTTTTGGTCTTAAAAAAAATTTATATGATAAAAGGATAAAAATAATGCTAATTAAATTTATTAGAAAAGAAAAAAAATTTAAAAGTATTACTCAATTAAAAAAACAAATTAAAAAAGATATTAGAGACGCAAACTAAGGTAGATGCCTGAAAATAATTTAAACCTTCCAAAAACCGCTTTTTCCATGAAAGCGAATCTTCCTTCTAAGGAGCCAAAAATTTTAGAGTCTTGGAATAAAATGAAGCTTTACGAAAAGTTGAGAAAGAAATCAGCAGGAAAAGAAAAGTTCGTACTACATGATGGGCCACCTTATGCAAATGGTCATATTCATATGGGTACAGCATTAAATAAAATTTTAAAAGATATTGTTACAAAATTTCATCAAATGAATGACAAAGATTCAATTTATGTTCCGGGCTGGGACTGTCATGGACTACCTATAGAATGGAAAATTGAGGAGGAATATAAAAAAAAGAAGAAAAATAAAGATGAAGTTCCAACCAAAGATTTTCGAAAAGAATGTAGAGAGTTTGCAGAGAAGTGGATTGGTATTCACAAGAAGGAATTTAAAAGACTAGGGGTTATAGGAGACTGGGAAAATTATTATTCTACTATGAGTTTTGATGCAGAAGCTCAAATTGTAAGAGAGTTAGGAAAATTCCTTTTAGAAGGAAGTCTTTACAGAGGTTTTAAACCAGTTTTATGGTCAACGGTGGAAAAAACAGCATTAGCCGATGCTGAGGTGGAATATAAAGATCATAAGTCAAACACTATCTATGCAGAATTTCAGATAAAAAAATCAGATAAAGATTTTTTAAAAGATGCTTCGATTATTATTTGGACAACCACACCTTGGACAATTCCAGCAAATAAAGCTTTGGCTTACAATAAAGATATCAATTATTCTATTCTGGAACTTAATAATAAAAAAAAGATCGTTGTTGCTGAAAAATTAGTTAATTCTGTAATAGAAAGTTGTGAATTAGGAAAATTTAAAATTTTAAAATCTTTTAAGGGCGATGCGTTTAAAAACATCACATGTTCGCATCCTTTTAAAGGCCTAGGCTATAATTTTGATGTTCCGATGCTGGAGGCAGATTTTGTAACTCTAGAGCAGGGTACCGGAATTGTTCATTGCGCTCCTAGCCATGGTCCAGATGATTTTAATTTATGCTTAAAACACGGAATGAAAGCTGTTGAAACAGTTAATGATGATGGCAGATACACAAAGAACATACCCGTTTTTGAAGGAACCCATGTTTTTAAAGCAGATGAAATTATTATAAAAAAATTACAAGAACAAAAAACTCTACTAGGAAGTGGAAGTTTGCTACATAGCTATCCACATTCTTGGAGATCCAAAGCACCTCTTGTGCATAGAGCAACGCCACAATGGTTTATTTCAATGGAAAGTCATAAGCTTAGAAAAAAAGCTCTAGATTCTATCGATCAGACCGAATTCTATCCCGAAAAAGGAAAGGCAAGAATAAGAGCTATGATTGAAACTCGTCCTGACTGGTGCATTTCTAGACAAAGATCTTGGGGTGTTCCGCTGCCAATTTTTGTAAACAAAAAGACAAACGAACCCTTAAGAGATCCCGAAGTTGTTGAAAATATAGCTAAGATTTATGAAAAAGAAGGATCTGACTGTTGGTTTTGTGATGATCCACAAAGATTTCTAGGAAAAAAATATAAAAAAGAAGATTATATAAAATCAAACGATATAGTCGAGGTTTGGTTTGATAGCGGATCTACACACTCTTTCGTTTTAGAAAAAAGAAAAGACTTAAAGTGGCCTGCATCAATGTATCTAGAAGGATCGGATCAACATCGAGGCTGGTTCCATTCATCACTTCTAGAGTCTTGTGGAACAAGAGGCAGAGCTCCCTTCGACAGCATTTTATCTCACGGATTTGTTGTTGATGGAAAGGGTATGAAAATGTCAAAATCTTCAGGAAACATTATTTCTCCAGAAGAAATTTTAAAGAAATACGGAGCAGACATACTAAGACTATGGGTTGCCTCTTCTGACTATGCCGAGGATTTAAGAATAGATCATTCTATATTAGAGCAGCACGCTGAGTCTTACAGAAAAATAAGAAATACTTTTAGATTTATACTTGGTAACTTAAGAGATGATTTTAGTCCAAAAAATTTTAAAACAATAAAACACAAAGATCTGCCAGAACTTGAGCAATTTATTTTGCACAAGCTTCATGCTTTAAATATAGAAATCAAAAAAAATTTAAAAGAATATAATTTTCATAAACTTCAAAAAGCTCTTTTAAATTTTTGTGCTCTAGATCTTTCTTCGTTTTATTTTGATATAAGAAAAGACATATTATATTGCGATGAAACAAACTCAAAAAAAAGACAATCTTGTGTTGCTTTACTAAATATTATTTTGGAATGCTTACTAAAATGGTATGCCCCAGTACTTTCTTTTACTACCGAAGAAATTATTGAATTGGCAGAAAAAAATAAAAAGAAGAGTATTCATGAAGAAACCTTTCCAGAAATTCCAAGTAACTGGAAAAAAGAAACTTTATATAAAAAATGGGAAAAATTATTAGCTATAAGACAACAGGTAAATATTGCTATAGAAGAAAAAAGATCAAGTAAAGTTATTGGTTCAAGCCTTGAGGCTGATATTGAGGTTACTTTATCAAAGTCAAACTTTGATGTTTTAAAAGGAGTGGATGCAGAAGAGCTTTTTATAACATCTAACGTTTCTCAAAATATTTTAAAAGGAGAAAAAAATGAATTAAATGTAATGGTAAAAAAAGCCAAGGGAATAAAGTGCACAAGATGTTGGAAAATTGTAAAAGAAGTTAAAGAAAGCAAATGCTCGAGATGTTTCAAAATAAAATAAAGATACAAAAAATTGATATCTACAGCTTTGTTTTGATATTAATTATTTTTCTATTAGACAGATTGTCTAAAATTTATGTTATTAAATTGATACAAACTAAGGAATCCGAAATATTTCTTTATGATTTTTTAAATTTGACATTAAATTGGAACACAGGAATTGCCTTTGGTTTGCTAAGTTCTAACGTTAATCTTTTATATCATTTAGTTTCTGCCTTAATTTTGTTAATAATTGTTTATCTAATATATTTAATGGTGATATCGGATAAATCTGGAAAAATTATAATATCTCTTATTATTGGAGGAGCGATCGGCAATTTATATGACAGACTTAATTATTTTGCTGTGCCAGATTTTATTGATTTTCACATAGAAAATTTTCATTGGTTTACATTTAATGTAGCAGATATTTTCATATCTATTGGAATTATTATGATGTTGTTTAAGGAGATAATTTTTAAAAAAAAAAATAATTAAAATGTTAAGAAATTTTTTTTTATTGCCAATTTTGTTTTTTCTAATCTCTTGTGGTGGGGGCTGGGATTCATTCGAAACTGCGGTGTCTGGGCAAAAGAGGGTAACTAGCGATGAATATTTGATTAAAAAAAAAGACCCATTAATTTTACCTCCGGACTATGACAAGCTTCCCTTGCCAACTTCTAGAAAGTCTGATGAAGGAGAACAAAGCAAAATAGAGTCCATTCTAAATCAAGAAGGATTTTCTGATAAAAAGAAACGAAAAAAATCTTCATTAGAAATTAGTATAGAAGAAGAGTTAAGAAAGAATAACTAAGGTGATTTCAGCCAACAAAATTATAGAAGAGATCTCTAAGCATAGATACAGTTTATTTAAGACCTTTTTTCCAAAATCAAAGTATAATTTTATCTTAAAAAAAATTAAAAATTTTAAAAAATTTGAAACCATAGTCATAATTGGCATGGGTGGATCAATTTTAGGATCTAAAGCAATTTATTCTTTTCTAAAACATAAAATAAATAAAAAATTTGTTTTTATAGACAATCTAGACCAAGGTCATTTGAAAAAAATTAAGAAAGAAAATAACTTAAACAGAGTTTTATTTTTAATTATTTCAAAATCAGGAAACACAACTGAAACAATTATAAATTCAAGTTTTTTTAGTTCATTTTTAAAAACAAAAAATACAATAGTTATTTCGGAAGACAAAGATAATGCTTTACGTAACTTTGCAAAAAAGAAAGATATTTATTTTGTAAGACATCATCCAAATATTGGAGGAAGGTATTCAATTTTTTCTGATGCAGGTATGCTTCCAGTTTATTTTATGGACTTAAAACCAGAGAGATTTAAAAAAAATATTCCAAATTTAATAAAAAATAAAAAGTTCTTATCTAATAACATAAAAAAAATTTCACATATCAATATTAAAAAAATAAGAGTTATAGTTCTGTTTAATTATGTTCCCGAACTGAATAATTTTATGTTTTGGTGCCAACAACTCTTAGCTGAAAGTCTTGGAAAAAATAAAAAAGGTTTTACACCTTTAATTTCTAATGCACCCAGGGATCATCATAGTTTATTACAACTATATTTAGACGGACCAAAAGACAAAGTGTTTTATGTTTTTAGTTCGGAATCTAAAAAAAAATTAAAAGTTAACTCTAAAATTTTTGGAAATAGAATAAAATTTTTAAATAAAAAAAATTATGAAAACATTAAATTATCGCAAAAAAATGCTTTTATTACAGCCCTAAAAGAAAAAAAAATTCCATTTAAAGAAATTATTATTAAAAAATTTGATGAAAGCACTCTTGGAAAATTATTCTTTTTATTTATTTTTGAAACAATAGTGCTTAGCAGAATATTAAAAGTTAATGCTTTTGATCAACCAGCTGTCGAAAGGGTTAAAGTTTTAACAAAAAAATTATTAAATTAAAAAAATCTTCCAAAAAAAATTTGTGAACGACCATAAATTCTATTTTCAATAATATTTATGTGTTCATCCATATTTTGTTTGGAGTTTATTTCCCTATGAATTATGAGAATATGTTTTTTATTAAATATTTCCTTTTTTTTTATTATTTTAATAACCTCAATGCATTTTTTATCTTGATATGGAGGATCTAAAAAAATTATATTAAATTTTTTCTTGTATAATTCTAAAGCTAAAAGATTAAAGAATTTCAAAACATCTTGAGTAAGCAAAACTGTTTCATTCTGAGAATTTAAATTTTTAATATTTTTTTTTAAATTTGTTAAAGCATTTAGATCGTTTTCAACAAAAACAACTCTAGATGCTTCTCTAGAAACGCATTCAAGGCCAAAAGAGCCTGTGCCAGCATACAGATCTAGAACTTCAGAGTTTTTTATATTAACACCAACATTATTTGAATGGCTTAAAATATTAAAAATATTCTCTCTTACACTATCCTTTAACGGTCTTGTTTTTGAATTTTCAGGAAAGCAAAGTTTTTTATTTTTAAATTTACCGCCTATTATCCTCATTATTTTTTTTAATAACCCTCCAACCTATATCTTTTCTAAAAAATCCATTATTCCAGTTTAGTATTTTTAAATTATCCAAGCATTTATTTCTAGTTAGAGCTAAGCTTTTTTCTGCAGACGTTATATTTAATACTCTTCCTCCATTCGAAAAAATTTTTTTGTCTTTCTCATATGTTCCAGCATGAAAAACTTGATTATTTTCATCCATAACTAGTTTATCTAAATTTTTGATTTCACTATTTTTTGTATATTTTCCAGGATAACCTTTTGAACATAAAACAATGGTCATGCATCTGTTATCTCTCCAATCAATTTTTAAATTCTCCAAAGAATCGTTAATCACTGATTTTACAACGTCAACCAAACTAGTTTTTAACCTCATCATTAATACCTGGCATTCCGGGTCGCCCATTCTAATATTGTATTCAATTAAATAAGGTTCATTTTTTTTGATCATTAAACCGGCATACAAAAAGCCTTTGTATGGATGTCCCATTTTTTTTAGAGCCTTTAAAGTTGGCTCAATAATTTTTTTTTTAATTTTTTCCTCGAGTTTTTTTGTAAGTAGATTTGCCGGAGAATATGCGCCCATTCCACCAGTATTTGGACCAGTATCTCCTTCCCCAACTCTTTTATGATCCTGAGCCGATCCAAAAAAATGGAAAGTATTTTTGTCTACGACAGAAAAATAACTTAACTCTTCTCCTTCTATATATTCTTCAATCACAACTTTTCTGGATGATTTGAACTTTCCTTCGATTATTTCTTTTGTTTTTATCTCCGCTTCTTTTTTAGATTGACATATTGATACGCCTTTGCCAGCTGCAAGACCATCCGCCTTAATCACCATTGGTATTTTACTGTTTTTTATAAAATTTACCGCTTCCTCCAAATTTTCGAAAACCCCAAAATTTGCAGTAGGAATATTATTTTTTTTACACAAATTTTTCATAAATGCCTTGGAACCTTCGAGCTGTGAAGCAAATTTGTCAGGACCAAATATTTTAATATTTTTTTTAGTTAAAAAATCTACTATACCGTTAACCAAAGGCTCTTCTGGACCAACAATTACAAAATCAATTTTTTTTTCTTTAACTATTTTGTAAATTCCTTCGAAGTTATAAAGATCTTCATTTATATTTTCAGCCAATTTTTTTGTGCCTGCATTACCCGGTATACAAAATAATTTTCTTACTTCTTTTGATTTTCTTAATTTGTAGCAAAGAGCATGCTCTCGACCACCACTTCCTATAATAGCTAAATTCATATACTATGGATCAACCGATAATTAAATTAGCATGAACAGAAATAAAGCAAAACTTAAATTTTATCCAAATAAATTCGAAATTGTTGAAGAAGGAGATTATGTTGTCTGCGCTGTTTCAGGAAAGAATATACCGTTGAACGAACTTAGTTATTGGAATATTGAGCTACAAGAGCCCTACTATTCTCCCGAGGAAGTAAAGATTAGACTCAAGCAACTAAAAAATAATAAATAATCACTTCCATCTGTTGTGTGTCCAAATCCATTGTTTTGGATTTCTTAAAATCATTTTTTCAACAGTTTGGTTTATTTTAATAGTTATTTCCCTTTTGTTTTCCTCTTGATTATCTTTTTTATTTATTTTTATAGGATCAAAAATTTCCATTTTAAAAGTATTATCTTCGTTTCTTTCTAAATAAATTGGAATTATGTCGCAATTAAATTTTAAAGCTAACTGTGCAGGCAAGGTAGTTGTGTGCGCAGGTTTTTTGAAAAAAGAAAATCTTTCTGATTCCCCAAGTCTTTGATCAACCATAAGCGCAATGCTGAAATTCTTATTCATTAATTCTATTATTTCCCTAGATCCCTTTCTCCCTTTCTCTATTTGTTTTCTGCAAATATATTTTTTTCTCAAAAAGACCATAAATGGATTTAAAAAAAAATTATTAAGTGGCCGATAAATCGCAGCTAAGTTTATCTTATGCTTTTCTAGCTCCATAGCCATAAGCTCAAAGTTTCCGAAATGACCCGATATAAAAATAGCTTGTTTATTTGATTGTATTAAATCATCCAATATTTTTTTGCCCGATATTTTTATTTGTGGATCTGAAAATTTATTTAAACGAAATTTATAAAGATAAAGATATTCAACAAAAGTATAAGCATAATTTTTCCACATGAATTCAATTATACTTGTGATTTGGTCTTCTGGAATATTACCTAGAGCATGAGAAATATTTTTTCTAACAACTTTTTTAGATTTAAATAAAAAACCAATATTTGAGAACAAGGGTGCAATTATTTTTCTTCCTATTTTTAAACCAAAAATTTTAATAATTAAAAATAAAAAATAAATAAATATAGCCTCAAATATATATTTTATTATTTTCATGAAATTTTCTTTCTAAGAATATTTTTTAAAAAATTAGAGTTTTCCAAACTCACTTTTATAGGAATATAATCAAAGTTTTGACGATGTTCAGAATCGATCCTCAAGTAATCTTTCTCTGTTGTGATTAATCTGGCATCATATTTCTTTTTTAGATCGATTAGATAGTCTAAATTTTTTTTAGAATACTTATAATGGTCAGGATATTTTATTTCTTTAACTACATTTAAATTATTCTTTTTAAGAAACTCAAAAAAATTTTCTGGATTTCCAATTCCAGCAAATGCAATTAATTTTTTATTTTTAAGATCATTTAAATTTTTAGAAATATATTCATAATATACAAATTCCAATCTTGGGTTATATTTTTTTAGCCCTGTTTCAAAATCGAGATCTTTTTTACCATTAAAAAATATCATGTCACAATTATCTAGAGATTTTAAATTTTGTCTTAAAGGCCCAGCCGGAATAGTAAATCCATTGCCCATCTTTTGTTTTGAATTAAAACAAACTATATTAATATTTTTTTTAACTTCAAAATCTTGATATCCATCGTCTAGAATTATGATATCAAAATTTTTTTCTATTGCCTCATAAATTCCTTCGGTTCTTTTTTTCGGCACCAATATTTGACAATATTTTTTTAATAATAATACTTCGTCTTTTTGATTTTTATGATCCTTTTTGACTATAACTGGGTTCATCTTTAATTCTTTTAAAATTTCAAAAATTTTAATTGATATTGGAGTTTTTCCTGTGCCTCCAATATAGATATTTCCAACACAAATTATAGGAATAGAAAAATTTTTTTTTTTTACAAAAGAAAACTTTATATAAACTAAAAGCTGATAAAAAAAAGCAAAAGGTAGTAAAATTAGAGAAAATAAATTCAACTCTCTTTTGTCCCAAAATTTAGGTTTTAGAATTTTCATTAATTAAAATTTCATATTCATTTATAACGTTTTTAAAAATTGAATTACTATAAATTTCTAATTCTTCTAGCTTTTCTTTGTCTACTACTTTCTGATTGTTATTGAAGTTTTTTATTAATTTATTTGCTAATTCTTCTGGATAATTTATTTCTTCAGAAAATTCTCTCTGTTTCAAATAATGATATATTTCAGCAAAATTGGATACAAAAGGACCATGAAAAATATAACAACCCATTTTTGCTGCCTCAATTGGATTTTGACCGCTAACTTTAATTAGTTTTTTAACTAAAGATTTTCCAATAAAAACGTTTTTAATTTTTGAAAGAAATAAATTTACAGCCCCATAGTAATTAATCAAGACAATTTCCGCAGAACTATCAATAGCATCATTTTCGTTTTTAATTTGTAATTTAAAACCTAACTTATTAAGTTTTAGAAAAATTTTTTTTGTCCTATTTACGTGCCTAGGAATTATTATACACAAAGATTCTTTTTTAGTTTTCTTTATTATTTCCTGCACTTTAGAGCAAAAAAGTTCTTCAGTATCGTGGGTGCTAACTGCACACCACACTTTTTTATTTCTTATTTTCTCAAACTGTTGATCATTTATTTTTTTATCATTTTGAGCATTTGAACAAAATTTAATGTTTCCATAATATTTAACTTTTTTTGCTTTTAATGAGTTTAAATTTTCCAGCGTTTCTTTACTCGAGGCAATACAAACAGAAAAAAGCCCAAATAATATTTCTGAAAATCTTCTAAAAAACAACCATCTTTTGAAAGTTTTTTTAGTTATTCTTGCATTTAAAAGTACAAGTGGAATATTTTTTTTTTTAATACCAAAAATGAAATTTGGCCAGATTTCTGAATCAACAAATGAAGCAATGTTTGGTTTCCATGATTTGAGAAAATTATTTATGAATAAATTTAGATCGTAAGGTAAGAATTGGTGAAAGACTCTATGATTTTCTCCAAATTTTTTTTTAAATTCATTATAAGAGCTTAGTGTTACTGTGGTTATTAAAAAACTGTATTTTTTATTATCTTTTAAGTAGTGATTAATAATGGGTAAAATACTATTAAATTCACCAAGGCTAGCAACATGAAACCAAAAAAGAAAACCATCTGGCCTTTGAACCTTATTAAAAAATAGCTTTTCTTTAAATTTTGATTTATCTTCCTTATTAAGAAAAATCCTCAAAAAAATCGCAATCGTGTAGGGGATATAAGCAATAGTTAAAGAAATGCTATATAAGAACCTGAGCATAGACTAATACACTTGTTTTTTATAAAGATTTTCGTACACCTTGGAATTTTTTAGCAATTCATCGTGAGTTCCTCTTTCAACGATATTGCCTTTTTCCATTACAATAATATGATCTGCCTTTTTAATAGTCGATAACCTATGAGCTATAACTATTGTAGTTCTGTTTTTTGTCAGATTGAATACAGCATTTTGAACTTTTTCTTCAGAATCAGTGTCTAAAGACGAAGTTGCTTCATCAAGCAAAATTATAGGAGAATTTTTTAATATAGCTCTTGCAATCGAAAGCCTTTGCTTTTCCCCTCCTGATAACCTTACACCGTTTTCTCCGATTAAAGTTTTGTATTGTTCAGGTAAGTTTAATATGAAATCTTCCGCAGCAGCTAGTTTACAAGCCTTCTTTATATCCTCATCCGTTGCATCAGATTTTGCAAATTTTATATTGTTTTCAACGCTGTCATCAAAAAGAATAGTATCTTGGCTTACTATAGCTATTTTATTTCTCAAGGACTTTAAAGAAACATCATTTGTGTTTTGACCATCAACAGATATTTCACCACTTTGAGGCTGATAGAATCTAGGTATTAAATTGATTATAGTACTTTTTCCAGCACCACTGTGACCAACCAATGCAGTGACCTTTCCACCTTCTGCAGTAAAGTTCAAATTTTTAATGGCATTGCTAATACCTTTTCGGTATTTAAAACTTACCTTATCAAAAGTTATATTTGAGTTCTTAATTTTTAATTCTGGAGCACCTTTTTCATCTTTGATTTGACTTTTACTATCCATGAGATCAAAAATTCTTTCCAATGCCGCAGTACCCTGGTAAATCGACATGTTTAGAGTCGCTAAAGACCTAACTGGTTGATAAGCAAGCATCATTGCAGCCAAAAAAGAGAAAAAATTGTTTATTCCTATCTCTCCCTGCGAAATAAGAAATCCAGATATATATATAAAGGCCGCGATAATAAAACCTAGTAAAACTTCCATTACCGGTGTCGCTCTAATCATTATTTTTCCAATTTTGATTTCTTTATCCGTCATGTCCTCTATTGCATGAGCTGCTCTTTCCATTTCCGCATTTTCTCTTTGGTAAATCTTAATAATTTTATATCCTCTTAAAATTTCAGTAAGGAATGTAGTGAGTCTTCCTGAAGCTAAAGCACCTTTAGTAGTAGCCTTACCTATTCTTTTTCCAAGCGATCTTGCAACAAAAGCTGACAATGGCATCATAATTAGTGAGAACAACGCTAATTTCCAATTTTGATAAAACATTACGAATAATAGAGATATTAGTGTTAACGTATCTTTCATTGCATTTAAAAGAGCAGTACTGGAAAGCGCATTTACTAAACCAACATCATAAGTTAGATGAGACAAATATTTTCCCGTATGTTTTGATTCCAATGTTTCTGTGTCAGATAATAAAATATTGCTGGCTAACTCATTTTGTAATTGTTGTTTTATACGGGCACCCAATACTATTGTTATTGACCTTGCTAGATATAAAGAAATTCCCTTAGTTGAAAATGACATAATAATTAAAATTGGTATTAAGAAAGCATAGGTTTTGTCATTTTCAATAAAAATTTTCTTTATTGCCGGATCTAGTAGCCATGCAATTGCCGAAGTTGTGCCAGCAACAAGAAAAGATAAAAATAAGGCAAGAAAAATTTTATTCAGATATTTTCTGACGTAATCTCTATACAGTCTTTTTATGTAAAATATTATTTTACTTATTTCCATTAAATTTCGTTTGTTGTTAAGAAAAAGCTAATAAAAACTAAAATTCCAGATATATTATTTAATTTAAAAGCTCTAAGACATGCAGAAGGATTTTTTGTTTTGCAAATTTTTATTTGGTAAAAAAGACTAAGAATAAAAAAAAGCAAGAAAATTGAACTATAATTTATTTTTAAATTCGTCATAACAAAGACTACCGCAACAGAACTTATTAAATAACAACTCCCAACAAACAAACCAAGATTATTTTTAAACTTAATTGCTGTTGACTTTACTCCTATTACCTCGTCATCCGAAATATCTTGTATGCCATAAATTGTGTCATAACCTAGTGTCCAAAATATGGCCCCTATATAAAGAAGGATTGGTAAATATGAAACTTCATTTGTCATAGAGGTCCAAGCCATCACTATCCCCCAATTGAATGTAAAACCAAGGAATAACTGAGGCCAATATGTAAATCTTTTCATCAAGGGATAGCTAAATGCAAATATCATTGAAAACATTCCAAGATATATAGTTAAAAAATTAAATTGAATTAAAACAACGAAAGCCAGCGAGCATAGAATTAATACATAAATCCATGCTAAATTTTTATTTAGCGATCCAGAGGCAATCGGCCTTTCTTTTGTTCTAGAAACTTTTTTATCTATTTTTTCATCTACTATGTCGTTTACTATACATCCAGCACTTCTCATTAAAATCGATCCACAAAAGAAAAGAAATAGGTAATAAAGAAAAGTATCCATATCCCTTTGAAAATAGTGGGCCAGCGACAACCCCCATGCACATGGCCAGAACAGCAATAAAAATCCAATAGGCTTATTTAATCTTGTAACATTAATGAAATTTTTCAAGTGTGGAGGCATTATTAGTTCTTGTAAATATCAAACACTAAATCCATAATCAATGGATTCGAAATGAATATAGACTACACAGTAGCAGCATTAATGTTTCCGGCTATTGCGCTTGTTATGGGCGTTTATAGTAACAGATTTCACACATTGAGCGCCTTAGTTAGAAAACTACATGACGAATACGTTTTTGAAAAGCACATACCTCCTGAATGGAAGAAACAACTAAAAAATTTAAGCAGAAGAAGTGTGAATTTAAAATATGCTATAGGATTAGCTGGTACCGGTTTTCTGTTTAACATGATTACAATATTTGCGCTCTATCTAGGACAAGTCTTTGCGGCAAGATTACTTTTTGGCATGTGCTGTCTTTTTATGATTTTTTCTATATTGTTTTTTCTGTGGGAGATAATCGTTTCAACCAAAGCACTATCTCTTCACTTATCCGACATGAAGATAGACGAGGATTAAAAAAAATTATGAAAATTAATGCTATTAGAGCTTTTATAATTGCATCAATCGTTATAATTCTTTTATACGCTCTAGGTTTATTTTTGCCTATTATTATGACCTCAAAAACAGATCCAGAAAAAGTACAAGAAAATACAACAACTACACAAGATCCTTATTAATCATGTTTAGCAAACCAATTATACTTATAGTTATATTAATTTTATTGTTGTCATTTTACCTTGTTATTAGACTGGGCGCTGGAAAAAAAAAAGATATAGAAGATTCAAAGAATCTAACCAGGTATCTCTTTGGTGTAAGAATATTAATAATTATATTGGCGGTTGTTGGTTTAATTTTATGGCTTTTTCTTTAAGTTTTTGGAATAAACCAGTTTTCCAAATCTAATCTTTTCTTCATATGATTGTTCAAAAGTTTTAAGTTGAGATTCGTTCATTCTACTCTTAAGAATATTTAAATTTTCCTTTTTCCAAACATTTTTTGTATCTGGATTTTTCCATATTTTTTTTTCCTCATCTGTTCTAGCGCAACCATAACAAAAACCCGTGGCAGGATCACTTTTGCAAATACTAATACATGGGCTTATTGTTTTAGAATTATTCATTGGGCATTAACAGGGCTGGACCTATAATTTTTCTTGCTTCGAGATCCTCGTGAGCTTTTCTGGCATCTGATAACGCATATTCCTTAAAAATTTTTATTTTTATTTTTCCAAATTTTATTTTTTCAAAAAGTAAAGCTGCCCCCTCTTCAAGATCATTTCTTTCTGCGGCATAATTTGTAAGCCCCGGTCTTGTAAAAAAAAGACTTTTTGGAGCTATATATTTTTTTACATCTATGGGATTTAGCGATCCAGACGAATTTCCAAAAGAGACCATCATCCCCATTGGTTTTAAACAATTTATAGACTTTTCAAAAGTATCTTTGCCAACACCATCATAAACGACGTTAAGCCCTTTGTTTCCAGTTATCTCAAGAACTTTTTTGTCAAAACTTTCCTTGTTGTAGTTGATAACAAAATCACAGCCATTTTTTTTTGCAATATCAACTTTACTATCTGATCCAACGGTACCGATTACCTTACAGCCAATACTTTTTGCCCACTGACAAAAAATTTGTCCAACACCACCTGCGGCTGCGTGAAACAAAATAGTCTCACCTGCTCTGACTTTATAAGTTTTGTACAAAAGATAATGTACAGTTAAACCTTTTGTCATAATGCTAGCTGCAATTTTGTGAGTTATTCCTTCTGGTATTTTAACAGCAATTCTTTCTGGTATAACTCTTTCGTTAGAGTACGAACCCAAAGGTGGAGATGCATAAGCTATATTGTCACCTTTTCTAAAATTTTTTACTTCAGAACCAACTTCTTCAACAACTCCAGATCCTTCCATTCCCAAACCACTAGGTAGTTTAATAGGATAAAGACCAGTTCTGTGATAGGTATCAATAAAATTTAAACCAACAGCTAAATTTTTAATTCTAATATGTTTTGGGCCTGGAGAACGAACTTTAGTATCCACCAACTCTAAAACTTCTGGGCCTCCGTGCTTATTAATAATAATTGATTTTGTCATTTTAACTTATATAAATTCTTCATGGCTTCAAAAGCAAGACTTTTTTTCTTTAAAGAATTAAAAAACGGTCTGATTTCAAAACTTTCAAAAGCTCAATCACACTATGTTAAGAACGTTATGAGATTAAAGCCAGGTGATAAAATCTCTCTTTTTAATTCTTCTA
>Ga0310344_10001532_pt1 | contig 17693 bp, 15 predicted proteins | sample HC15DNA20200_MG_FD_203801 | JGI IMG/M metagenome (GOLD analysis project Ga0310344, IMG submission 203801) | Marine microbial communities from station ALOHA, North Pacific Subtropical Gyre - HC15-DNA-20-200_MG | ecosystem: Environmental > Aquatic > Marine > Oceanic | place: Pacific Ocean: North... | reverse complement strand
TTTGTTGACTCGTAAACAGATTCTGCTCTGTGCCCGGAAAGGAATCCAAACCCCATTGCAAGAATTCATAGGTATCTAGTCTCAGTTGTCCTTCCGGCAAGTTTACCAGCGAGTTGAATGCTTGGGCTGCTGCATCTAATTGGCCTAATACCACACTGGCCTTGGCCAAGGCCAATAATTCCATGTAGTTGAGATTAGGGCGCTGTTGGGACAGACTGTTCACTATTCGCAGTGCTTGAGAATCTTCTCCGCAGAAACTAAAAATCTCAGCTGCTTTGGATACATATGTCGGAGTAAGATCGGCAATCGGGTCAAACCTTTTTAAAGCCTGAATAGCTTCATCTTTGTATCCGTAATTACTGAGCAGATGGGCGAATCTGAGTAACCAATAGGGTTGAGAAGATTGTTCAAGACAGGATGTCAACGCCTCGCGACCCAATTCGGTATGGCCCAATGGCATGACGAAGCAGGCCAAGCTGCTCGATATAATCTCTGAACCTGCGGCATCTTTTACGGATGAAGCCAAATGTTGGCAAAGAGATTTCACAGAGGATTTCACGGTCGCTTGGTCTATTATTGGCTCTGAACCAGCGTCTCTCATCAAATTAATCAACTTAGTTTGGGCTTGCCTGAGAGTGGCCGTATAAGCGTCGATGGGTGATAGGTCGTTCACCGCATTATCTGCTCGATTGGGTGTATTCACTAGAAATTGATCAAGTTTTAATACTGGAGATGAAGCCAAATGTTCGAGGTCGGAAGAGCCCCATTCAACTCCATGTTGTCGCGAGATATGTGTGACCTCTGACACAGAGTTATTGACTGAGGTTGATTCTGGCAAGGTAGCTAATCTTTTGGCTAAGCCGTCTGTATGGAAGAATATGTCTAGGTTGTAACCATTCCACAAAACACGGTGGATGAATCGTCTTGTCTTTGGATCCTCGGCCTTGTTACTCTTGCCCAAAATTAGTCGGAAAGCCTCATATGGACTCAGCATTTCCAATCGAGATACAAAACCTGTCTCTAGTGTCGTAAAATTCTCCGCTAATTGGTGCTCGCTCGGGCCTATAGCGCAGGTGGAGCCGTGGCCAAAGTGATTTTCGTAATAGAAAAATCCGTCAGGGGAGAGATTTTTGGCAGCGTAGTCAAAATAGCCATCAACTATGGACGCTTCAATCTCCTGGAATGAACTGGTGTTGATAACAACGTCAACTTCAATATCTTGGGATGCTAAAGCATAAGAGTTGACTAAGTTTATCCCTCCTTCAGCCATATCCACGTGTCGACTCGACGACTTGAAAGTGGTCTTAGCTGCTGGAAACCAATTTTTTAGCAACCATTCTTGAATGGCCAAAGTTTCAGGTATGTCCACGGCAAAAAGTGTGACATCTTCCCCGTAGTAGAGCTTGAGAGTTTGGATAAGTACGGCAATTCCGCTTCCAATTTCCATAATCTTAGGTGATTTTATGCCTATTGCATCCAATCTATGGATGATCCGCGAGGCTATAAGGGCACTGGCGATAAATTTACTGCTGTAACGATTACCGAATAAGTTGATGTCTTTAACGGGATTTCCAAACTCGCTTTGACCAGCCTCAAGGATCTTGGTAAGGACCTGGTCAGACTTATCTATAGAGGTAGGATCAAGATGTACATTAAATACGTAGAAATCTCCGGAAACCAGGCTTCCAGGAGCTAGCGCATTCACAAGTTGGTCCATGGAGTAGCGACGGCCTTTAGTGTCGAGCTTGTGTTCCCAGATGTCATTTATGAAATCTGAGTCGATTTCGCAGGATCGAAAATGTTCGATTACTTGTTCGTACGTATTGAAAAGGTGATGCATCGGTTAAAAGTGCAGTATGAAGTTGCTTGCCCTAATTTAGTTACGGCGGGATTGAAATGGATTTATCTGGTCAGCCAGTCGGAGTTATTCCTCAGGAAATCGGATCCAATGCGGATACGGCTGTAGTCGAACTCTAGGCCCGTTGGGTATTTATCACCATGTGAACGGAGAATGGATAAGAATTCGCTTTGTAGTTCTTCATCATCTCCCTGTGCCTCGTAAACGCCCCTGATTCGTTGTTCCATCTCTAGAGTTAATCCCTGGATCTCTTCTGGGGAGTTCTCGTGAATTTCCAGTCCAATTCGCTCGTAATATCCTCGAGATGTGCTGTCGGACTTGGCTGGGTACCCAAATAGCCGTGGCTCGGACAGAATTTCATCGAATCGGAGGAACCGGCCGAGGTTTCTAGAATAAAGTTTCTTTGGGATCGTTACGCTGTTTGCAGTGGATGTATAGTGAAGGTCGTTCAACGGAAAAACATTTACAAATGCGATTGGTCGGCGAAAGATTGCGGGCAGAGCGGTCATTCCTGAGTCTTGACCTAAAAAGAAACTGCAATGGGCTGCAAGGTAAACGTCTAAGAAATCAGAATGGTGTTTGTACGCGTAATCGATAACTTTGGGATGGCAGGTCGTTATCGGGCTTTCGGCAAATTTGCCCATGCGTACGGAATAGTAACCCATATCAGCTAGTTTCTCTGCGGTCGATACGTAGTTTTCGATTTTGGCGTTCCTGAAACTGCTGTCGTTCCAATCGCCATAGAGAGGCAATATCCTGGGTCGGGAATGCCGCATATAATTTGAGTCTCGGCTGAAAAAGCAGACAAATGGAGCATCTGGCTCTATTCCCATGTTTGACAATTCCTTGCGACCCCTTTGTTCGTCTGCCTCTGTTAATTTTATTTGAGGTGCAAACACTTCCAGGTCTCCATGCTGGTCAAATGCTTCGGCACCCGGGACGGCGAAATCCTGATATCCGGTTCCGAACATACGATTCAAGTTATCCAGATGTCTGGCCCCATCAAAGATAGTGAGCTTGGAGGCGATGATAGAGTCTAAGTGGTAGTTGCAGATCAGAGACGCGCGTCTGGCTTTTGGGTAGACCAGATAAGCTGATGGGTCTGACCGGTAAAAAATATCTTTGGGGGTTTTTTCATGGCCTCTGATGGCTTTCCCCCCGAGATACAGTTCAGTCGATATTGTAAGTCCGCCCAGTGAAGGGGAGTTTAGCTTGCCAAATCTTATATGGATGACTGGTTTAACGGCCACCAAAAAAAATCTCAGAAACAATGCGAGAACTAATCGCAAAGGGTAAGATGCCCGTTCCATTATTACCGGTCCATACCGGTGACGAATCAGTAACATCCGAGTGTTGGAGTCGACGTTTCTGAATTTCATAACGCGCCTTTTAATTGTGCCGATGATGCTCATGTTCATAGTGGGAAACCGGGTTGCCCTGGTCTTAAACAGAGACTGCCCGGTTATAATGTATTTAGTTCAACCAATCTTCATTGTCGCGTAGAAATTGTTGTCCCACTCGGATTGAAAAAGGTCTTCCCTGTTTGATTCGCAATGGTTCTTTATATTCCATTATTAGATCCATCACTTGGGCTTGGAGTGCTTCATCGTGTTTCGTATATTTCATGCCTGTTGTCAGGAATGATTGGGATTCGAGAGTAACTGAAGTGATCTGCTCCGAAGAGTTTTCTAGGATGTCGATGCCGTATTTTGAGAGCGCTTCTAGGCCTCTGGGATGCTTTGGGTATTCAGAACCAAGGCCTAGTTCCATGGTTTCGCGGAAGGTTAAATTACGGCCTTTGGTATTCGAGAAAACGTGTCTGGGTATGAAAAAATTGTGTTCGCCTGCACAGTAACTGACTTCAGCCAATGGGAACACATTCACAAAAACATGAGGCTTGCGAAATATCAGCGGTAACGCGGTCATTCCTGAATTTGTTCCCAAGAAAAATTTGCATTTGGCAGACAGGTAGACGTCCATGAAATCGGAATGGTATTTGGTGGCATAATCAATGATTTTAGGGTTGTCTGTATCCAGAGATTCTGCAACCTGTTTTCCCATGCGAATAGCATAGTAACCAAGTTTTGTTAGCTCGTCGGCGCAGTCAATGTATCTTTTGATGGATGAAATTCGGTAGCTCAAGTCGGTCCATTCTCCGTATATGGAAGCGATACGAGGCCGTGATATTTTGAGGTACATGCCATCTCTAGAATGAAAGCAATAGAACGGAGCGTCTGGGTCAATTCCCATATTTATGAGGTTCTTCCGTCCTAGATGTTCTTCTTCATCGGTGAAAGTGATGTGGGCCGGAGAACGATCTAAGAAACCGTCGAAGTCCACAGGCTCGTGACCAGGAATAATGAATTGATTACTCCCTGGCGTTAGGAATCTGTTCAGCTGGTCCAGACGTCTAGCGCCTTCCCATATCCGGAGGAAAGGTTTGAACTTCTTGTCTAAAAAGAGATTGCAAACGGCATCTACGGGTTTGACTGGGTTTTTGAGCGAACGATTAAAATCTTCATTGTCGTAATGATAGAAGACGTCGAACGTCCGCTTGGGTAGTTTGCCTTCATCCCTTTCGCACAGGTAGAGCTCTATGGGTATAGCGAACTGCCCCAGTTGAAATGACCAAATCCTTCCGAATCGGATATGCACGACGGGCTTTAAGGCCATAAGAACGAAACGAAATAGAAGAGCCACTGGAAATAACAAAGGAGCAAGCAGGGACAGGAGCTTTGGGAGATATCCACGTTTGGCTAGCACCATCCTGTCATGCCAGTTTAGATCTCTGAGGCGGTCAATCTCTCTAGTGATTTTTTTGGGGAAATTTGAGATCAATTAGATTTTACACACATGCGTATTTGAAATCTGACCTATTCGTTAATATCCCTGAAGTTCAAGTGAAGTGGCGTACTCAGCTGAGATCTGTTCTGCATCAGGAGACTCGTCCCAAACGTTGCAGTTGGTACATAGGCTGATCTGACTTTTGTTGCCGCTTAGGTGCAAGTCGCGCCGTTCTAACATTATCTTGGAGCGCCAAATTTCCTCGATAGAACTCGTTGCTACGCTGCCGTTGGGGTATTTGTTATTGAAATCCACGTTGCACAGGGGAACGTCACCGTTACAGAAGATCACAAGTAGTGACCAAAGGACTACGCAAGGTAGGTTTGGCTCGAAGGTCCGTGCGATTGGTGTGTAGTCCTTGAGTTGTCCACCCCAGTTGAAAATGTTGTGAGAATAGAGGCGGTCAATCTTAGAGAGTTTGGATTCCCAGAATTCTTTGTACGTTGGCCATTCGTCTTTGTTGCTTTCTTGTTTGATCATGCGTACCCAGATTTTTGTTTCAGGCCGCATCTTGTCACGAAGTTCAATGAACTTTAAGGCGTTTTCTAGTACCTCTTCAAATATCAATCGGACTCTGATATTTTCGTAGACCTCTTTATCGAGGCTGTCGATAGACAGAATAACTGTGTCTAGGCCAGCGTCCAGGAGCTCTTTTGAGCGATCTTCGGTTAATAGTGAGACGTTGGTGGCTATCATAGTGTTCTTGACCCCACCGTCTTTCAGCATGGCGACGCGAGACGCGAGTTTCTTGTCGATCAAGGGCTCGCCGTCACGATAGAGGCTGACCCGTTTGACCAGGTCGGCATTGGCAATGACTTCATCCGCGATCTTGGCAAATAAATCGTCAGTCATAGGTTTGAAGCCCCGCTCCCAGTCAGCTATGGTGCACATTGGGCAACGAGCGTTGCAGGCGTTGACCGTTTCAATCTCTAAATAAGATGGAAATCGTAGTAAATCGTCGTATTTGTCACCAGGGCTGATACGCCTGGTTAAGTATTCCTGAAAAGCTGATGTGTCTTGAGTGTTAACCATGGTTTTTGGTTCTCCTCTTTAGGTTCGTTACTTATTGTTACAGGTTGCTATTTAACTTCAAGCAAGCGAAGCAAACTGCTGATGAAGGCTTCTGATTCTTTGGGGTCTGACCCGTCTGGTGCCCAGGTGGGAAACAGACTGTCTCCCTCTCGACTGAATGGTCCGGGCCTCGTTTCGTGATAGATGATTACATCGGTTACCGGAATCACCGCGTGATACATGTTTACGCCAACTCGGTATAGAAAATTGTCTTTTGGCTCCAAGATACTGGCGTCTGCGACCGTACCGTCATCATCGAAGACAAAGGCAGCCATGGAACCTTCAATTATGTGGTACGACTCACCCTTTATCGCGTGTTTGTGTGGAGGGTTGTACTTGTTCCGGTGTTCTAAGTTGATCATCTCGTGCAAATTGGACTCTGGGGATTCGTGCAGGCATAGACGGATATTATTACCACCGAGGCGTACCGACTCTTCTTTTAGCTCCGAGACCAACTGGGAATCAACACTCACGGGGTTGCGCTTGCAGAAGTAAGCAGCAGACCTTCCAGAGTTGTCGAACACTACCGATTTTGGGTTGGAAAGGTCAACTTTAGAAATTCTGGACATTACGGCCCTCTCGTTTGTTTTAATGTTCTTCTGTATCAATTTTGGTTAGCTGGTCTAATTGCAGTGCGAGGAATTTCTGGCTATTACAGCGCATAAATCTTCAACACGGGTCATGGAAATTGCCAACTCATCCTTCAGTTTATCTGGGGACATTGAAACGTTCAGTGGTCGTTTCTCTGGTAGGTCGAAATCGTGGATGCTGCATGGTATTCCTTCTGCCCCATCCAGGTTTTTATAACCCTTCATTTCGTTCAGCAATATTTGGTGAAGCTCTAGTCGACTCACCGGGACTTCACTTGATACGTGAAAGATTCCGCTGCTGTGATTGTCAATCAATCCTGTGATGCTCTTCACCACATCATCTATGAATACGGGTGTGTTGATAAAATCGCTGGCACAGTGACATTTAGCTCCCGTTGAGATGGATTCTGACCAGCTTGTCAAGATTGTGCCATCACCCTGATGCACACCCAAAATCGTGCCTAGTCTGAGAATCAGGTAATCTTCAAATTTTTCTTTGATGTAAGCCTCAATTTTCAATTTCTGCTGACCGTATTTTAAGATGGAAATTGGTATATCAGATTCTACATAGTTGCCTTGTTCACCGTTGAAAACCACTTCACTAGAAGTAAATATCGGCTTAATTTTCCAAACGGCAAGCTGTTGCAGAATCTTCTTTATGGCATAAACGTTTAGTGCTTCAGATTCAATAGGATTTGAGGCGCAGGAATTTGGCTTGGTATCACCTAGTAAGAGAACTGCGCAGGAAATTGCCTTAGGGTCTGGTATCAATTCCTGGAGCTCCATGGCCATGGCATCAAAATAAATTAGATTCGGCTGTGCATTATGGTGGTAGGTGCCAATGGCCCGATTATTGCCCAATGCAGCGTAAAGATACCGACCCACAAATCCCGAAGACCCAATTATCAGAATACGTTGTTCGGTGGAATCCACTAAATCCCCTGCTGCCATATGTTTCCGGTCAAAACTGCCGGGTCGGTCTGGCCGCTAAAATCAGCGGTTTTCAAGTCCTCAACAGATAGTCCAAAGGCAGAGAATCGGTCTTCCCAATAGTCAGATGTGCTAAGTCGTTCATTTAGCCGATCGATAATCTCAGAGTCGATTTTCCTGTACATTTTGTGTTGCAGATAACCAAGGAAATAGAGGGCAAAAGCATTACCTGGAGAAATAATGTCTGCTATTACTTTGAGATTTTTGAATTGTTGTTCAATTTTTACCGGCCTTTCCTCGGAAAATAGCCGGTGAAAGTTCAGGTAGTAATTCATGTAGAACCAGATGTCGGTGAGTTGCTCGGCATCCGGCACTGCATCCAACGGTATGGATCGGAATGCCTGCTCGAAGTTGGCAGTGGTAAGTACTTCCCCTCGCTCAATTTCAGCTTGCTTACCGTATGGGCCGGCCATGTACCGTAGGTTGTTGTCTCCTACCGGCTGAACCAGTCCTTCTTCGACCATATCGTCATAGATGGGGGTGTTGGGAAGGGGTTGAAGCATGCTTATTCGGTACCAATCGAGGTCCATCTCCCTGGCGACGTTGATGGTGTCCATGATCATGGACATTGTTTCGCCCGGGAATCCGAGCATCAGGAACACGCTCGTATGGACTGAGTCATGATTACGTAAAACAGTTGCAGCTTTGAGGAAGGTCTCCACGGTGCCGGGTTTCCTAATCTTGCGAAGTATTTCGGCGTTGCCCGACTCCATACCAATATTGATTGCGATACATCCGCTGGCGGCGGCAGCTTCAATAATCTCTTCAACACAGGAAGCAGCGATTACTCCATTGGTTGCGTCCCAGGTCATCTTGAGGTTGCGATGGGATATTTCTTCAAAGAGTTCTATGGTGCGGTTGGTGTCCCGGAAAAGGTCATCATCCAGCCACATAATGTGCTCGATCCCGAATTTTTTCTCCAGAATCTCAAGTTCATCCACTACCGACTCTACAGACCGCATGCGAACTCCGGGTCCATTGAAGTTCCTAACACTGCAGAATGTGCACTGGGCTCGGCAACCCCGATTGGATAGAACGGTCGCCATTGGAGTACCTTCTGGCTTAAACCCGAAAAACGCTCCAACGGTTCCGTACTCAGAATGGTCGCTCATGTCGAGGAGATCGAACGCAGGCACGATGCTTGTGTCATCCACGCTTGGAATACGCTCGTGGTCGAACCTCAGACGAGTGTCATTGGCGGAGTCGTTAAATAATATTTGGCCAAGCTGATCAATACTTGCTTTGCGGTTGACCACATTGATGAATGACCTAATGGCTAAGTCTCCTTCCCTAATGAATGCGAACGAAGCACCAGGGATTTGGTTTAGTACTCTTTCGACGTCATTGGATACGTGTACGCCACCGATGGCAAGGGGTATACCGGTGGTTGCCACATGTTCACATACAACCTTAAAAGACGAATGGGTCATAGTGAACATACACGTCACGCCGATTAGATCTGGTTGGAACTTTGCTATGCTATCATCCATGACTTGACGCCAGGTAGACTCGAAATCAGAAATCTCAAAACTTTCTGATTTGGCACATGCTTTGAGAATGTCGTTGTTCAAATTGATTATGCAGGCTTCAATTCCCATATTCCGCAGATGTTGTGCCAAAACGGCAAGTCCGTAGGCCGGGTAATTTGCATAACGTCCGCGTCGTGCAATCTCAGGGCTGAAGAGTTCGCCATCCGCGTCTGGAGGGTTTACCAGCAATACTTTTTTGATCGAGCGATCGGGGAAGATAAGATCAAGAAAGTTTTGAGCTAGTGTCTCCTTATCAGTTTCGCGACCGTTAACCTCGGCGGTAAGGTGTATATTTAAGTCTGATTTTGCCAATGTTCCACGTTCCTTTTGGTGGTCCTAGGCTAGTAATTTTGGGTACAGGGAACCGTTTCTTTGTACCATTGGTCTACGATTTCGTCGCAACTCTGTTCCACGGATCTTATATTCAACCCTGTGGCTGCCACCAGCTTCTCAGGACTCATAGACACGTTAAGAGGACGTGCCTCTTTAAGGTTGAGGTCTCGGATGCTAATTGGTACTAAGTCCGGTACAAATGCCTTGTATCTTGAAACAGACGTGGACAGCATTTGGAACAAGTCGATCCGATTGTATGCTTTCCGTGCAGACACGTGAAAAACGCCGTTGGAACTATATTCAATGATTTTCTTGATTCCTTCAACCACATCATTGACGTGGATTGGGGAAAATATTTGGTCATTGGCGCAGTAAATCGTATGAGAGTTTTCTATTGCTTCGATCCACGCAGTGAATAATGTGCCGTCGCCTTTACTAGATCCAAAGACCTTCGCTAGTCGAATGATTACGTATTCATCGTGGTTGTTTTGAATATATCGTTCAATGTCGACCTTCTGCTGACCGTAGGCCATGATTGGGTTTACAGTATCAGTCTCTACATAATCTCCTTTAACTCCGTCAAACACAGATTCAGTGGACGCAAATACTGGTTTAATTCCCCATGTTTTTAAACATCTAAGAATCGATTTCGTGCTTTTTACGTTTAACGCTGTGGAGTTTTCAATGTCTTCTGCACATGAGTCGGGTTTGCTATCCGCATAAAGTATCACTGCGTGGGAGAACTCTGCCATGTCATCAACGATATCTGTCAGTTTCATGGATAGCGAATCAAAAAACACTCCACCTTTTACTGGTGTCCTGAAATAGGTTGCAACAGTCTTTGATGCATCTATGCTGGCGATAAGATGGCGTCCGATATAGCTAGAAGCTCCCAAAACGAGCACTTTGTTAGGTTTATGTTCAGGATTAGTATCAGGCATGTTTAATAATCATTGAGATTGACATATAAGAACTCCTAGGTAGCATGTAGTAGATAATCCAAAATGGCATATCTTGTGTGATGGCCAAACCATTGGTTTGGCCATCACACTTTTAAATTACTCTTCGACTTTTGGGTCTTTTGAATCGGGTATATCGTCCAGGGAGTCCCAGACGGGGCGCCAGTATTCTCTGGGTTCATCTCGATGCATAAGTTGATAGCTTGAGTAGATCATTGGGAAGATTTGGTCTAGCTCTTCTTTGTTGTGTATGGATACATCTTCCCGCGCGAAATGGACTTCGTAACCTTGCTCTAAGATAGAGTTCAAAAACTCCAGATGGAGGCTGCCGTAGAAAAATTGCCTTAGGGTGAAAAAGATTAATCCATTGACGGCTGGCCGCTCGGCTAACTTGTGCTTGGCAGCTCCTTGGTATGAGAGGGTTTCGAAATCTTCCAAAGTGTAGAAAGAAACTTCGCCGCCTTGCTTCGCTGCTTTGTTCGCAACTGCCAGGTGCTGTAATGGTTGCGGAGCGTATTTTACAAAGGCACAATCTAAGCAGGCGTAGAAGGCTTTCATGCGTAGACTTCTTTTTCGAATTCTAGAGCCATTTTGGTTAATGGCGAAAGCTGTAACACTTTGAAGAATTCAGATTGCCCTTTGGCTCCGGCCGGGGCAAATAGGTTTTTATACCGGATATTTAACGCCCAACGCGTTTCTTGTTCCACGTTGATGCCGACAGAATGGACCAAACCGGGCCAGAAGAAAAGAGCATGACCGAAGGGCATTTCGAGTATGTGTCCTTCAGTTTCGGTTAGCTTGGCGTGCTTATCGTAGCCAGACTCCGAAGACTTCATCATATTTAGCGCAACATCTGTCTTGTCACGGTCTAAAATGTACATACCTTTGGTGCCGTAAATGTTGACTAGAGGAATCCAACAGACAATTTCGAAAGGTGAGTTGAGAGGAGAGTCTCGATGAGTGGGTACTTGGTCGGGGTCTCCGGGCTGTTGAATCACCAGGTTCGTGGTCTTTTGAACTACAACGTCTGGACCGAGAAGCCCAATCAATTGGTCGGAAAACGCATCGAATATAGTTTGGCCAATGTCCATCTCTTCGGAACAGTACCTGATTAGATCCATTCGCATGGTATTGAGAGCAGGCCCCCTCAGCTCCTGTCTGTGGAAGTTGTTCATGAAATCTTCCGCGTCTTGATTGGTGCCTCCCATCAAATCTGCAGCTTTTCTGTAAATTTGGTCTCGCATTCCTTGGAGCTTGTCCAAGTCTTCTACGGCGACGATGTCAAATCCTCTTTCGATAAACTTTTTGACGTCCATTACTTGTGACTCTCCTGTTTAGACTGAGTATTCCGGAATTCGTTATTGTGTGGCAGGTTGAAGGGAATTAAGAAGCTAGACCAATATGTTACGACATGGATATGACACAGCGGCCGGCACTGCCTGATTGGACGGTCTCAACTGCTTTATTGATTTCGTATAGGGTATACCGATGGGTGATTTGTTCAGCCAGCATCAGGCGGCCCAGTTCGTATAATTGTACGTACCGAGGGATATCAATGTCTGGCTTGGTGTCTCCCCCGTGCGATCCAATCACTGTCCGACCAAAGTGTAGTGGGAAAGAGTCAAAACTAACTCGATCCTCGTGGTGAGGGACACCGGCGAACACAGTACGGCCCACGTTGCTTGTGGAATCGTATGCAGCTAGCCGAACCTGGTTGACTCCTGTTACATCCACCACGCCGTCAAAACCTTTTCCATTGGAAAGTTCCTTCAGTACGAGCACCGGATCGTTGTTACCCGAATTTATGGTGTGAGTGGCTCCAAAGGCCTTCGCTTGTTCCAGCTTGTTGTCGTGTATGTCTATTGCCACGATGGGGTAGGCGTTAACTAACGCTGCGCCCTGGATGACGTTTATTCCCACTCCTCCAACTCCATACACGGCGATTGACTGTCCAGGCATCAGTCCAAGGTTGTTGAATACCACTCCTAGTCCAGTCGTTACTGCGCATCCCAGTAGGGATGCTACTGCAGAGTCTGTTCCGATAGGAATTGGAGTTATGCGATTTTCTGAAACGACGGTGTATTCGCTGAAGGTTGTGATCCAGCCAGCGTTTACCGCGGTACCGTTCCGGTTGAATTCAGGAGTTGTTGAATCAATTCCTGACCCTTTCATCCAGTGGAGTACTACTTTATCACCTGCTTTGACCTTGCGTACTCCTGGGCCAACTTCGGTGACGATACCGGCTCCTTCATGGCCCAATAGATGGGGTATGAATCGGTCGTGGCCTCGTTTGCCGTTAATTTCCTCAATCTGCTTTCCGCAGATGCCACTATAGTCCATTTTCACCAGGACATGACCAACATCTAGTTTAGGGATGTCGATGTCGGCTATGTCTAGTGGAGCATTTTGTTGAGTAAGGATTGCTGCCTTCAAAGTATTAACTCTCTTTTAAAAGGTTAAGAAAAACTGGAGTAAGTGCTTAGACAATAATTTTTGCATTGCTACTTAACTAGGCTATTCAAATACGATGTAGGAATAATCTCCGACGTATCCGGACTCTTTCATGACCCATTCCCATTCTTCGGGTGAATGGAAGGTTCGGCAGGTGAGTTGCCAGTAAAGTAAGTTCGCCATCTCGGATTCGTTCCGGTACGACTCAACCATAACGTGTTTCTTGTCTTTCCCCACGCGTTGCAGCTCTTTCAATGCCGAGCGAAGTTCAAAATTGTAGAGGTTATGGAACGTGCCCAACGACACTACAAAATCAAATTCGTTGTCGTTATAGGGAAGGGAAGTAGCGTTGCCGACCTTCAAAAAAGGCTTAACTTCATCCTTGGCGTTTTTGATGGCGTATTCGGAAATATCTAGCCCTGCCACTTCAACTCCGGGTACTGCTTTTGTGAATTCATATAGCAAGTAGCCTTTGCCACAGCCAACGTCCAAAATTTTGTCCCCAGGCTCAATTCCGTAGTGTTTAGCCATCGCCTCCGCAATAGGAAGCCACCGACCATCGTAGGAATATCCACCGTATCCGTACTGCCGTTCGCCGTCCCAGTAATCTGCACCGTATTGCTTGGCGACAACTGCGCACTCAGCTTTGTCAAAATCGATGACCCTTTGTACATAGTCGCGTTTAGTACTGCGGTGCAATTTAAGAATAAAATCTATATATGCCATTTGTGATTACCTCATGGGGGCGGGAACCTAATGCCCCACCCAAGAAATTAAGACTCGCATCTGTTGCTTTCCGGTTGTGTGGCAATCTAAGATGTGCCATTTGTCGCACCTGCCAATTCCAGCACTAGTTCTGTAACCCGATTATCGTTGATGGAATAACGTTCCATCAGACTGTCTTGGGACCCGTATTCATCTGCGAACATGTCTGGAATCCCAATGCGCTTGAACCTTCTGGCTGGGTTGAAACCGGCCTCGGCTATGATCTCTGCCACGGCACTGCCCAATCCACCGATAACTGTGTGTTCTTCAACTGTCACCACTATCGGTGCTTCAGAGGTGTAGGCCAGAATGGATTCATTGTCCAAAGGTTTGATAGTTGGTAGGTGTAACACCGCGGTGCTCAGACCGTGTTTATGGAGGTCGTCTGACGCTTGTAGGCCGTACTTTAGAGTAATGCCGGTGGTTAAAATTAGAGCGTCTTTTCCTTCCCTCATTGGAATCGCCTTTCCAATCTCCACTGCCACGTTGTCGTTGCTGACTATTGGGTCATAGCCTTTGCCCAGTCTGATATATATGGGGCCTATGTGGTCAACGGTTAGCGGCATAAACCTTCGCATCTCGTCGGCGTCACAAGGAGCCAACACCGTCATGTTGGGTATGGATCGTAGGATCGCCATATCTTCTATTGCTTGATGCGTCGGTCCCAATGGAGCGTAGACCAGGCCACCACCGTTGCCAATCAATCTGACATTGGCATTGTGTAAACCCAGGTCAATCACCAACTGCTCATAGCACCGGCGCGTAATAAATGTAGCAATCGTGTTAACGTAAGGGATCTTTCCTTCTAGAGCCAGTCCACTGGCCATGCCAATGACATTGGCTTCACTGATTCCTTCCATAAAGAACCGGTCGGGAATCTCTTCTTTGAACTTATCCAGAGTGCCTGCTCCCAGGTCAGACCCAATGAAGAATATCCTCTCATCGGCTTTGGCTAGTTCGTATACGGAATTTAAGCAAGTCTGACGCATGTCTCTAGCTCAATGCCTCCAGAAGTGATTGAATCTCCTCAGGGCTCACTCTATTCTTGTGATGCCAGTCCATGTTGTTCTCCACGAAATCAATGCCTTTCCCTTTCACCGTATGGCAGATGATTGCGCTTGGTTTGTTCGGGTCTAATGGAATTTTTGCCAGGGTGGACTGTAGTGCGGCCACATCGTGGCCGTCTACTTCAGTGACGCCAAATCCGAAGGCACGCCATTTGTCGGCCAATGGCTCTAGGTCTTGTATGTCGTATGTAGAACCATAGGATTGGTTCTTGTTATAGTCCACTATCACAGTTAGATTGGACAGTTGATGTTTTCCTGCAGATAAAGCGGCTTCCCAGATAGACCCCTCATTGGATTCTCCGTCTCCAATGAGGGTAAAAACCCGATGGTCCGATTTCTCGTATTTGGCGTTCAACGCAAAGCCAATGCCGAACGAGAGCCCGTGTCCCAAACTGCCGGTGGATACTTCAATTCCCGGAACGGTAATTTCAGGGTGTCCGCCGAGGAGTCCTGCCTGCTGACCCACTTGCCAAAGCTCTTCTTCTGGGAAAAAACCCTTCTCCGACAGCAGAACATAGAGCGCTAGACATCCATGTCCTTTACTGAGTACGAAACGGTCTCTGCCAGGCCATTTGGGATCTTGGGCGTCGTATTTAAGCACGTCATCATATAGGACGCGGATAATTTCAACCAATGATAAAGCGGACCCCACATGCCCGCGCCCACTGGCTTCCAGCATGCGTATTATCTGGGTCCTGATTTTGAGAGACCTGGCGTCTAAACCAACGCAGGATTTTTCGATTTCGTTATTGCGGTAAGTCATGACGATCTCTAACTCGGGATAGCATTTTACGGGCTTTAATTAATTGTTTTTGTTGCAACTCTGGTACATCCACTGCACCGTGGTTGGCGTGCATACGCCGGTCGATTACCTCTGGCACGAATTCGTTCAGTAAAAGTAGACACCATTTGAGAACACAGAGCGGGTAAACATGGTTCATCCTGTCAGCCAAATCCTCCTGGCTTGCGAAGATGCTTAGGCAGCCAGTCAAGAACTGCTCTTCGAACTCTTGTTTCAACTCCTGGGCTGGATGTAGAAGATAGTCGCTGATCATCTTGGCTGGGTCGTCCCAGCCGAAGTATTCAAAATCAACAAAAGTAATCTGACCGCTGGTGCGCCTAATAGTGTTGTGGAACCCAAAGTCAGATGGACTAAGAGTCCGATGTTTGAAGTCCAAGACACTCTTAGGGTCTCGTGAGTGGCTTTCCATCGTTTCCCTTATACTTTGGTTCAAGTTGTCGGAAATCGGTTTAAATTCCTCGTAAAGAAACCCTGCCAAACCCGAATGTCCTGGGTTATCAGTGAGCACGTCCACTAATCGATCGTACCTGCGCTTGATCGTTCCCCAAAGTTCCTCTACCGAAAAACACGCGTCAGATGCCGTGGGCAGGTTTTCTGAAATGGCTGGGATATGTAAATCATTCAATGTGCTGATAAATCTGAGAGTTTGATCAATGTGGTCACCGGCAATTTGGGATCCGTCTATTAACTCGCCGCCAATGAACTCATAGACTGCGCAGTGAGATTCCGTATCAGATGTGATTGGTTGAGGCACGGATCTTACTTGATGCCGCCAAAGGAAATCTAGGGCATTGAACTCGCAGGCAAGACGATTCCTGGAACTAGATTGTTCTTCTGGATAGAACTTTGCAAGGCGCTGCCCACCGTTACTGGAATCTACCCGAAAAACTCTATTGTTGCGTCCGCCGCCCATGGATTGAACGATGATGTTTTCATTCGGGAACAGTCTTTGCAAGATTTTTTGCGAGTTAATATTTTGTTGCTTAGTTAGTGGCATGGAAAATGTATTCGGTTATCTCTCGCCAAGTTTTGGCTTTCTTCACGCCAGGTAGATTGTGCTCAGTGTTTAGAGGAGCGTAAAGAATCTTTTTTAAATCCAATCTAACACCCGTTTCTAGGAATGTTTCTTCTAGGTCATCTATGAAATGAGTGCAGCCCAATGATTTAACGCGGTTCAATTTGCCCAAGCGGGTATCTTCAAAAAAGACGTCTTCTTTATTGAGTCCCAAGCCATTTGGACCGAAAAAATGGTGGTCAATCAACCAACCCATGGCAGCGGATCGGAGATTGGTCTGGTTTTTATCCTGGGCAGCGTATTCAGTTTTATGACTGACAATGTAGACTTGGAATCCCTTTTGAGCGCAATTCTGGAAGAACTTCGGGACTCCATCGATGAGTTTGGCATGTCCTATTTCTGGACCGTAAGCCGCCGCCTGTAGTTGTTGCCACTGAATTTCTCCGTCCCGTAGACTGCGAACCGATGTTCGGACTGCGGATTTGGTGTTTCTTACCGAACCGTCGATCAAATGCCTTTCAAGGGCCAGTCTATACAGCACATCGTCGTAATTGGCGATAGTGTTGTCGAAGTCAACTGCTATCACTGGATTGTTATTCAAATTGATTCTTAGGGGAACTGTAGCAGTGACTTGGATCTCGGGCTAGCAGAGGTAGAAATTCCTGACTGAGTCAATCATATAATCAATTTCATCCTGGGTGAGATGTTGGTGAGCCGGTAGGCTTATGATTGTCTTGCAGTGTTCTTCACACACTGGGAAGTCCCCTTCCTTGTATCCCAGGTATTTGGCTGCGGGCTGAAGGTGGAGGGGCACGGGGTAATGAATTTTTGCATCTACTCCAGCCTTGATCAAATGATCAAACAGGCCATCTCGATCGCTAACTTGAATTACATATGTGTGGTAGACCTGCTTAACGTGGGGTCGCCTGGGCGGGATCACTACATATTCGCCGAGTTCTCTTAAGCCGTTGTCCAGTTTGCCAGCATTGGCTATCCGCTGGTCAGTAATATCATAGACTTCGTCGATCAACCTGTTGCCGATCACAGCTTGTAGGGAATCTAACCTGGAGTTGTGACCAAAAATCTCTACATTATCTCGGGAAGATAAACCGTGATTCCTGAACAAACGAAGCCTGTTATACGTTTCCTTGGACTCGGTAGCTATGATGCCACCGTCACCCCAAACGTTCAGGTTCTTAAGGGGATGTAGGCTAAACGCTGCGGTTTCGCCCCAGCTTCCGACTGGCTTACCGTCAATTGCGGCCAGTATGGCTTGGGCGGCGTCTTCAACAACTATTAGGTTGTGCCGATTGGCAATCTCGATTATGGCTGGCATGTCAGCTGGGTGTCCGCTCAAATGCACGGGCAAAATAGCTTTAGTCTTTGGAGTGATGGCCGCTTCGATTAGATCCACGTCAA
>Ga0310344_10001531_pt1 | contig 17696 bp, 16 predicted proteins | sample HC15DNA20200_MG_FD_203801 | JGI IMG/M metagenome (GOLD analysis project Ga0310344, IMG submission 203801) | Marine microbial communities from station ALOHA, North Pacific Subtropical Gyre - HC15-DNA-20-200_MG | ecosystem: Environmental > Aquatic > Marine > Oceanic | place: Pacific Ocean: North... | reverse complement strand
TTCTAAAGGAAGGTATCTATGAAGACGCTGACAATCGTAGTGCAGTACTTAAACTCGCTCGTTTTCACACCACACATGAGGATACTTTAACGAGCCTTGATGACTATATTAGCCGGATGAAAGAAGGACAGGAAGCAATTTACTATATTTCTGGCGAGGATGTGGGAGCACTTGCCAAAAGTCCACAGCTAGAAGGATTCCGATCCCGTGGAATTGAGGTTTTGTTAATGACTGATCCGGTAGATGAATTCTGGCTGCCTGCAATCGGGGACTATGAAGAAAAACCATTACGTTCCGCAACTCGCTCAGGAACGGATCTGGATGGAATCGGCCCTGACAAAGAAAAAGGGACTGATGGCGATGACAGTAAGAAGAAAACTTCTGGAGACACACCAGGTCTGGACGCACTTATTGCGATGGTGAAACTGGAACTTGGAGATAATGTAAAAGATGTGCGCCTATCGAACCGGCTAACAGATAGTCCGGTCTGTCTTAGTGCTGATGAGGGCGACATTGATATTCGACTGGAGCAACTCCTGCGACAGCACAATCAACTCAATGAACAAGTCAGCCGGGTATTGGAGGTAAACGGAAAACATCCTTTGATAACAGCATTAGCGGGATTAACTGGCACCGACGGGGCCGGCAGTAAGGTTAGTGATGCCGCTTGGTTATTGCTTGACCAGGCCCGAATTTTAGAAGGTGAACCCCTTCCGGACCCGACCGCATTTATCCGGCGGATGGCAGATATAATGACCAAAGGTGTAAACGCCTAATGAGGGAGTGGAACCAAAGCATTGATGCCTGTTCATTTGGTTCAATTTCTATCAGCCGGATAATAGACATGGAAGATGCCGCTTTCCCGGCATCAGCGCTTTATCCGGACGCAACACCTGAACATATAAAAAATTTGAGTAAGCGATTTGGACGCCAATATATCAACTCGGACTCCCTAGAACTTTACCTTAGCTTCCATTCATTTATCGTAAAAACCAAGCGGCACACAATCTTGGTAGACGCCTGTATAGGAAATGACAAGGAACGACCCGGACGCCCTATGTGGACCAAAAGGTCTGGGCCATTCCTAGACAACCTTCATAAACAGGGGTTCTCCCCCGAGGACATTGATTATGTAATGTGTACTCACTTGCATGCGGATCATGTAGGTTGGAATACCAGATGTCTGAATGGGGAATGGGTGCCCACCTTCCCCAATGCCCAATATCTATTCGGTAAAAAGGAGTTCAAATTTTGGAAAGAATTCCAGGCCAGAAGCAAGGACCCAATTATGTATGGGTCACATGCCGACAGTATCCTGCCAGTTATGAAGTCAGGACAGGGGTTACTTATCGAAGGAAATCATGAAATTGTTGACGGTGTTTTTACGGAGCCAGCCTACGGTCACACACCGGGAAATCTGGTTCTTAATGTAACTGAAGGAAGTAAAACACTCGCTGTAATTTGCGGAGACGTCATGCACCACCCCTTACAGCTTGCCCACCCAGAGTGGTCGAGTTGTTTTTGCGAAAATCCACAAATGTCACGAGCGAGCCGAATCGAATTACTAAATCGATTTGCAGACAGCGATACTTTTATATTGCCGGCGCATTTTCAATCGCCGGGGTATGGACCCCTGGAGAGAGATGGAAAAGGTTACCGGATGAAAAATGGCATCGGCGAAAAATAAAACCAGCGAGAATAATTCCTCGCTGGTTTTTATTACTTAATCGAACGATTTACTTTTTACATGGTAGCGCTGGATATTTATCCAAAAGATGCCATTGCTTATTTTTCATCGTCATAATATAGGCCGGCAACTGTGCATCACCGGTTTTCTCGAAACAAACATTACCTTGTACCAAATCAAAGTTTGTTTTTAAAAGCACGTCACGAATGGCTGTACGCTCTGCTTTTATATTTTTAGGATTACCGGTCACTTTTGCTACTTCCATCGCCTTCTTAAAAACATATACAATATCGTACGCCGACGCATCTACATGGTGAGGCCATAACTTTTTTATACCCTGTTTGGCAGCGGCCTCTACAAATTTCTTAGCAAAATCACGAGTGCGTTTATTGAGGTTATAGTAATAGGATGCGGCGAATACGGCGCCATCACCATCCGCCCCCATTCCATGCACAATTTCAGGGTCAGCCCAAATTTGTGCACCAATTATGGGGACGTTGATTTTTTGCCGGCGCATTTCCTTTAAAACCCGAATAGCAATCGGAGTAATTCCTGCAAGACCTACATAATCAATTTTTTTACCTTTAAGCTGCGAAACCTGCGGTGACACATCGAAAGCCTTAGTTGCAAACCCGATCGGACCAGTGATTTTGACTTTTTCTTTGGTAAGGATCGGCTTCATGATGTACATGCCTACCGCTTTGGACACTACATCATCCGTACCATACATAATTGCGACGGACTTTTTTAAAGCCCCTCGCTTTTTCATAGTCTTCACAACTCGCATAAACTGTAGGTATTCGCTCTCTGTTAAGCGATAAGCATACGAAAATTTATCAGCTAATTTTGGTGCCGAAGAGGCATTCGGTATTTGTACAATTTTCTCTCGCTCTCCAGCCGCAAAGGCAACGCGAGCTTCACTTGAAGAGAATGGTCCTATAACACCAAGAGCCCTGTCATCTTTAGCGAATTTACGGACTGCAACCACTGCTTGTTTTGGGTCGCCAGCTGTATCGAATTTTACAATCCGAAGTTTTTTGCCATTAACACCACCAGCTGCATTGATTTCATTAACAGCAATGTCCACGGCAACCTCAGTGGTTTTATTTATCGTGGAATAAAGTCCTGTTTTACCAAAACTTAGACCGAGAACGACTTCATTTGCCGCCTGTGCTGGCACAGCTAATGCGACACCAGCCAAGACAGCAGCCGTAAATCCTATTTTAATTTTCATCATTTGATTCCTCTTCCTTTTATAATTTAACGGTACCGCAATGACGCCTCTAGTCAATCTGAACCAAGATAGGCCTCTCCCAAGCGTTTATCCTCCTGAAGAGTTTGTGCTGTCCCGGATAATACTACATCACCGAGTTCCAAAACATATCCGCGATCAGCAGTTTGCAAAGCCATATGAGTATTTTGTTCTATCAACAATATGGTAAGACCTTTATTATTCAGATCTTCAATAAGAGAAAATAATTGTTTGACAAGGATTGGACTTAATCCGAGAGATGGTTCATCCAACATCATCAATCGAGGCTTTGCAAGCATTGCACGGCTAATGGCAAGCATCTGCTGTTCTCCACCAGAGAGAACGGAAGCGGGCATTTCTCTGCGGGCTGCAAGATTAGGAAACCGTTCGTAAATCGCATCAATTTCTTTACCAACATCTTCGCTGCGGCAATATGCTCCCATTTGCAGGTTTTCATTAACCGTGAGGCTGACAAATATCTGTCGGCCTTCCGGTACCATCACCAATCCGGCACTTACACGGCGCGGCGCTGACCAACTACTAATATCGACACCACCAAATATTACCGTCCCGCTGGATTTCTCGCTACCTTGAATGGCCTTTAACAATGAACTTTTTCCGGCACCGTTAGCGCCGAGCACTGTCACTATCTCGCGCTCTTCCAAAGTCAAGTTGACAGATTTAACGGCGTGGTTGCGACCATAACGAACATCGATGCTGTTAACTTCAAGAAGCACTCTCTGCCTCCGATAGCTTCTCATCTGTACCGAGGTATGCCTCGAGTACGGCCGGATCACGATGTACTTCCTCCGGGGTACCCTCAAATATCTTTCGACCAAAGTTGAGGACCACAATATGATCACAGAGGTCTCTAACAAACTGCATATCGTGTTCCACAACCAAAATCGTAACACCCTGATCAGAAACTTTTTCCAATAGAGCCTGAAGTTTACCAGTCTCTGAAAAATTTAGGCCAGCCGCAGGTTCGTCTAGCAGTAAAAGTTTTGGGTCAGAGACCATAGCTCTCACAACCTCAATCCTTTTCTGAATACCATAAGGTAAATTAGCGACAACCTCACCCGGATAAGTACCAATTCCCGCTTTTTCAAGGGCTTCTTCGGCCGACTTCCTCCATCTATTCTCAGGAAACATACCAAGAGGAAACATCAAATTTCTAAAAGACCGCGCTCGGGCATGCTGGCCCAGCATAACATTTTCAATTGTACTCAAGTGGGGCATTAGTCGGATATTTTGAAAGCTTCGCGACATACCTACGGTCACTCTGTCTTCAGGCGCTATATTGGTTATGTCCTGTCCATCGATTATTATCATTCCTGCATCAATCGGATATACACCGGTTAATAAATTAAAAATTGTTGTTTTTCCCGCACCATTTGGTCCAATCAACGCGGTCCGACTACTCAAGCGAACATCAAAGGACACATCATCTATTACCTTGAGCCCACCAAAGCTTTTATGCATGCCAGAAATTTCAAGAAGGTTTTGGGTCATCGGCCACTCACCGTTTCTTTGGAAGAGAATCGTTTATGACCAAATAATCCGCCCCCGATTTTGTCCTGCAAAGTTCTTGTAATAACCCCCTCGGGTCGAAAAACCATCAATAGAACAATGAAGACACCAAATAATATGAAACGGCCTTCTGCAAGCCATTTTAGGCCAGCCGATTCCGCAATTTGACGCAATGCCTCAGGCACAACTACAAAAAAGGCTGCGCCTATAAGGGGACCCCAAGCTGTCTGTGTGCCGCCCATTAAAACATAAAGAAGAATATAAATACTTAGGAGGACATTAAACGTTTGAGCCTCTATATAGTTATAATGATGTCCGTAGAGTGAACCACCAAGGCTCATCAACATTGCCCCCACAGTAAACGCCACAACCTTAGCCGTTCGCACATTAACACCGAATAGTGTCGATACGCTCTCATCATCATGGATCGAGCGAAGGGCTAAACCCAAACGAGTCGACATAAAGTAAAACGAAAACAGAATAACCAAAATCGTCACCGGAACGATTATACTCACATCAGTATGACCATCGACTGGAAACCCTGCTGCACCGCCAACAAATTCTAAATTTATGGCTATCCCTGAGACCACTTCCGCGAATGCGAAAGTTGCTAATACCATGTAAACGCCCCTCGTCCTTAGAATTGGAAACGAGATAACAAAAGCTATTACGCCAGTAAAAATCATTGCCAAAATTATGCTTGACCAGATAGGCAAACTCACGCCGGTCCCAGCATTAAACCAAGCACTCGCATAAGCCCCCAGAGTAATGAAGCCGGCAGCTCCTAAATTAAGCTGACCGGATGCTGCGGGAAGATATATCCCATAGGCATAAATTATGCTCAGACATAGTATAATGAGTTGCGCTTCAATATAACCGCTCATTAGAATTTACCCTTCCCGATGAGCGTGTGACCAAAAAGACCGGTGGGCTTAAATACTAACAAAAGTAGTAACAGTCCCCAGATAGGGACTTTGGCAAAATCTGCACCAACAATATATATCGACATGACTTCAAGCATGCCAATAAAGAGACCTCCTACTATTGCACCCCAGACATTACCAAGTCCCCCTAACACCATCCCCGCTATCGCCACTGTCGCCACTGTATCACCGACATAGGCATCTACCGTCGAGTAATTGATAGTAAATAAAACACCTGAAATTGCACAAAGAAGTCCGGTAATAACATAAACAATGGGCACTATCCGCCCTACCTCGACACCCATAAGAATAGCGGTATCAGGTTGCTCTGCGATTGATCTCAACGCTCGACCCAGCTTGGTCGCTTTGAGCATAATACTTAGCATTACAACAACAATCAGTGATAGAAAAAGGCTTACAATCTGCGGGATGCTAAAAATGATTGTCCCTATACTAAATGTACCCATTCCGAATGGGGACACAGCGGTAAGTGGATCAGAGCCCCAGGTGCTTACCACCAAATGCTCAAAAATAATGAGAAACCCGAGCGAACTAACCAAAGGCAGAGCATGTTCTGTTGCATCCCCATATTTAGCCTTCATATAACGATATGTGAAACGTTCAATGATTAGAGAAACCAGCGCAACAACTACAAGTGCAATCACAACGCCTGCCACCCAACGATATTCCATTCCGAAAATAGAAAGAATAATGTCATTCCCAAAGGGAAGTTGACCCATCATGGTGGCATACATCAAAACAGCGGCGAACATAAATAATGCGGGTATAGTAAAATTAAGAAAGTTCAGCATTCCAATAATTAGTGTGAAAGCCACCGCGACCATCACATAGACGCCACCGAGCATTAATCCGTTAACAAGTTGTTGGATTACCAGCATTTGTATTCTTTTATTTTTCCAAACAAATAAAAATCTCAAGTTTACTAAAGAGAAACAAGCAAGCCATATCACCAAAATTCTGGAATCTTGAGTATCCAGAGAGGTCGCCGTAATTTCCACTAATGATGGAAATCATCCTTTTAATTACTCCATTTTCTTATTATCGCTCTCTCACAAAACACCCGGGCAGTACCTTGTGTGACAGCTCCCTCCGCTGGTCTCAACCAGTTCAGGTTCGATGGGTTTTGTCTCAGTCCTCTCGGACACCCCAGGTCATCGTGTTGAAGTTAGCCTCTACATGATTGCTGTCAAGCCTTTGACTTATGTTTCGTTTAATTTTGATTAAAAATATGAGTTGAGTGGTTTTCTAAGTACCAGTCAGCAATTTCTTCGCGGGACGCCCACCAAACATCATCAAAGCTCTTGGCATATGCCAAAAATTCGCGGATGGCACGTATACGAAAAGGATGGCCTGATACATGGGGGTGTAGTCCCACACTCATAATTTTACCTGTTGTGGCACTCTCCTCGTAAAGCTGATCAAACTGCTCCTTAAGCATCTCAACCGTCTGGGTAGTTGTAAAATTACGCCTTAAAAAAAATCCGAAGTCATTAACTTCAATTGAATAGGGTATGGCAACAATTGGGCCATATTCCGTATTCATAAGATAAGGCTGTTCATCGTTCATATAGTCACAAATGAACTTCATACCCTTCTTTGCAATAATTTCTGGGGTATTTGGTGTGCTACGCAAAGAGGATGATAACCAACCAGGGGATTTTCTTCCAACGACTTCTTCATAAACCTTCAGCGCGCTTTCAATAAGTTCCTCTTCTGCTAATGGATCAGATTGATAGTTAGTTAGCAAATCACCTTGCTCGTAATTATGGCAAACTAATTCCCAGCCTCTTTCCATTGCAGCATCAACGATTTCTCGGCGCTCAAGGCACAACTTGGCATTAAGTGTACAACTAGAGGGAACGCCGACCTCATCAAATGTATCAAATAAACGCCAAATTCCACTTCGTTGTCCGTATTCCCGCCAGCTATAATTTGGAACATCTAAAACATTTCCGGGCATCGGATCCGGGAGTGCCGGAGGTCCACCCGCGTAGTAGGGCTCATCGCCCTCTTTGAGCCTGTCCCAGTATTCAAGATTGAGAGTTACCTGAACAACTAAACGCTTTCCGTTTGGCCATACCAACGGTTGACGTTTCGGTGGAGGAACGAATTTATATTGCATAGGACCAACCCAAGTTTACAAAAGGTTAAATACTAATATTTCTGAACTGATAAAATCCGTCAGAACCTAACAAAAGATGGATCAAACGACAGCAGCTGATTGATCGGAATAATTTATTGTCACTGTAAAGCTACCCTCATTCATTGACCAATTCCAAATTTCATATTCGCGCAAACCAGCAGCATGGAACGGGTCCGCTTTTGCAATTTCATCTGCTTCTTCGAATGAACTAGCCCGAACAATTATCATGCCAGTTCGCACCTTATCGTCATCCCTCGATTCCATTGGTCCGGCTGCAAATAGAACACCCTGTTTTTCTAATTCAACCTGCCGCGCGAGGTGTTGTGGAAGTAACTTCATAAGCTCTTCACGGGGTGCAACAGGACGTGTAAAAATTACATAGAGCTCTTTTCGCAACATTTTATCTGTATCAGTGGTACCAATTGCGGCCATTCTAAATCTCCTAAATTAATTTCTCTTTATTACCCTTGTTTCATTTAGCAAAAGTTATCACGGGGTTTACCCCTCCTGATTTTCCAAAAGATTAAGCCGCAACTAACGGGGCATGAAGAACTGTTCCCTTTTCCTGAATTCCCTGAGCATGATCGCGAATAATATCTTCATGCAGTGGCCTTGCCCCATCAAAACTCAGCCATAGACGCAGCAAATGACGTTTTCGGTCTTCCTCTGGCCAGTCCTCATAACTAGTCCGTGAATGTAAATTGACATAGTTTTGCACTACGGAAATATCACCAGGCTCAAAACTAACATCCATTGCGATTTCAGAGGCAATCTCATTGTAAACCTTAATTGCCTCTCGCTGCTCATCAGTGAGTGCAGGCACCCCGGGCATTTCTTGTGATCGTATGATTGTACTGCTAGCCCCACGCGCTGAAAAATACCCATCAGTAACACTAAAGACGGGTTGACGTGTCCATGGTTCGGCCTCGTCTGCCGGAAGTTCCCCTCGTCGCGAACGATAAAACCGAAACGCAAGTTCCTCAACTAATTCCGGTGACCGTTCGAGCATTTTATTATGGACCGTTACCGAACTACACATCCTATGTTGTCCCCCAGACTTTGAAATCTTTAAGGCACACAGACTAAAAATATCACAGCTATCAGCATGAAAGCCAAGTTGAGAGGCAGAGTTGTAACCTCGTCCCGTCGGTGATGTAATCTTTTCTCCAAGATCTTTCACATGACCTAGCAAGTGCCCCTTACCGTTTTGGGAAACGGCACGTCCAAAATGACAGCCAAGCCCCCAAAACGCTAACGCTGTCTGGTAAAGCGAGCGACCCTCAGTAGGCAACCCGCGCAAAAAAACAAACCCGCGCCCATTGATTGTCTCCTGACGTAAGTCCTCCAATACAGAACCGAGAATTGGTAAGTTGAAATCTTCCTTTGTCACTTCGTTTAAGTTGGGCGAATCTCTTTCGATTCTTTCGACGATATCAAAAATTTCAGAAATTTCTGCGGTCGATAGCAGGTACAGATAGGATCTCGAAACTTCAAGTTCCTCTCTTGTCCACGCAGAAGAATCATTTATAGGCTCCAACAAATTTGAGAAGATATGTTGCCGATCAGTTGGTTTCCAGGGGTTGGCGCTCATTTGTTATCCCCTGCATACACCTTCTTTAGACCAGCAAACTATATCCATAATGATCTCCAATCTAAGCAGCCTCTTTTGCAATATTTCGAAGAACATATTGGAGAATTCCGCCGTGCCGATAATATTCGACCTCATCCAGCGTATCGATCCTACACCTGGTAATGATTTCATCACTTTTCCCATCAGCTCTGGTAATCTTCACAGGTATATCCATACCTGGTGTGATACCACCTGAGATACCGGTAATATCAAAAATTTCGGTCCCATTTAAATTAAGGGTATCCCGGTTTTGGTCATTGGTGAACTCCAAAGGCATAACACCCATGCCAATGAGATTGGACCGGTGAATTCTTTCAAAGCTCTCTACAATTGCTGCACGAATACCCAGCAAATTTGGGCCTTTAGCCGCCCAATCCCGCGATGATCCCATACCATAATCCTTGCCCGCCACAACAACCAGTGGAATACCCTCCTTTTGGTACAGCATCGAGGCTTCATAAACCGACATCTCCTTCCCATCCGGTAAATGCCGTGTGAAGCCGCCTTCAATTCCCGGTACCATCTCATTACGGATACGAATATTTGCAAAGGTCCCGCGGGTCATCACCTCAAAATTTCCACGGCGGGCGCCATAGGAATTAAATTCATCGGGTCTAATTTGTCGTTCCAGAAGAAAATCGCCCGCGGGACTAGCTTTGGGAAACCCGCCGGCCGGTGAAATATGATCAGTTGTTACAGAATCCCCCATTTTGAGCAAAACGCGTGCATTATTGATATCATTCAAAGGCGCAGGCTCTGGCCCCATCCCATCGAAGAAGGGAGGATACTGAACATAGGTTGACGCTGAATTCCACGCGTAAGTCTCCCCTTGAGGAACGCCCATACTATTCCAAGCCTCAGAGCCATTACCGACGTTATCATAGCGATCTCGAAACATCTGCGGCGTAATACTGGAGCGGATAGTATCTTGGATTTCATCATTGCTAGGCCAGATATCTTTAAGATAGACCGGGTTGCCATCTAAATCTTCTCCCAAAGAGTCAGTCGACAAGTTGATTTTTAAAGAGCCGGCCAGGGCGTACGCCACCACCAATGGTGGGGAGGCCAAATAATTGGCTTTAACTTGCTGATGAACGCGCCCCTCAAAATTTCGATTTCCAGAAAGAACAGCTCCTGCAACCAAGTTTCCGTCGTCAATTGCATCCGCTACAGGACCTATCAGCGGCCCTGAATTACCAATACAGGTCGTACAACCGTAACCCACAACATTAAAACCTAACGCATTAAGATCGTCTTGAAGTCCTGCAGCACTGAGGTAATCTGAAACTACCTGACTACCAGGTGCCAGTGAAGTTTTCACCCAAGGCTTTACTTTCATCCCCTTACTAACAGCATTTCGCGCAACCAAACCTGCCGCTATTAAAACTGATGGGTTAGAAGTATTAGTACAACTGGTAATCGCTGCTATAGCGACAGCGCCATCATCCAAGTTGTAATCTTCGCCTTCGACAGCAACTTTTCCTCTACTAGCATCCCAGCTAGGTAATTCACTGGCAAAATTATTTGGCATCTCGGAAAGACTGACACGGTCTTGCGGCCGACGTGGCCCTGCAAGACTGGGCTCAACCGTCGAAATATCGAGTTCAAGTGTATCCGTAAAAATCGGATCAGCGGACGCCGCGTCGCGCCACATGCCCTGCTCCTTGGCATACGCTTCTACCAATGCAACTTGATCGTCATCACGTCCCGTTGACTTTAGAAAGTTAATGGTCTCAGAGTCGATTGGAAAAAATCCGCAAGTTGCCCCATATTCCGGAGCCATATTTCCGATGGTCGCCCGATCCGGAAGACTCAGATTATCAACCCCAGGACCAAAAAATTCGACAAACTTTGAGACTACCCCCTTAGCCCGTAGCATTTGAGTAACCGTAAGTACTAAATCGGTTGCCGTCGTACCCTCAGTAAGAGCCCCTGTCAGTTTAAATCCTATAACTTGAGGCAATAACATTGAAATAGGCTGACCCAACATTGCGGCTTCCGCCTCAATTCCACCGCAACCCCAACCTAATACAGCAAGGCCATTGACCATTGTCGTATGGCTATCCGTTCCAACCAAAGTGTCAGGATATGCAATAACCTTGCCATTTTCTTCAGTAGTCCAAACGGTTTTGGCCAGATACTCGAGGTTTACTTGGTGACATATTCCCATTCCCGGCGGTACAACTCGGAAGTTGGAAAACGCATTTTGTCCCCACCGCAGAAACTCATAACGTTCCTGATTGCGCGAAAATTCTAATTCAACATTTTGCTCAAATGCATCTGGTGTACCAAAATTATCAATCATCACAGAATGATCAATGACCAAATCGACAGGGCAAAGAGGGTTAATCTTTTGAACATCTCCGCCAATTTTAACCATAGCTTCCCGCATAGCGGCGAGATCAACGACGGCTGGCACTCCTGTAAGATCTTGGAGTAAAACCCTGGCAGGGCGAAAGGCAATTTCATTGGCTCCACTCGATGTACCGTCCCATGATGCCGCAGCCTTAATATCATCGCCGGTAACAGATCGACCGTCTTCGTACCGCAAAAGATTTTCTAACAATACTTTCATGGAATAAGGTAAACGCGAAATTTTTCCCACGCCCTTTGCCTCGGCGACTTTAAGGCTAAAATAATCGTAATTATTGCCGCCAATAGTGAGCGTGCTGCGCACACCTAAGCTGTCTTTTCCGGTAACCCCCACGTCGCTCTCCCTATGTTATTGGGTTTTATGGATCTATATCCTGAACTAGGCGCATAAATAACGCGCAATCGCTCTAACTCTCAAGAGAAACGTTCTATGAATTTCCCTTAAATACCCTTCACTACAAGTATTATCATAAAATTGCCTTAATTCCGACCTTGGTTTAACAAAATAATTGTTAGAATAACTTTACCTAACCTCTGATAGGACACTCTCTCCATGGTGTCCAACCAGTCATAAATACCGACTGGTAACACTTAAGGTCGTCGGGTAGAATCCGGCGACCTTTTTTTATCCTTACAACAACGTTATACCCAAACTTGGGTTGCCGCGCCTTTCGTCAGGAAAAAGGAATAAACTTACGCTAAGTTATAAAATAATGCGATTTTTTGGGGAAAATATATCTTGCATACGCGGAGAACGGCTAGTCTTTTCTAATCTAAATTTTAGCATTGAACCGGGAAATGCGTTAATTATTACAGGCAATAATGGGTCTGGTAAAACGAGTCTTCTCCGCCTTATGGCAGGCCTATCGAGGCCAGCTTCTGGCCATATCAGTTGGCTGGATGGAGACATTTGGGACGACCCAGAAACACATCACACCCGCCTCCACTTTATTGGACATCTAACTGCTCTTAAATCAACCTTATCGGTGAAAGAAAACTTAGAAATCTGGTCACGTCTTCACGGAGGCAGAAAGAAAAATATTGTTGAGACGATCAAAAAATTAAACCTAGAAGGTTTGGAAGATACCCATTGTCAGAAGTTATCAGCAGGCCAGAAGCAACGGGCATCGTTAGCGCGTTTAGCTGCCAATGAAGCCCCCCTGTGGTTACTAGACGAGCCAACAACAGCACTTGATGCCATCTCAGTCGACCTCCTCTACTCAATGATTAAAACACATATTAAAGGGAGTGGTATCTGTGTAATCGCAACCAATACTGCTCTAAGTATAGAGAACTGCCTCGAACTAAATATGCAAGACTTCGCTGCTGGCCCCAAACACGACGGGGAATTTTTATGATGGGCTTCCTTAGATTATTATTACTTCGGGAGATTTGTGTTGCTTATAAGCATTTTGGCGATAATGCAATAATCGTATTATTTTTTTTACTTGCCGCCATCTTATTTCCATTGGGAGTTGGACCTGAGCCTAAACTTTTGGCGATTATGGGGCCAGGTATTTTATGGGTAATCGCATTGTTGGCCAGTTTGCTCTCTTTTGGCAAATTATTTTCCAGCGACTTTGGGGACGGCAGTCTCGAACAACTCGCCCTCACTCCAGCACCGCTCGAATTGGTATCATTAGCAAAGGCCGCCGCCCACTGGCTAACCACTGGAATACCGCTAATGATTTTAGCGCCACTAATCGCTGTATTATACCAAATGCCTTACTCAGGTTACATTACACTCTTTATAACCTTGGCGATCGGTACCCCTACCATCAGCTTAATCGGAACGGTAGGCGCCGCACTAATTTTAGGCTCAAAGAGGGGGAGTGTGTTGATTTCCTTGCTTGTAGTTCCGTTTATCATACCCATTTTAATTTTTGGAACCACGGCAATTGAGGCTTCAATTAACGGATCCTCCACGGAAAAACATCTGATGTTCTTAGGGGCTTGTTTTCTTATCGCCCTCGTTTTTAGCCCGGTTGCAACTGCTGCTTCACTACGCCAAGCACTTGAATAAATCGGTTGTTAATACAATTTTAGAATTAATATTCTGGAAACACAAATTATGATAATTGACAACGTATATCGATATTATTTTTATGATTGGCAATCGAATTTTAGGTCTGCTTTTTCTAGAAACTCTTAAGATTGATGAGCCTAACAGAATAAACCGGTTGATATAGAATGAAGATAACGCATTACGCCAACCCTGCCCGTTTTAACCGTCTTTCAGCAAGATTAATCCCTTGGCTCGCATGGCCTGCCGGATTGCTGATTTTAGCAGGTCTTTATTTTGGCCTGTTCAATTCACCGCCGGATTATCAACAAGGTGAGACAGTCCGAATAATGTACGTGCATGTACCATCGGCTTGGATGGCATTGTTTATTTATACAACAATCGCCATTGCGTGTGTCACAGGGCTTATATGGAGACATCCGCTAGCATTTATTTGTGCCAGGGCGGCCGCGCCTATTGGGGCATGTTTTACATTCATTTGTTTGCTGACTGGCTCGCTATGGGGAAAGACAATGTGGGGCGCTTGGTGGGTTTGGGATGCTAGACTGACATCAGTCTTAATTCTGTTATTTCTATACATTGGATTTATTACCCTGCATCAAGCCTTTGACGATTCTGCAAGAGGTGAGCGCTCCGCAGCGATCTTAGCAATTATCGGCTTTATCAATATCCCAATCATCAAGTTTTCAGTGGATTGGTGGAATACTCTTCATCAGCCCGCCAGCATATTCAAAATGGCAGGCCCATCTATCCACTCAACAATGCTTTATCCCCTGTTCACGATGGGCCTTGGGTTCATATTTTATTTCACCGTATTACTACTCTTCAGGATGAGAACTTTAATGCTAGAGCGTCGCGTGCGCATCATGAGAATGAATGAACTTCATCAGAACAGCATGGATTAGGGGTACTTAAATGCAAATTATTTTTAACTTTCTTTCAATGGGTGGATATTGGGCCTTTGTATGGTCTGCATATGGTCTGGCCACTGTCATCCTTGCGGGTCTTTTGTATTTATCTCTGCGAAATTGGCGAATAATCAAAGGTGAGCTGGTCAAACTAGAAGCAAAGTCAACACAAACCAACTCTTCGGGTGGGGTGAGTGACAGCGGAGTGCAGCTTGAGACTTAAAAAACGCCGTTTTTATTTCTTGATATCGGGCGCACTAACAATAGGTCTGGCTATGGCCTTAGTCTTGGCTGCACTCGAAGACAAAATCATTTTCTTTTATAGTCCCACGGATCTAGCCACGAAAAACAATATTCCGACAGATAAACAAATACGTATTGGCGGATTAGTAAAACAAGACACCTGGCAAAAACCGGGATCTGATGTTACCCATAAATTCACCATCACAGATCTAAATCATGACATTTTAACTTCCTTCAAAGGGATTGTGCCGGATATCTTTCGGGAAGGTCAGGGTGTGGTAGTTTTGGGTAGAATGGGAGAGAATGGTATTTTCCAGGCGGATGAAGTTCTGGCTAAACATGATGAGAGGTATATGCCACCAGAAGTAGCCGAGGCTCTAAAAAAGTCGGGCAGGTGGGAAGATTATAAGGTTAAGAAAAATGATCCCTGAAATCGGACATTTTGCACTTATACTTGCTCTGGTCATTAGCAGCATTCAAGTGGCACTGCCGCTTGCCGGTATAGAGATGCGTCGCCCTCATTGGATTGCTGTTGCTCAACCGGCCGCTCGAGGTCAGTTTTTGTTTGTTATTTTAGCTTTCCTATGTCTCATGTATGGATATGTGACATCCGACTTCTCCGTAGCAAATGTAGCCTATAATTCCCACACGCTTAAGCCTCTTCTCTATAAGGTCTCCGGTGTCTGGGGAAATCATGAGGGCTCAATGTTGCTTTGGGTATCGATCCTCTCCCTTTTTGGATTAGCTGTAGCAGAACTTGGGAAAGGGCTACCACCGCCATTACGAGCGCGTGTACTGGCCATTCAAGGACTGATTGGTGGTGTTTTTTTAGCATTCATAATTTTTACTTCTAACCCGTTTGAGCGCCTCTACCCGGTACCATGGGAGGGTCAGGGCCTCAACCCGGTTCTACAAGACCCTGGTCTCGCCTTTCATCCCCCCTTGCTTTACCTCGGTTATGTCGGGTTCTCCATAGTATTTTCTTTCGCCGTGGCCGCCCTCATGGAAGGGCGCGTTGACCCGGCCTGGGCCCGCTGGGTCCGGCCTTGGGCATTAACCTCGTGGTGTGCACTTACCGCCGGTATAGCCCTTGGCAGTTGGTGGGCATATTACGAATTAGGCTGGGGCGGATGGTGGTTCTGGGATCCTGTGGAAAATGCATCCTTTATCCCATGGTTGGTTGGGACTGCATTGCTTCATTCAGCTATAGTTGTCGAAAAACGTAATGCGCTGAAAAGCTGGACTATTTTGCTCGCAATTCTAGCATTTTCAATGTCCTTACTGGGTACCTTTTTAGTGCGTTCAGGAATTCTTACATCGGTTCATACATTCGCCAGCGACCCGGAACGGGGTGTCTTTATTCTTTTCCTCTTAGTTTTTTTAATAGGCGGCTCACTTACCCTATATGCGGTAAGAGCACCGAGTCTCAAGGGAGGGGGGTTGTTCGCACCAATATCACGGGAAAGCAGTCTTGTCCTCAACAACCTCCTCTTAACAACGAGTGCGGCTGTGGTGTTGTTGGGTACGTTATATCCATTGATTCTAGATGCATTGGGTGGGGGTAAGGTTTCAGTTGGTGCGCCTTTTTTTAATGCTACTTTTATACCGCTAATAGTGCCAGCTATGCTTGCAGCGGTTGTTGGCGCAATGCTGACCTGGAAACGAGCCGATCTTGGCGCTGTCCTTTCTCGTCTAAAAGTTGCCTTGTTAAGTGCGTTTATTGTAACGCTGTCTACCGCGTGGGTATCCGGTGGTTTGAGTGATATCATCGCCGCGGTGGGTTTAGGAATTTCTGCTTGGCTAATTATTGGTAGTGCCACAGAACTTGCAGAACGATTATATTTATTTCGTTACCCACTTCCAAAGAGCTTACGCCGAGCAGCAGATTTACCGCGGTCATTTTGGGGCATGATCATTGCGCATAGTGCCCTCGGTATTATGGTTGCTGGCATTACCGCTTCATCTGCTTGGAAAGTTGAAAAAATCCAGCTTATGGGATTGGGTGATACCGTTAGCGTGGCCGGGTACGAGGTTAAGTTTGAAGGGACCCGGTTGATTAACGGCCCCAACTACAGAGCCGAACGAGGCATATTCGTTGTTTCCAAGTCGGGAAAGACTTTGATGTCACTTATGCCAGAAAAAAGGGAATATCCTGCAGAACGCGGTCAGACTACCGAAGCTGGAATAAAAACCATGTTCATGGGTGATCTCTATGTAGTGCTTGGGGAAAAGAGCACAGCATCAAGTAGAGATGGTGATAAATGGAGTACTCGCATTTATTTCAACCCGCTGGTGGCCTGGATATGGGGTGGTGCCATTTTATTAGCTTTAGGCGGCATAATTTCATTAACTGACCGGCGACATCGTACTGGAATCCCAACAACGGCAAAGAAAATTAAATTAAGACAGGGACCTGTATCTGGATCAAAAGGTAGATAAAATGGGGTCTAACTTTCGCTGGAGTTATTATTTACCCGTAGGCACTATCCTCAGCCTAGCCGCCTTATTCTGGTTTTATTTAGATGAAATAAAAAGTGGAAAATCCATACAGGACTTACCCTCGGTACTGATTAATAAACCCATCCCCACCTTCCAGCTTCCGGGGATTGAAAATAAGGATAAGGGATTTAACAGCGAGGCCCTAATAGGAAAGGTTGCGCTAGTAAATATATGGTCTAGTTGGTGCCCTCCTTGTCGCGTAGAACACAAGTTTTTAATGAAGCTCGCTCAGAAGGGAATCCCAATTTATGGTATAAATTATAAAGACAATCCCCACGACGCTATGAAGTTTTTAACCCAACTTGGGAACCCATATAGATTGATTGGAGCTGACCGTAATGGCAGAGTAACGATTGATTGGGGCGTATACGGATACCCTGAGACCTTTATAATCGACAAGAGTGGATATATTCGCTATCGGCATATAGGGCCGATCATGGGAGATGACCTCACTCATAAAATAC
>Ga0310344_10001530_pt1 | contig 17698 bp, 12 predicted proteins | sample HC15DNA20200_MG_FD_203801 | JGI IMG/M metagenome (GOLD analysis project Ga0310344, IMG submission 203801) | Marine microbial communities from station ALOHA, North Pacific Subtropical Gyre - HC15-DNA-20-200_MG | ecosystem: Environmental > Aquatic > Marine > Oceanic | place: Pacific Ocean: North... | reverse complement strand
TATCCGTCAGAGAATTTGGTTCTCGTGATAGGCCAGTGAAGAATGGAGGGCATCGTACATAGGTCGAATCCTCATCCCAATCGAAACGGTTACCAGTTGCCCCTTCCAAGCTTGCCCAACGTTCGTCACCAGTGAACACATCCGAGTATTCACGTTCGAACATTTGCTGCTGGACTGAAAGACCAACAGTCTCCTGAACAAGATCCTGTGATGGCCAAATGTCGCTCAAGAAAACCGGTCCGTTTGTGCCTTCACCAAGTGGTTCATTTTTAAGGTCGATCTCAGTCTTACCAGCAAGCGCATACGCGACAACAAGAGGAGGTGACATCAGATAGCTTGAACGAACTTTATTGTGTACACGAGCCTCGAAATTACGATTCCCTGATAGGACAGAAGCAACTGCTAGATGCCCACTGTCGATGGCTTCCTCAATGTCTTCCGGTAATGGACCTGAGTTGCCAATACAGGTTGTGCATCCATAGCCGACAAGTTCAAAACCAAGCTTGTCGAGATAAGGTGTTAGACCGGCTTCGTCGAGATAGTCTGTGACTACCTTGGAACCAGGAGCGAGGCTAGTCTTCACCCATTGCGGCGTTTCTAGACCGGCTTCAACAGCAGCTTTCGCGAGTAATCCAGCACCGACCATCACCTCAGGATTCGAAGTGTTTGTACAGCTTGTAATCGCCGCGATTACGACGTCACCGTTGCTAAGGTCGAATGAGTGACCGTTACGAGCTATATGAACCGATTCCGCACCTGCACCCGCTGATACTTCAGCAGCTATGTCACGGGTGACAGCAATCTTTGCCTCTCCGAGAGCAATCCGATCCTGCGGTCGTTTCGGTCCAGCAAGGCTCGGCTCGATGGTCGATAGATCTAGCTCTAATGTGTCACTGAAACTCGGAGAAGGCGTCTCGTCGGTACGGAACAATCCTTGCTCTTTTGCGTAAGCCTCAACTAACGCGATGGTCGATTCAGAGCGGTTCGTAAAACGAAGGAAGTTAAGCGTCTCGCTATCAACTGGGAAGAAGCCGACGGTTGCTCCATATTCTGGACACATATTCGCGATTGTCGCTCGAGCCGCCAATGAGAGATTACTCAGTCCAGTGCCATAAAACTCAACGAATTTCCCAACAACGTTCTTCTGCCGCAGCTCTTCGGTTACTCGAAGTACAAGATCTGTTCCGGTAGTGCCTTCTGGCAGCGCTCCGGTCAGACGAACTCCGAATACCTGTGGAATCAACATCGAAACTGGTTGACCAAGCATCGATGCCTCTGCCTCAATACCACCGACACCCCAGCCAACAACACCAAGTCCATCGATCATCGTAGTGTGAGAATCAGTGCCAACAACGGTATCTGGATACGCTTCGCCAGCACTGTTAGTCATAACAACTTGTCCGAGATATTCGAGATTCACCTGATGAACGATTCCGGTTCCAGGTGGTACAACACGAAAGTTATCGAATGCACCTTGAGCCCACTTCAGCAGTTGGTATCGCTCAAGATTCCGCTCGTATTCACGATCGACGTTTATCTTGACCGCCTCTGCCGATCCAAAAGCGTCTACCTGTACTGAGTGGTCGATCACCAAATCAACTGGTTGTAGTGGATTGATCTTGTTTGGATCGCCGCCCATCTCGGCCATCGCATCGCGCAATGCCGCAAGGTCAACAACGGCTGGAACACCTGTAAAATCTTGGAGTAACACTCGCGCTGGTCGGAACGCTATCTCTGTATTTGGTTCCGCAGACGGATCCCACTTAGCGACGGCTGCGATCTGCTCACGGGTCACTGAGACGCCATCCTCGCTGCGAAGAAGATTCTCAAACAGGATACGAGTCGTATACGGAAGTTTATCGAGGTCAATGCCGAGCTGTTCGGCAGCGACTGACAAACGGTAGATCGTGTAACTTTCACCACCAACGGTCAGCGCTCCACGCGCACCTAGACTGTTCAGTGACTCAGCCATCTCTGACCTCCACGCCTATTTTCGAGCTTGGGCTCTAGTGTAGTCGGGCATAGCGACATGATCTCCAAGATATTTCAGGGATTAGTCGCAGTATCCCGACAATCGCCGTAGGAGCACCGCCAGCCCGTTAATCGAGCTTTCAGTACCTAATTTCTAACAGCACACTTTTTACTAACAGATCCACTTATGAATATCCGATGGACAACAGATTTTGCACTGGCTCGTAAAGTTCCTCAAGGTACTCGACATCATCATCTTCGAGAGTGACGTCAGTGGCATCAACAAGTTGTTCGAGTTGTGTGATTTTAGAAACTCCAACAACAGGTGCATCGATCTGGGGCTTGTTGAGTAACCAAGCGAGAGCGATCTGCGCCGGAGCTTTCCCGTATTTCTTAGAAATCTCTACTACGCGGTCTGCGATATCGAAAGTTGCAGAACCGTGGTAAAGACCTTCGGTGCGCACTCTATCGCGTCCTTGCGATCGATCGGTCGCCCCATGGTCAAATCCACCTTTATACGAACCGGTCAATATCCCTCGAGCTAATGGAGACCATGGCATCAGTGCAACACCCGTACGCTCGCAGTAAGGGTTCATCTCACGCTCTTCTTCTCGATAAACGAGGTTGTAATGATTCTGCATCGAAATGAACTTCGTCCAACCATGACGCTCAGCAGTAAGTTGCAGCTCTGTGAACTGCCAAGCAAACATTGAAGAGGCTCCAAGATAGAGAACTTTCCCTGCCTTAACAACGTCGTGCAAAGCCTCGAGTGATTCTTCAATCGGTGTTTCGACATGACTCCGTATTGCCTGCGGGTGACGGTGTATTACAAGATGATCAATATAATCGAGACCAAGACGTTCAAGGCTGGCATCGACAGCTTCCATCACATGCTTTCTCGATAGCCCACCCTGATTTGGATGGCTGCCCATGGGGTTCGCGATCTTCGTAGCGATCACATATTCATCACGCGGTAATAGCTCTCGCAGTAATTCGCCGACTACTCGCTCACATGCACCTAGTCCGTACACATCAGCACAATCAAAGTAGAACAGCCCTTTATCAATAGCGGCCTTAAAAATCACTCGAGCTTCATCAATATCTAATGTCCAATCACCCTGATGCCCGCGTCCAGGTTCACCGAAATTCATTGTGCCGAGACAAAGTTCCGAAACACGAAGGCCACTGTTTCGGCCGAGCTGAACGGCTTTCAGCATGAGCGATCACACTCCGATCGAATGCATACGATGTTCATCTAATTGCGACCGCGACTCTGCACCATAGTTCGCACCGGTGCAGTCCGAGTCCTCGACTCGAACTTATCAGACGATATCGAATTGATATGCATGATCGGAATCAGATCGATCAACCATACCCATCAGTATTTTCAAGCATCCGCGATATCGTGCTGTGACCGGTCGGGATACTAGCTGCGCAAAGCTGGCATCACCTCTTCAACAAATGACTGAAGTGCTTCCCATTCAACCGGAGGACGGATAGCGATACTAACGCGATCAGCACCAGATTCTTCGTAGCGCTTCAGAGTATCGATTGCCTGTTGAGGTGTGCCGCTTAGTGTTCCACCAGCACGGTAAGTACCGGAGCGTAATTCACGGATACGAGCGGCATCAGCATCGTCAGTACCCATCAGCATATGGAGGTTGACGGAGCGTTCCAGTTCGCCAGGATCGCGATCAACTTTTTCACACCATTCATCAAGGACACCGTTCAGCCGTTCGTACTCCTCAACATTGATATAGGGCACGTTCCAACCATTGGCGTACTGGGCAGCGATCTTCAGTGTGCGCTTCTCGCCACGCCCACCAACAACAATCGGGATCGGATCTTGTATCGGACGGGGATAGAGTTTCACTTGGTTGGTCGAATAATACTGGCCGCTGAACGAGGTCTCCTCCCGTGTAAACATTCCTTGGATAATCTGTACCCCTTCCTCGAGTCGATCGAGTCGTTCCTTCACGGAAGGGAACATATATCCGAATCCTTCATGCTCTTGAACATGCCAGCCAGCTCCAAGACCGACTTCAACACGACCATGCGAAGCATGGTCGATCGTAAGTAGACTCTTCGCAAGCAAAGCAGGGTTCCGATAATTCATGCAAAACACATGACAACCTATCCGAACCTGTTCAGTCTCTGCGGCAAGCAAAGTCATCGCTGAAACTGCTTCGAATACAGGACTGGTGCCATCAATTGGCGGTGCTTCATAAAGATGATCCCAGATCGAAATAAAGTCCCAACCATGTTCATCAATGTACCGCCAGAGGCTACGCAATTCGTCGAGATCGATATCCTGCTGGCCGGTGTGAACTCCAAGTTTCAAGCTCATAGAGTGTTCCTCTCATGGCAATAGTAAACCGAAGCCAATATAGAGGAAGCCCAGCTTGATCTTGTCTATCGAATGTTCTTTGGGTGTCAAAGGTTGTTTCCAGATACGGAGCCCCGATACGCTAGCTGCCCGGCAGCGTTATCGCGGGCGGTTAGCTCAGTTGGTACGAGCGCACGCTTCACACGCGTGAGGTCACTGGTTCGAGTCCAGTACCGCCCACCAGCTACACTAATAGCCAGCAATTACGCAGCCGGAGTAAGCCGAAGTGGCGGAACTGGCAGACGCGCTGCGTTCAGGGCGCAGTGGGCCTTGCGCCCGTGTGAGTTCGAATCTCACCTTCGGCACCAGCGTGCGCTCGTAGCTCAGTGGATAGAGCGCTGCCCTGCGGAGGCAGAGGTCGGAGGTTCGAATCCTCCCGGGCGTACCATTCTTGATGGCCGTCCTTTTAACTGACAGAGAGAGAAACTGATGGCACAAGCAAACGACAAAACAATCCACTTTGGCTGGTTCATCCCGACTACAGGAGACGGGGTAGGTTTCGGGACGCTCGAAGGGCGTATCCCGGCTGGGATGAACCTATTTATGGACGTAGCAGAAGCAGCGGAAAATGCTGGCTTTGAATACGCATTAGTGCCAGTCGAAGTGAACTGTTGGGAGGCGTGGATCAGCTGCTCAATGGTTGCTGCACGCACCGAGAAGCTCAAGCTTTTAGTCGCGGCACGCCCTGGTTATATCGTGCCTACGATGATGGCAAAGATGGTTACGACCTTCGACCAACTCACTGGTGGACGAGTCTATGTGAATCTGATCGCTGGACCTGGGGGCGCACAACAGGCGATGGACGGTATCACCTTCGACCATGACCAGCGTTATGCCGTCATGGACGAAACAGTCGAAATCATGAAACGAGTGTGGACTGAGACCGATCCAGTGGATTACACCGGCGAGCACTTCGAATTGCAGGGAGCCGTCATCAAGCCGAAGCCCTACCAACAACCTCACCCACCGTTTTACATCGGCGGAGAATCTGCAGCGGGCCGCGAAGTCGGAGCAAAACACGCAAATGTGTACCTATTGTGGGGCGACACAATGGAGAACACTGGTAGAAAAATTCAAGAGATCCGCGAGATCGCTTCTACTTACGGGCGAGCAGACGAACTACGGTTCGGGATGAGATTACAAATAGTGGTCCGCGAGGACGAAGATGATGCTTGGGCCGCAGCCCATGCGATGATCGCGAATGCAACCGATGAGGCACGAGCGCACCGTGAGCGCATGTGGGAACAATCAGAATCAAACGATCACATGTGGGAACTGACTAAAGTAGAAGACTTCCGCATAGAGCCTCATCTCTGGAGCGGACTGAGTACGGTACGACCGGGAGCGGGCGTAGCGGTGGTTGGAAATCCAGAACAAGTAGCTGCAACCCTCGAACAGTTCATTGAGCTTGGTTGCACTGAGTTCTGCCTTTCTGGCAGTCCACATGCACGCGAGGCGGAACGGTTTGGAGAACTGGTGATGCCCTATTTTGCTTCTCGGCGAGCACCGGAGTATGTGAAGAACTGAACTACTAGTTACGGCTGATTAAACCGGATAGAGCCCTTCGCCATATCGAGACCGTGATGAAGGCAAGTTCGTAGACTTTCGAAAATCAAGCGTTCTTTGATGTAACAATCGTTTGGTATACAAAACATCGTCACCGGTACAGATGCTTTTTAGACATTTTGGCTGCAACAGTGAATGCTGGGTCAAAAACGTTACCAATGTCATATTCGAGTGCCTGTCCAAGGAGATGGCTCGCACCACGAACGTCATAATCGTGATCAGAACAGAGCCAACGGACAAGCTCCGTCGTCGCGTGCTGAAGTGCTTGATCCAAAGGGCGAGCATTGCCAAGGGCAATTAAGTGAGTCGCCGTCTCCATCCGGGGCCACCGAGAATTAACCTGTTTTCTCAACTGAACAGTGAATGCTACATCCATAGAGATTTCGATACCGGTTCCGACGACTTCACCTTCACCCTGAACAGCATGACCGTCGCCAATGAAAAACAAAGCTCCAGCAGTTAATACAGGCAGGAGTATGGTCGCACCCGTTGCGATATGTCGATAATCCATATTCCCGCCGTACCGTCCTGAGGTCGCCGTAGAGATCGCCTGCCCACCAGACGGCGCAACACCAATGCAACCGACCATCGGTGCAATCGGGATAGTCAGCTCGTGTGGTTCCGCCTGCTGGTCGATCAAAGTCGCAATACCTGCATCAACGTTTACGTCCCAACGGGTAAGATCTCTCGTTGGGAGCTCCGGAACGAATGAACCATCGACGATATGCGGAGCTATGCTGCTGAAAGTGAATCCATGATCGCGGTTCGGTGAAATCATCTCTAGATAGACAACCAGCTGGTCTCCAGGTTCAGCGTCTTCTATTAGAAATGGACCCGTCAATGGATTCCCGGGAGTAGCTACTAAGCTGCCGTCTCGCCCATGCCCGAAAGCATCTAAAGTTGATGTAAATACACAATCGCCTGAAGCAATGGTCAGCACCGGTTCGAACGATCCAAAACTGTTGTAATAGCGATTTGGCTCAAAATGATGTTCCACTTTAATCACTCCTTAAAGCGATGAGGTTTCGATTTCTGGGTACACCGAACAAATTATGCCGATTGAGGAGTCAGTATCTGTGTCTGTGTGTCCACGAAGGCATTTAAGCGCCTGTGACGATGAATCCGCTAAAACTTGTCGATTCAGTCTGCAATGTTATTCGATTTTTGCAAGCCCTAATGCGTGACTGACTGGCGTCTTAGTTAACAGTGAATAGTGCAGGGAACTGAAAATATGTGTCGGAGGGAGGTACCAGCTGGTATACGTGGTGCTGTGGCCTACAATTTCCACATAACCGCAAGCCAAATGGATATCTCAGCGAAATAAACTGCCGTGGCGCATTACAGTAACTTCTCGCGTGAAGAATGGAATGAGCTACAACACAGTGTCTTCACTGGACTGACCGATCGCGCACTACAAGGATTAGTAGAATCGAACAAATATATTAGCCAGCGAGAAATCACAGAGATCTACCAACCTCTCACAGAATTCTTGCTCAACCTTATGCAGGAAGCACAAGACTTACCTGTCTCCCGATCGAAGTTCCGTTCAACCGAAACGACTCGTGTGCCATATGTAATCGCGATCGCGGGAAGTGTCGCGGTCGGCAAGACCACTACGGCTCGCATCCTACAGACCATGTTCACAGACTCCAAAAATACACCACGTGTCGAACTGGTATCGACGGATGGTTTCCTCTATCCGCTCGCGCAATTAAAAGCACTTGATCTGGTCGCACGGAAAGGCTTTCCTGAGACTTATGACAATCTCGCGCTGATCCAATTCATGAAGGACGTAAAAGCCGGACTTCCGGAAGTATCCGTTCCTGTTTACTCGCACGTGAGCTATGACATCGTTCCAGACAAATTTCAGATATTACGTCAACCTGACATCTTAATTATTGAAGGCCTCAACGTACTCCAATCGGATCTCCATCCGTCCGCAAAGCTAGAACCGGAGGCACCATCAACAAACACTCTGTCCGATTTTCTCGACTACTCAATCTACGTTGACGCTGACGAATCAAACATCGAGCAATGGTATGTGGACCGTTTCCTGACGTTGCGCGACACGATTTTCCAGGACAGCGGTTCATTTTTCCATCGTTTCGCCGATATGAGCACCGAACAAGCAAAAGAAGCAGCGCACCATGTATGGCAGACGATAAACCTGACAAACCTCAGGGAAAATATTGCACCCACCAGAGAACGGGCACACTTGATCATCGAGAAAGAGGCCGATCACAGCATCCAGCGAATACGACTAAGAGGAATGTAGGCAATAATCATGATCGTGGCCAAAATCAAGCGAGGAACCGCATGCTCCCTTGGACGATTTTGCCATGAGCATGATTTCCTCCGGAGTTAACCGTGTCATCAAACCTTATTCTCGGACTGATCGCGATCGGCCTCATCGCTATTCTCGGGCGGCGTCTGAGATTTCCGCTCGCCGAACTACTCGGACTCGCTACAATTGGGCTCTTAGTATGGGTTGGCCTAGTAGGCGAAAGACCAATCCTCTTATCGATTGCCAGTCTTGTTCCTTTGCCACTCCTTGGCATTCGCATTCCTTTCATCAGTGACAATGGAGACCGACGCAGTGAAGACGCTCCTCAACCCGGAAACAACAGTGAGTCTGGGACCGAATCAGCGCGTTACGTTAGTGGCCCGTTAGCTTCTCGTTGGTCTCGCGGTTATCTCGAACTGAATGGCGACTGGATCCACTTCCGAACAGAAGATAATGATGAAATCTTCAAAGTCCAGATCCGGACTATCTCCCGGATAAAGTTACGGACCCTCGGCCGTGCGCAACTCACACTCGATATTCGGGATGGATCTCGCCACGAAATCGCTTTCGGACGACACGGTTTAGCACGAGGTGACGTACGTATGGCTCAGACGTTCTGGAGAGAGGCCATCGAATCACGGCAAAACTAGTTGCTTTGAACAATTGTGACGACACCGTCTCCTATCGGAATGAAAATCGAGTTCCGTCACACGCGACAAAACTTAAGAAGCGCGGTTACCGTTTGCAGTATCTATCCGAACTACGATCAAGCTACTGAAGAACAATCGACCTTGCCAAGGAGGCACAGATGCCCATCGATCCAAATCGCGAGAGTTGGAAACCCGGTATGTCCTTTGACTACGCCGTTGACGAAATCGAGTACATCAAAGAGCTCGGTCGGGAAATGGGCGGGGTAGAGCGAATTAAGCGCCAACACGATGGGGGCCGCTTCACCATTCGTGAACGAGTAGAGAAGTTCGTCGATCAAGGGACATTTATTGAAGCGGGGCCCTTGGTGGGAGCAGCCGAGTACGATGCTGATGGCAATCTAACTGATTTCACACCTGGCGCTTACGTAATGGGACTAGCCGAAGTGAATGGCCGACCAATCTCGATCGGCGGCGATGATTTTACAATATCGGGTGGCAGCCCACATAACGTCCGCAAGAGCGCAGCACAATTCACTCAACCTCTTTCATTGCAGTACGGAATCCCGTACGTGCAGCTAATCGAGGGCGTTGGACATTCTTCAAAATCCGATGAATCCTCGGGACGTATGAGCCTTCCCGGTGGAGCACAGTGGTATCGATCAGCACAATTACTCGCTCGCGTGCCAGTAGCTGCCGGAATCATGGGCTCCGTTGCGGGAGCACCAGCCGCTTACGCATTGATGTCTCACTTTACAGTCATGATCAAAGGACAGTCACAAATCTTCCCTTCCGGTCCACCAGTAGTTCAGCGTGCTATTGGAGAGATGTTGAACAAGGAAGAACTCGGTGGATCCAAAATGCACGTTCACGACAGTGGACAAGTAGACAACGAAGCTGAAAGCGAAGAGGAAGCTTTCGAGCAGATCAAAACGTTCCTGTCTTACCTTCCAAACACAACAAACGAAGTACCACCACATCTGGATACGAATGACGACCCTAACCGTCGCGTGGAAGAGTTACTAACGCTAATGCCAGTCGATCGACGAAAATCATACGATCCAAGGAAGCTTATTGAACTGGTAGTCGACAACGGAGAATTCTTCGAAATGCGACGCCACTGGGGAGGATCACTAGTTACGGGATTCGCTCGTCTAGACGGGTACAGTGTCGGAATAATTGGTAATGATCCCAATGTAATTGCGGGAGCTATGGACGGCGACGCCGCAGACAAGTACGCACACTTCGTAGATCTTTGCGACACATTCAATATGCCTGTCGTCATTTTCCTCGATATGCCAGGGTTCATGCTCGGCTCATGGGCAGAAAAGAAAGCAACGATGCGGCGTGGTGTACGTGCGCTAATTGCAAGCGCTGAAGCAAAAGTTCCAAAGATCGAGTTCAACGTGCGGAAATCTTATGGTGTTGCAGCAGACGCCCCGAATAGCCTCGGACAGCCGGACGGACTGAACTTACGCTTTGGTTGGCCGGCAGGAGAGTGGGGAGGCATACCAATTGAGGGCGGTGTTGCCGCTGCCTACAAGCGCGAGATCGAGAATGCACCCGATCCAGACAAACATCGTGAAATGATCGAACAACGACTGCTGAAAATGCGTTCTCCAATGAAAGCAGCTCAGCACTTTGATGTGATCGATCTAATCGATCCTCGCGATACCAGACGTCTGGCTTGCACTTTTGTGAAGCTGGCTCAACCGATGCTCAAAGAATTGTCTACGAGAGAGAAGCGCGCCGTACGACCTTAATGTGCGCTTTACATCAGAGAATTGAATGAGCGGACATATACTGATCCAAATTGTTTTTTTCAATTTATCCACCTCTAGTCTCAGCACCATCGACGTAAATCGTTTGACCAGATAAGTAGCGACTCTCAGGGCCACACAGATAGCGGACCAGATCAGCTGTTTCGTCAACCGTTCCCGCACGTCCAGCTGGAATACTGCGTAAACGACGTTCCCAACGATCACCGTCACGAAGCTCGTCGATACGAGCGGTATCTATGAAACCTGGTGCAACAACATTCGACGTAATACCGTAAGGGCCTAATTCGGCAGCAAGTGAATCGCTCAACACGTGCATCGCGGCTTTTGAAGTACTGTACGCCGCGGTATTGGCACTGCCACGGCGACCTGCAATCGATGAAATGCTTACGATACTTCCACCATCTCCCTGCTGAATCATCTGCGCGGCAACATACTTTGAACAGAGCATTGTGCCCGTAAGATTAACGTCAATAATGCGACTCCAAATATCGTCATTAAGCTCCTGCAGTGGGACTCGATCACTCCCTCTGGGATAAGTCGCGTTATTAACGAGGATATCGACACGACCGAAGCGCTCCACGGTGTCAGCAACCAATCTCTTGACGCTGCCCCGATCCGTGACATCGAGTACTGCTGCCCAAGTACGAACTCCGAACGAAGCACATTCTTCAGCAACATCGTGCGCTCCTCGCCAACCTTCTCTCAATTCGTCATCAGGAATATCGCGTTCGTCATCGGACATTGATGAAGGTTTTCCTGTCCCGGTAGGGACAACATCAGCGCCATCCTTCGCGAGTGCAATAGCGATCGCGCGGCCGAGCCCTCGCTTCCGAGTAGCACCGGTAATTATGGCTACCTTGCCTGTTAAATTTGCCATGCGTTCCTCCCCTATCGGAATAACAACTAAATTCTGAGACGCACAAGATTTAACTTCGTAACAACTATCCGCTGACTGGGAGTAGTGCCCGAGTTAATCCGTTGTCGATTAGCAATAACTAGCGGAAGACTGGTTGGTACTCTCGAGAAACCATATACGACAAAAAAACTTTCAATAGCTGCGTCGAACAGTAGGAAGATCCAACCAAACGCGAACTGGGAGACTAATCTAACCATCACAGAGTTCGATTACCTACCAAGTATCAGCGTATCTACGAACCAATTGCCTACTAACCTCCGAACAACCTCGCGCTGTTGCCGAAGACTATGAGTAGCTCCCTTAAGAAGCACAAGTTGTTTCGGTTCACTTGCCTGTCCATAAATTAGTTTCGAACAATCCGGTGACAATCGCGTGTCATCCAAGCCATGAATCAGTAACAGTGGCCGCGGTGCCAAATCCACAACACGCTGCGCACCAACGGTTTGACTAGCAAGCGTGACAACGCTTGCTAGTCTTTGTTCTCTGGCTGCTGCTTCGATAACTACGGCACCACCAAAAGAATGTCCTAACACTCCGACCGGTTGATAACCCTGATGTAAGAGATAACGTGCGCCGACAAGAATGTCATGGACCGCTTCCTCAACGTCACCTGGGAACTGATGAACTCGAAAGTCGACACGCAATGTCGCGATACCCCTAGATGAAAGATCTTCACCGAGCGTGGGGTATATAGCTTGAGCGGGGCCATCCAACCCGCCATCACCACCACCCACCATCACGACTGCGGCACTGGGAATTGATTTCTCATGGAATGCACAAGACAGTGACCCTCTTTGGGATGGAAGCTCAAGAGCTTGACCGCTGTCGGTATACAATTGGATTCCAGCCGTTACTCGTTCTTTTGATTCAATCTTAACGCGATGTTGCTTCTAGCCGTTGATAAGCTCGCTATAGCTCCCAAAAGAAATCACTACTGAACATACTTCGCCTGTATAGGTTGAAATCACTTCACGAATGCATTTGCGGCAGGAACTCTTCGTGAGTCATCTAACGAAATTGACGCGTGAACAGACTATGGTCATTTTATCGATCTAAGGTATATCTACTAACGGGACTAGACTTTCCAATAGGTTCTAACCTCAATGAACACCACACCTCGAACACAAGGAATGAATATGAGTAAACAAATACACATAAATCTCTTCATTCATAGCCGGGGGCACCATGAGGCCGCATGGCGTCATGATGACGCTTCGCCGTTCTTACTCACCGACTTTCGCTATTACGAAGAGCTCGCCACCAAATCAGAATCTGCAGCATTCGATTCTGTTTTTCTTTCTGATCTTTTAGCACTTGGTGAGGACATCGAATACACACCACGTGCCGTACTCGATCCAGTCCCACTAGGTGCCGCTCTAGCTGCTATAACCAAAAAAATCGGAATCATCGGTACAGCTTCGACAACCTATACCGAACCTTATAATCTCTGCCGTCAATTCGCATCGCTTGACCATATTAGTAACGGGCGGAGCGCCTGGAATATTGTTACGTCTGCTGGGGAGAGTTCTGCTAAAAACTACAGTGCCAATCCTCGCGCCGATATCGAAGAACGCTATAAGCGTGCTGATGAGTACATGACTGTCGCCAACGGACTATGGGACAGTTGGGCAAAAGATGCAGTCGTTGATGACCGCGAGAACGGACAATACACACTACCGGGTCGTATCCAACCAATTAACCATGAAGGATCGTTTTTCGATGTTCGTGGCCCATTAACTGTCCCTCGCTGCCCACAAGGCCGACCGGTGCTTGTACAAGCTGGTTCTTCTGAACCAGGACGCGCATTCGCTGCAAAACATGGTGAGGCCATCTTCACGGCCGTTCTTGAGAAAACGGCAGCACAGAATTTCTATAGCGATATAAAGCATCGAGTGGTCGAACAAGGTAGACGTCCGGATCAGTGCCTGATCATGCCAGGGCTTAGTCCAGTAATCGCACCGACCAAAGCACAGGCAGAAGATTACGCTAAACAACTAGATGAATTAGGAAATAAAGAGATTGGATTAAAAAGATTATCTGGGACATTCGGAGGAGTTGATTTATCGCATCTCGATCTCGACAAAATTCTGACACCAGATGATTTTCCTGATCCGAACACGCTAGCGGGTGGCCGTAGCCGGGGAAGTTTGGTCGTAGATCTAGTAAGAAATGAAAAGCCTACATTGCGTGAGTTATTGTCTAAGTTAGCTGGTGCTCGTGGCCATTACACTTTTGCTGGAACGGCAGAACAAGTCGCTGACTTAATGGAAGACTGGATCGAATCGGAAGCAGCTGATGGGTTTAATCTAATGCCGCCTGTCTTACCAGAAATGCTTGATGTGTTTATTGCTGAGGTGATTCCTATCCTTCGGAAACGTGGAATGTTCCGACACGACTACGAAGGTGAAACACTGCGCGAACACTACGGATTGATGCAACCATCGAGCCGCTTCGACTAAAGTATTAGCATCACCATGTTTTCGTGATTCGATCCGAACACTGACGTTTCGGTAGCGGTGCCTTTAACCAGTGCCCAATAAACAAATCTTGCATCAAGTATCAACATTGCCCGAAACGCCGGGCGTCTACATCATGCGTGACGCAACAGATGATGTGATCTACATCGGCAAAGCAACAAGGCTCAGATCACGCGTACGCTCATATTTTGGTTCGTCGAGAAGCTTGGAACCAAAAGTGCATGCGCTGGTGAAACGTGTTCGGAAAATCGAACATGTTGTGACTCCTACCGAATCAGAGGCGCTCCATTTAGAAGCCACGCTCGTGAAAAGATACCAGCCGAGATACAACGTTCTGCTGAAGGATGACAAGCACTATCCCTACCTAAAAGTCGACGTGAACAACCCGTGGCCTAGGGTGACAATCACACGAAGTGTTGAAAATGATGGAGCTCGCTACTTCGGGCCCTACGCTTCAGCCGGATCAGTGCGGCGAACTTTGTCAGTGGTTAAAAAATTATTCCCCTGGCGAAGTTGCACCAAAGAGATCACCGGAAACGATCCCCGACCTTGCCTCGATTATTTTATCGATCGCTGTATCGCACCATGCACCGCATACTGCACAGAAAAGGAATATGCCGACGTCATCACCGAAACGATCCTGTTCCTCGAAGGACGTTCAAACGAAGTGATGCAGCGAATCAATGAGGAAATGCAACGCGCATCGAATGATCTGTTATTCGAACGTGCAGCTCGACTTCGTGATCAAGCTGAAGCAATCCGTCGGGTCTCCGAACGTCAGCAGATGGCCTCGACGAGGCCAATGGACGCTGACGTTTTCGCGTTATTTCGGCAAGAAGACGAGACCTGTGTGCAAGCATTTTTCGTTCGCGGAACCGTGGTTGCAGACACTGATTCCTACATGCTCGTTGCCAGTGATCACGAATCCGATGGGGAAGTATTGCGAGCCTTCCTATCACAGTTCTACGAATCTGCTACTTACGTACCGCGAACACTCCTCCTCGCAAATGAGCCTGACGACCGCGACGACCTAGAAATGATGCTCCGACAACGTCGTCAAGGGGCAGTAGAAATCAAAGTCCCGCAGCGTGGTGAGCGACATAAGCTCGTCAGAACCGCTCAAGAGAATGCGCGCGAAGCTCTAACGATGCACCACGCACGTTGGATCACAGATCGAGACAAAACTCAGATCGCTCTTGAATTACTACAAGAGGAATTGGGGTTACCAGACGTTCCACAAAGAATTGAATGCTACGACATCTCCACAACGCAAGGGACTAGCACTGTCGCCTCGATGGTGGTGTTCCACAACGGATTACCAGAGGCAAATGAATACCGACGATTCCGGATTAAGACAGTCACCGGTCAGGATGATTTTGCCTCAATGCGCGAGGTACTTGGGAGACGCTTCCGAAAAATCTCTCAACAAAAGAAGGAGAAACGTGAGTACGAGACGTCGAAAGTAAGTACTTCAGCAATTGATAGAGCCTCTGCTGGAAAAGTCCGGGAATCAATACTGCCTGATGAAGCTAATATCTCAGAAGACGAATCTCCTTGGAATCACGTGCCTGATCTCGTAATCATTGATGGTGGAAAAGGACAATTGGGAGCAGTGTTAGACACCATGCGCGATCTCGACTTGCCAGATGTTCCGGTTTGCGGACTAGCAAAGCGGCATGAAGAGATATTCGTGAAAGACTTATCCGAACCCATAATCCTGCCGCGAAGCTCTGAAGCTCTCTACTTAATCCAGCGCATTCGAGATGAGGCTCATCGCTTCGCGATCACCTACCACCGCCAGCTACGTCAGAAAAAGATGACAAGGTCAGTGTTAGACACAATCCAAGGAATCGGACCGAAACGAAAACGAGCTCTTTTACGAAAATTTGGGTCTGTGAAAGGTATAAGAGCGGCAACAACCCAAGAAATTGCCGCTACCGTAGGTTTCACAACTCACTTAGCCGAGACAGTGAAACGGTCGCTTTAATAAGTGCCTAATCTAGCTCGGTAGTATCTCCTGCCTCTTGGAATAAACCGATGACAGTCAGCGAAATTGAACACCTTATTACCGAAATATCGCGAGACGTACATGATCCAAAGGTGATCGAGGTCCTACGCACTGTTCCACGCGATCGCTTCGTCCGACAAGAAGCAAGATGCTGGGCCTGGAAGAATCAGGCTCTAGCTATCGGGTATGGCCAAACCATCTCACAGCCCGTAATCGTTGCATTGATGACTGAAGCTGCTGCAATCAAATCAACAGATCACGTTCTGGAAATCGGTACCGGATCAGGCTACCAAGCAGCAGTTGCCGCAATGCTTGCCAAAACAGTAACTACTGTCGAAGTAATAGACGAACTGCGCAGAAAAGCAACGAAACTCCTGGACGAACTAGGCATCGATAATGTCCAAGTAAAACCTGCTGGCACGGAGATAGGCGCTCCGAATGGTGAATCCTATGATGTGATTCTCATCACTGCCGCTGTTCCAGAAATTCCACCACCTTTATTTGAACAGCTTACGGAAGGTGGAAGGATTGTTGCACCAGTAGGTAATCGCAATGAACAAGAATTGATCGTCGGAACCAAACTTAGTACTCGCTTCGAAAGTCGCTCATTAGGACGTTGCCTATTTGTGCCACTACATGGCCAACATGGATTCGAAAACAGATCATCCTAAGGTGGCTAAAGTAAACAATTTCAGACGATTAATTGGACGAGCTCACGTGAACTCATATATATGTAAAGTCGTAATAAATCGATCCTGTAAATCATCGCTATGCCTAAGACATCTTGCGATTGATTAGATTAATTCAGTCGTCTACGCAGACAAACAAAAAATTATTTTGGGAGAACGTCGTGCTAGATCGAGTAGAAGAGTTCCTACACTATCTATCTGCTGAGCGTGGTTCCTCTAAAAACACGATAGACGCATATCGGAATGACCTAAATGGCTTCGCAAAATTTGCGGCCAATACCCAGACATCGACCACGAATGTAGGCGATAACGGCCAAAATAAGAGAGCCGAACTGGATAGTCTCGAAGCACAGGTAATCAGTCGTCAACTAGTCGTCCACTACCTTGCTGATCTGAACGAGCGCGAGTATGCGAAGGCAACTGTGGCTCGCAAAGTAGCGGCAGTGAAATCATTTTGCAGTTTTCTGCTTGATGGAGGTGCCCTCTCCTCGAATCCCACAACAGAGATCGAATCACCTCGTGCTCCAAAACCAGTACCGCACCCCTTGTCGACAAATGAGATAGATAAGTTGCTGCGAGAGCCAGCGACCCTTGACACTCCGGAGTCGGTCCGAGATACAGCGATGCTTGAATTGATGTATGCCACTGGGATGCGCGTTACGGAACTAGTATCACTGAATCTTGACAGTCTTCACATGAAGAAGAACGCTTATGTACGGTGTGTAGGGAAAGGCGCGAAAGAACGAATAATCCCGGTCCATAACAATGCAACAAGTGCATTAGAGCGATATATCGATCAGTCGAGACCGATACTAATCAAATCACGCACCCAAAGCGCACTATTCGTCAACCGTCGTGGTGAACGACTGACCCGACAAGGCTTCTGGCTGATCCTAAAAAATTACGCAAAATCTGCCGGAATCAAGGCTCACGTTACACCGCATACTTTACGCCATTCATTCGCAACCCACCT
>Ga0310344_10001529_pt1 | contig 17703 bp, 17 predicted proteins | sample HC15DNA20200_MG_FD_203801 | JGI IMG/M metagenome (GOLD analysis project Ga0310344, IMG submission 203801) | Marine microbial communities from station ALOHA, North Pacific Subtropical Gyre - HC15-DNA-20-200_MG | ecosystem: Environmental > Aquatic > Marine > Oceanic | place: Pacific Ocean: North... | reverse complement strand
TTAACTCTCTAAGACCTTTTTCTGTTGGTTTTGACGATGTGTTCGACCAATTTGAGAATTTGTTAGGAAATGGAAGTTTGAGCATGCAGTCAAACTATCCGCCATACAACATTAGAAAAACTGGAAAAGACAAATACTCTATTGAGGTTGCTCTTGCTGGTTTTAATAAAAAGGATGTAGAAGTTGAGTTTGAAGACAATTTATTAACCGTTAGAACTAAACAAGTTAATAAATCTGAAGATAAAAATAAGTATGGTGAAATTATTCATAAAGGTATTTCACAAAGACAGTTCTCTAGATCATTTACTATTGCAGATGATGTAAAAGTAGGTGGCGCTGAATTAAAGGACGGTCTTTTAACAATAGCATGTGAAAGAATTATGCCAGAATATAAAAAGAAAAAACTTATCGAAATTAAATAAGTTAAAACCTTGCTTGTGGGGAAAAATCCCCACAAGTTTTAAATTTTTCTCACAAATAACTAAAAACAACCTTTGCTGACAAAGCCAATAATCATCTCATTGTTATCAACTTCAAATTTTCTCTCACAAAGAATTCCATATTTTTTTTTCTTAAATACTAAAATCTTTGTTCCTGTTTCACTTTTAGTTTGATGGTCAGGATTACCCATTACAATTTTTAATTCAGAAACAGGTTGACCTATAAATTGACTTAGTTTTTTATTTTCTTTTTTTATAATTTCATCTGATTTATTTTTAACTGTTTCACATCCTGAAATTATAATTAGTAAAAAAATTAATTTTATTAAAAATAATCTTTTCATACCTATATATAAAATAGCATGTAATATTTGTTATAAATATTAACTTTTAAGTTGTATAAAAATCCTTGTTATTCAGAATAACAGGTTTATTTAAGCAATATTAAGAGATTTTAATAAACGAATCTATTAATGTTCCAAAAAATGGAGGTCAAATAAAATGTTAGACAATTATTTTGATTATAAAAAACATCGAACTAATTTTAAGACAGAAGTTATAGCTGGTGTAAGTACTTTTCTTACAATGGCTTATATTATGTTCTTAAATCCTGTCATACTTTCAGATGGTGGGTTCGATTTTGGCGGAGTTTTTACAGCAACTGCTCTTGCAACTGCATTAGCATGCTTTATCGCTGCATTTTACGCTAAAACATGGCCAGTAGGACTAGCGCCTGGTATGGGGATTAATGCTTTTATCGCTTATGGAGTTTGTTTAGGTATGAAATATACACCTGCAGAAGCTCTTGGCGCAGTATTAGTTGCCGGTGTTGTGTTCTTAGTAATTTCTTTAACTCCAATAAGAGCGTGGTTAATTAATTCTATACCTAAAAGTTTGAAACTTGGAATTGGCGCAGGTATAGGTTTATTCTTGGCGATTATTGGCTTTGAAATTATGGGCCTTACTGCAGATAACCCGGTAACGCTTGTTCAATTAGGAGATCTATCCAATCCACTTCTTCTTCTAGGAGCTGGAGCTTTTGTTTCAATGATAGTTATGGAGAAAAAAGGAATTAAGGGAAATATAATTATTGGAATTATTGTATTCAGTGCAATAGCTTGGCTAGGAGGATGGGCGAAGTTTAATGGTGTAGTTTCTGCTCCACCGCCTATGACACATCTATTAACTTTTGATTTAGGTGCTGCTCTTAGTGCGTCAATGGTTACAGTAATATTTACACTTTTCTTCATCGACTTTTTTGATACAGCAGGAACACTAACTAGTGTTGCCAATGTATCTGGGAAAATAGGAAGAGACGGGAAAATACAAGACATTGATAAAGCAATGTTATCTGACAGTGTTTCAACTGTTGCAGGTGCTATGATGGGTACTAGCACAGTTACAACATATGTTGAATCAGCAGCAGGAGTTAAAGCTGGAGGAAAAACAGGAATGACATCATTAGTTATAGGTATTCTCTTTCTTCTTTGTCTTTTCTTTTCTCCGCTAGCAACTAGCTTACCGAAAGAGATAGACGGTGCCGCTCTAATTTATATAGCAACCTTATTTGTAAGAAATATAGTTGATATTGAATGGGATGATATAGCTGAAGCTGGTCCTGCAGTACTTGCAATGATTGCAATGCCATTCACTTATTCTATTTCTCATGGAATAGCACTTGCATTTATTTCTTATGCAGCAGTTAAAATCTGTACAGGAAAACTTGATGTTAACCCAGCTATATGGGTTATTGCAGCATTAAGTGTTGTTAGTTTTGCTGTAGCTTAAATATATTTTAAGTTTATAAAATTGAGGGCGATCTTATTGATCGCCCTTTTTTATTTTTTGTGCTTCTTTTTTAAATCATCAATTTTTATTTCTTCGTAAACTTCAAACGGCTGAACAATCCATGGATTGTCAGGAAGTTTTACTGCACAATAATCTGGTTCAAAAGTAGATTTTTGCTTTTTCCATAAAGTGGCAGTTTTTATATCTTCTATTTTATTTTTAATTGGTTCGTATTTTTTTAACCAATCAATACTTTTGTTAAATGTAATTCCTGTATCAGACAAATCATCACATAAAAGAATTCTTCCACCCATGTTTGGAGATATTGAACTCATTTCTCTTGAAAAAACAATGTCACCTTGCTCATCTTCAATTCCTTTTCCGCTATAAGACTCAACTGCAAGATATGCACATTTAAGTTTAAAAACCCTACTTAAAACATCTATCATCGGTGCAGCACCTCTCATGATGCCAATTAATATAGTTGGCTTGTATCCACTTTCATGTATTTGTATCGCCAATTTTTCTACAGTTTGATTGTAATCATTCCAATTAACTATTAACTTTTCACTCATATAAAATTTATTATTTAAAATAGACAACTAAGAATGCAAGTACAATAAAAGAAATTATTGAACTAATTAAAATATACAACCTATGAATGTTTCTTCCTCTTAAGTTGAAATAATGACGTGTCAAAGCTAAAATTATTCCAATCAAACCAAGAATAATCCAACTATACTTGTGATAAACAATAAAACTATAATGACCAGAAAGCATGGTGAATAAAACCAAAAAAGTTAAATAGTTATTATGTATAGATCTTTGTTTAGCAGCTAATGATAGGCTCATATCAAATTTTTCATTCCTCTTACTACTATTAATTATATTCATTTGGTTTGGAATTATTACTGTAAATACATTTCCAAACATATTTGTACCTAAAATCAATCCAACACTTAAAAAAGCAAACTTGGCACTAAATAATTCTGTTAAAACATAAGAAGTTAAAAATAAAAGAACTATACTAATAATGAGAAAAGAATTTTTATTATTTATTAGGCTTGATTTACATAATAAATCATAAATAATCCAACCAACTATTAAAGATAACAGTGACAGGCTAATAGCAACAAATGGAGAAAATTGTATACCTTTTCTGTCTACAATTAACATCCCTGCATTTTTATAATAAATTACCACAAGCAATAAAATACCTGTTATAAAAGTAAGATAGCTTTGCCACTTAAAAATTATTAATTTATTAATATAATTAGTTGGTGGAGAAATTTTTAATCTTGTAAGTTTGTAATAATAGCCTGAGTGCATTAAATATCCTTCGCCATCGATTTCGTTGCTACTTATATTTTTATTTAGTTTGTTGTCTAAATAATTAAACAAAAAGCTATTTCCTACCCAAAGTATCGAAAATAAAACATGACCCCATCTCAATATAACTTCAAGCCATTTAAATATGTAAGGTGAAAGTTCCATTAATATTTTATTTTATCGTCTTTGTTTTTCCAAATTTTAAATGCTTCGAGAGCTTCTTCCCTGTGTAACTGTATCATTTTAATTTTTCTATTATTTTTATCTTTACTTATTTCTGCATAAATTAATGAATCGTCAAAATCTATATCCTTTGCATCCTCTCTAGTATTTGCATAAAATATTCTATCAATATGTGACCAATAAATTGCAGATAAACACATAGGACATGGCTCGCAGCTTGAATATAAATCGCAACCTTTTAAGTTAAATGTATTTAATTTTTTACATGCTTCTCTAATAGCAACTATTTCACCGTGCGCAGTTGGATCGTTATTTGATGTAACTTTATTAAAACCTTCTGCAATAATTTTACCTTCCTTTACTACAACGCTACCAAATGGACCACCTTGATTTTTAATACTTTTTATAGATAGTTCTATTGCTCTTAATATGAATTTTGAGTTATTTTCCATAAAATCAATTTTTTTTTCTATTTTTAATTTCTTTAATACTCATTAAAATGCTTTCTGGAGTTGCGGGTGCATTCAAATTTGGAATTTTTTGATAATTAACTACTGAGCTAATTGCATCTTTAATCGCAAAAAAAACGCTCATTGCTAACATAAGTGGAGGTTCACCTGTAGTTTTAGATTTATTAACAACATTTTCTTTATTATTTCCATCTTTAAAAATTTCTACGTTAAATTCTTTTGGTACATCGTTTACAGCAGGTATCTTATAAGTTGATGGAGAAAATGTTGTAATTTCTCCATTATTTTTCCATTTTACTTCTTCCATTGTAAGCCAACCTTGTCCTTGAATAAAACCACCTTCAATTTGTCCAAGTTCAAGTGATGGGTTAATTGTATTTCCAGCATCATGTACGATATCAACCCGCTCTAATACATTTTCTCCAGTCAAAGTATCAATTGTTACCTCTGATACAGCAGCACCATAACAAAAATAGTAAAATGGACGACCAGTAAATTTTTTCTTATTAAATTTTATTTTTGGAGTAGAATAAAACCCTGAAGATGACAATGAAATTCTATTTAAATATGCCTCTTGTACAATTTTCTCAAACTTAAAAGATCTATTTCCAAATACAATATATCCATCTTTATAAATTGGATTTTTATTATCAAAAATTTTATATTTTAATTTTATAAATTTCTCTAGGTTTTTTTTTAATTTAGATACTGCGTTTAGTGCAGCTGCGCCATTTAAATCTGTAGTTGATGATGCTGCACTTGCGGAAGTATTAGGCACTTTCGAAGTATTAGTAGACGATATTTGAACTTTCTCATAAGGTAGACCAAAGGAATGAGCCACAAGTTGTGCAATTTTTGTATGTGTTCCCTGTCCCATTTCAATTCCTCCATGATTTAAATAAATACTTCCATCAGTATAAATGTGGACTAAAGCACCTGCCTGATTAAGATGTATTGTAGTAAAAGATATACCAAATTTAACAGGTGTAATTGCTATGCCTTTTTTTTTAAAATTATTTTTAGAGTTATAATCTTTAATTTTTTCGTATCTTTTTTTATAATTTGATTTTTTAGCTAATCTATTAAAAATTTCATTTATAACATTATCCTCAATTTTCATTCCGTAATGAGTGATATTTTTTTTATTTTTTTGATAAAAATTTGATTTTCTTACATCATAAGGATCCTTTTTTAATGTTCTAGAAATGTTATCAATAATATTCTCCATAGCCATCATTCCTTGGTTACCACCAAATCCTCTAAATGCAGTTGAAGTTGATGTATTGGTCTTGCACAAATAATTTTCTACCTCTATATTTTTTAAATAATAAGCATTATCAATATGAAGCAAAGCTCTCTCATTAATTGCCAGGGATAAATCAGGTGACATTCCACACTTAGATGCAAGTTTAATTTTTACTCCATCTATAACTCCATTGTCATCAAAACCAACTTCATAATATGACTTAAACTCATGTCTTTTACCTGTAATAATAATATCGTCATCTCTGTCTAATTTTAATTTAACCGGACACTTTGTTTTATGCGAAAGCAAAGCGCAAATACTGGCTGTCATAAAATTTGTTTCTTTTCCCCCAAATCCTCCTCCTATTCTTCTTACTAAAACAGTTACTGAATTACTTTTTTGTTTCAACATTTTAGATATTATTTGTTGAGTTTCTGATGGATGTTGAGTTGAGCTGTAAACTAGTAACTCGTCATCCTCTTTTGGAATTGTAAAAGCAACTTGACCTTCTAAATAAAAATGCTCCTGACTTCCTGTTGTAAAATTTCCTTTTAATAAATTTTTTGATTTAGAAATTGCTTTGGATGCATTTCCTCTTTTTATTTTTTTAACATCAAATAAAAGATTGTTTTTCTTAAGTGCCTCTTCTATTGATACAATTGGTTTTAATTCCTTATAACTAACTTTAGCTTTTAAAACCGCTTTTCTAGCTAACTCTGTCGAACGAGCAGCTACTGCAAATAAAGGTTGTCCATAAAATTCAACCTTGCTCTTTGAAAATATAGGATCACCATCGAATACTGGCCCAACATCATTTCTTCCAGGAATATCTAAATAATTTATGACTGCTACAACTCCTTCACTTTTTTTGACTTTATCTAAATTAATTTTTTTAATAATAGCTTTTGCTTTTTTACTCCATCCAATAGCACCAAAAAGAGTACCTGGTGGTTCTTTGATATCGTCAGTATATTCAGCAAGGCCACTCACGTGTTTTATTGCACTATCATGCGGTCTGCTCTGATTTATATAATTATTGTTATTACTCATTGATTGATCCTTAAAAGCTTGCGATTTTTAATTTCAAAATAACATTTTAGAAGCAAGTTTTTTGCGATTTCAAGTCTATATTGTTTGCTAGCTCTCATGTCATCAATTGGAGAAAAATCTTTTTTTAAATTTTTTATAGCTCTATCAAATATTTCATGAGAAAATTTAGAATTTATTAGTATTTTTTCAGTTTTAATTGCCCTCTTTGGTACTTCAGACATGCCTCCAAATGCAATTTTTACTTCCTTAATATGATTATTGTTTATCTGTAAATTAAAAGAACCACAAACCGAAGATATATCATCATCAAATCTTTTAGAAATTTTATAAGCTTTAAAAATATTATGTTTAAAAATTGGTATTTTAATTGAATATATAAATTCACCATTTTTAAGCTTAGTTTTTCTATAACTAATAAAAAAATCATTAATTGAAATAGTTCTTTTTCTATTATTTCCATCAATAACTATTTTTGCATCCAGCGCCATTAGCAAAGGCAACGTATCTCCAATAGGAGAAGCTGTTGCTATATTTCCAGCAATAGTACCTACATTTCTAATCTGAATAGAACCATATCTTTTTAAAATATTATAAAAATCTAAATAATATTTTTTTATTTGATTTTCAAAATTTACCAATGATGTTGTTGCACCAATATTTATTTCATTTTTATTAATCTTAATAAAATTTAACTCCTCGATTGAGCCAAGATAAATTATTTTCTTCAATTCTTTTCTTTTTTTAGTAACCTCTAAAGATAAATCTGTTCCACCACTTAAAAATTTTGCATCTTTAACTTTTTTTAAAATTTTTTTTAGTTCTTTAATTGTTTTTGGAGCATAGTATTTTTTATAATCATTTGTAATCTCAATATTTTTTTTATTAATTTTTTTTAATAATTTTAATGTAATAAATTTATTTTTATTAAAATGATCATACCTAGATAAATGATTTAAGCTTTTAGCGGCATCAATAATTGGTCTATAACCTGTACATCTACATAAATTGCCTGAGAGAGAGTCATTTATTAATTCATTATTAATGCTTTTATTATTTTTAAACATTGCAAACATAGACATAACAAATCCTGGAGTACAAAAACCACATTGAGAACCATGAAAATTTACCATTGCATTTTGAACCGGATGTAATTTACCATTTTCAGAAGATAAATTTTCTATTAATATTAATTGCTTTCCATTAAGTGCTGGCAAAAAGGCAATACAAGAGTTAATTGATTTATAAACAATATTGTTATCTTTGATTTCACCTAAAACGATTGTACAAGCTCCACATCCTCCTTCCGCACATCCTTCTTTTGTTCCGGTTTCCTTTAAATTTAATCTTACATAATTCAATATTGTTTCATTAGGATCGGGATTTTTAATTTTAATAATTTTATTTTTAAAAACAAATTCTACAATATTTGAGGACATTAACTTCCCCTATAAGTTGAGTAACTCCATGGTGATACTAATAATGGAACATGATAGTGCTCTTTAGAATTAGAGATACCAAATCTAACTATTACCTCATCCAAAAAAGGAATTTTGGACACTTCTTTTATTTTATTAAAATAATCTCCAATAAAAAATACAAGTTCATATTTTCCTTCTTTAAAATTTGCACCTTCTATTAAAGGTTGGTTCGACCTACCATCATTGTTTAGAATTATACTATTGATCTTGTCTCTTTTATCATTTTGTAAAAAATACAGATCAACTTTTATGCCTTTGCCAGGTTTTCCTGAGTAGATATCTAATACATGTGTTGTCAATTTTGTCATATAGTTAAGTCTATATATTATACAATAATTGAATAATTAATATATTAAAACTAAAATAAAAAAATTAAATTATGAATACATTAGATAAACTTAATAAACTGAACAAGTCTGACTTTGTATCTATATTTGGAAATGTTTTTGAAAAAACAACATGGATTGCTGAAAAAGTATTTAATTTAAGACCTTTTAAAACTTACGATGAACTTTCCAATAAATTTATAAGTGTTTTTGAAAATGAAAAAAAAGAAAATCATCTGAAAATATTAATTTCTCATCCTGATTTAGCAATTGAAGAAAAAATGACCACGGACTCGGCTAAAGAACAGAGTGGTGCGCAATTAAATGAATGTACTAAAGAAGAGCTTGAAGAATTTTTGAAATTAAATAAAGAATATAAAAAAAAATTTAAGTTTCCTTTTATAATTGCTGTTGTTGGTAAAAATAAAAATGAAATATTAAATTCATTTAGAAAAAGAATAAAAAATGAAGTCAACCAAGAATTCTTAGAAGCAATAATTCAAGTTAAAAAAATTGCATTATTACGTTTAAAAGATATTAATAAAGAATAAAATATGAAAGTTTACGATTGTTTTATGTATTATGATGAAGATCTATTATTAGATTTAAGACTTAATATTTTAGATAAGTATGTAGATTTTTTTGTTATTGTAGAAAGTAAATTTTATCATAACGGAAAAAAAAGAAATTTAAAATTTCAGGTAAAAAATTTTGAAAAATTTAAAAATAAAATTATTTATATTTCCCAAGAAAATGAACCTAAGGGTATATTAAAAATTAATGAAAATGATGATGAAGATACTAAATCTTATAAATTAATTTTTAATGCTCATCTTAGAGAAAATGAACAAAGAAACCAAATTGTATATGGTATAAGCTCAGCAGAAGATAATGATTTAATTCTTATATCTGATGTTGATGAAATTCCTAATTTAAAATCTTTAAATTTTAACAAAATAAATAATAAGATCATGATGTTTGAACAAGATATATTTTATTACAAACTTAATAGATGCCTTCCAAATTTTATATGGTATGGAACAAAAGGTTGTAAAAAAAAAAAATTAAAAAAACCACAGTGGCTTAGAAATATTAAAAGTAAAAAGTTTCAATTTTGGCGAATCGATACATTATTTTCAGAAACAAAATATATCGATAAATTTTATATTAAAAATGGAGGGTGGCATTTTTCTAATGTTAAAAAATTTAAAGATATTGAATTTAAACTTAAATCTTACTTACACCACAGAGATTACGAAGTTGAGGAATTAGGTTTAGATAAAATCAAGGATTTAGTAAATAAAAATCAAACTATTTATGATATGTATGGAGACAAAACTTCAAAAAAATATGGTGATGATAAAAGAAAAAAACTTGAAAAATACGACTTTAGTAAATTGCCTACATACATCCAAGATAACAAAGACAAACTTAAAGAATGGATAGACTAATATTCAACTTCTACAGGATCAATGCTCTTCCACATATACCAAGTAAAAACAGTTCTATAACCCAAAAATTTTTTAGAAATTTTACTTAAAAATTTTTCATTAGGAGGGTATTTTACTTTATAATTTTTTGATATCGCTCTTAACAAACCGATATCTTTAGTGGGAAAAATGTCTGATCTATTCAGATTAAACATTAAAAACATCTGGGCACTCCAGATGCCTAATCCTTTAAGTTGTGTAATATATTCAATAGCATTTTCATCGTTCATTTTTTTTAAATCTTTAATATTAAAAGATCCATTTTTGAAACTTTTTGCAATATTTTTTAAATAACTAATTTTCTGACGAGATAATCCTGCGCTTTTTAACGAAGAAGATGGTAATTTTAATACATTTTGAGGAATAATTTTATTTTTACATTTTTTCTCAAATTTTAACCAAATCGAATCTGCTGCTTTTGTTGATATTTGTTGTCCTATTATTGTTCTGCAAAGCGAGAAAAAAGGATCTTCTCTTGTAGTTAAAAATCCTTTGTCATATTTTTTAAAAATTTTTTTTAATACAGGGTCTCTTTTAGAAAGTATTTTCTTTGCCTTTTTCCAATAAAGAGGTTGTTTTTTCATTGTTGTCTAGGCAAAGTGATGGGTTTTTTTAATTCGCTTTCTCTGAAAAAAATAATAGCGGAAGAAACAACAATTAATCCAGCGCCTGATAACGTGTAAATAGTAGGGATTTCTTCAAAAAAATAAAATCCAAATATTATTGCAAAAACTAGAGAAAGATATTTTAGAGGAGTTGTTAAGGTAACTTCAGCAAGTTTATATGATTGTGTTAAAAGCAAATTGGCAACGCTTCCTAGTAAGCCAATTAAAATAAAAAAAATAAAATCATAGTTATTTGGCATTGTCCATTTTCCAAGTGGAAGAGTAATTAAACCTCCTAAACCACTTACTAAACTGAAATAAAAAGCTATCAACCAAACTGGCTCTCCAACTAGCGTTAATTTTCTTATTATTATAGAAACACCAGCAAAACCAATACAAAATATAATTGGGTAAATATAATAAAAATTTAGATTTTCAAAACCAGGTTTTGAAATTACTATAACACCTATAAAACCGAGTCCAACTGCTATCCAACGTTTTAATCTAATTTTTTCACTTAAAAAAAACATGCTAAATACAACTACCCATAAAGGTCCACTAAAAGCCATGGCTGTAACTTCTGCTAATTGTAAGTTTCTAAGTCCAATAAAAATAGCAGCCATTGCAATGGCTCCAAAAAATGACCGATAAAAATGTAATTTCAAATAATTTGTTTTGTAAAAATCTCTAATTCTTTCTTTAGGAATTAAAAAGTATATTGGTATCAAACCAAAAAAAGCCCTAAAAAACATTGTTTGTCCCACATCGTATTGATCAGTTATTTTAATTAAAATATCCATGAGTGAAAAAAATAAAACACTCATAATCATATATAATGCACCTAAATGATTTTTGCTCATTTGTATTATTTAAATTATAATTAAATATTTTTTAAATCTTTGTTTTGCCATTTAATTATTACCTTTGCACCACTTTTATCATTTCTATTCTCAAAATTTATTGATGCATAATTTTTTTCCAAAAGAGTTTTACCGATGAAGGTTCCAAGTCCAAATCCATATTTTGAAATTTCTTCAGAGCTTTTTGATCTAATATAAGGCTCTCCTAATTTATGTTTTTCAATTAAATTTTTAGGAAATCCAGGACCATCATCTATTATTATTATAATAGTTTCTTTTTCATTACTTTTTAAGTAAATTTCTATTTTATCTTTGCTAAATTTATTTGCGTTTCCTATAAAATTTCTAAGACCATATATAATTTCAGCAGACTTATTAGTTTTTATTCTTTTTTTAAATTCATTAGAATTAACTAAAAATTTTTTCTTACTAATTTCCTCAAAAGAACTAACAATTTCTTGAATACACTCATTTAAAGAAATATTAGAACTAATAAATTTATCTTCTATGTTGGGGTTTAGAGATAACTTTTTTAATATTTCACTGCATCTATTACTTTGACTTACCAATAAATCAAGGTCTTTAGAGATTTTTTTATTATCTCCATATTCTTTTTTTAATTCTTTTGCAGTTAATAATATCGTCGATAGTGGAGTTCCAAGTGAATGAGCAGCGGCAGCGGCTTGTCCTCCCAATGAAAGTAATTCATTTTCTTTTGCCATTACTTCTTGAATTTGATCGTAAGCTTGTTTTCTAAACCTATTTTCTTCACCAAATTTAACTCCATAATATACTAAAAAAATTAACCCTATAACTAAAGATAAAGGTACTGCATTAAGATAATAATCAGGAGCATGAAAATGAAGATCTCCTGGACTTGGTAGGTCTTTATAATAAAAAGTCAATAAAAGTAAAATTAATACAGTTAAAATGACTAAAAAGATGGAACTTTTTATTTTTAAATATTGTGAAGAAAATACTGCGGGAACTATTATCAAAATAATAAAAGGATTAGTTATTCCTCCAGTTAAATATAATAAAGTTCCTAGTTGAATTATATCAAATCCTAAATAAGTCGTAGAAATTAAATTATTTATTTGATTATCTTTTATGAAAAATTGTAAATAAATATTTGTTAAAATACTAAAAAATATAATTATAGTACATATAGTATAAGAAAATTTAAAATTTAAATAAAATTCTACAAATAAAATTGCAATTATTTGGCCTATATAAGCAATCCATCTAAGGTTAACGTATGTGGATTTGTTTAATGAAAAAAGCTTTGAAATTTCAACAAACTTCACTGTTTAAATATCTAAATTTAAAACATTAATTGCATTAGAGACGATAAAATCTTTTCTAGCAGCTACGTCATTACCCATTAAAGTATGAATAATATTTTGATCTTTCTTGGCATCTTTAGAATATTGAACTTGTAATAAATTTCTTGTATCGGGGTTCAAAGTAGTATTCCATAATTCATCTGGGTTCATTTCTCCCAAACCCTTAAATCTTTGTATGCTCATTCTAGACTTTTCTTCATTATAACATTTTATAAATTCTTTAGTTCCCTTTTTAAATTTTTTTATATTTTTTGAATTACTTAAAATATATTGATCTAGTTGTTTTTCGTCTTTAATATAAATTGCTTTAGATCCTTTATTAATTTTAAATAAAGGTGGTTGGGCAAGATATACATGTCCATTTTTTATAAGTTTATTAAAAGGTTTGTTATTAAAAAAAGTAAGCAGCAATGCTCTAATGTGAGATCCATCAACATCTGCGTCTGTCATGATTATAATTTTTCCGTATCTTAAATCACTGATATCTATTTCTTCAGATTTTGGGTCTAATCCTAAAGCATTAATTAAAGTTATTATTTCATTTGAAGAAATCATTTTTGATAATGCTTTTGTTCTTGAGTCACTTCCTCTACCATTTTTTTTTGAGCCATTTTCATCAACATAAGTATTTAAAATTTTACCTCTTAAAGGTAAAACTGCTTGATTTTCTCTATTTCTTCCTTGTTTTGCTGATCCACCTGCAGAGTCTCCCTCAACTATAAATAGTTCAGTTCCTTCTTGTTTAGATATTTGACAATCAGCTAGTTTGCCAGGAAGACCAGTTAACTCTAGGGCACCTTTTCTTCTAACATTTTCTCTAGCCTTTCTTGCAACATCTCTTGCTAAGGCAGCTTGTATTATTTTGGCTAAAATTGTTTTTGTTATTGAAGGATTTTGATCAAACCAAATTGATAATTTTTCATTTACAACGGTTTCTACAATTGGTCTTACTTCTGAAGAAACTAATTTGTCTTTTGTTTGTGATGAAAATTTAGGATCAGGTATTTTTATTGATAATACACAAGTAAGGCCTTCTTTAATATCTTCTCCAGAAATTGAAACTTTATTTTTTTTTAAAAGATTATTTTCTATAGCATATTTATTTACTACTCTTGTTAAAGCACTTCTAAATCCTAAAAGATGAGTTCCTCCATCTTTTTGAAAAATATTATTTGCAAATGGATACATGTCTTCGCTATATCCTGCATTCCATTTTAAAGAGCATTCTATCTCAATGTTTTCCCTTTTTCCCTCAATGAAAATTGGTTTTTTGAATAAATCATTTCCACTTTTATTTAATAGTTTTTCTCTTTTATCATCTAAATAACTAACAAACTCTAATAAACCTCCATCAAATTTAAATTCAATTTGTTTTGGTTTTTTTTGAGTTAAATCATTTATGCTAATTCTTATTCCTTTGTTTAAAAAAGCAAGTTCTCTCATTCTTTTTTGAATAATACTCGCGCTAAATTTTGTGTTAGAAAAAATATCCTTAGAAGGTAAAAATGTAATTTGAGTTCCTGAAGTTTTTGATTTTCCTATAGTTTTTAATGGTTGTTTAGCTGTACCGTTTTCAAATTCTATGAAATATCTATTGCCATCTCTATCTATTTCTAATTTTAATTTTTCTGATAAAGCATTAACTACAGAAACTCCAACTCCATGTAATCCACCAGAAACTTTGTATGAGTCGTGATCAAATTTTCCGCCAGCGTGCAATTGTGTCATTATAACTTCTGCTGCAGATTTTTTTTCTCCTTTATGAATATCAACAGGAATTCCTCTTCCATCATCTCTAACTGTAACTGTGCCATCAGAATTAATTTTAATTTCAATATTTTTACAATGACCAGCCAGTGCTTCATCAATTGAATTATCAACAACCTCATAAACCATATGATGTAAACCAGTGCCATCATCAGTATCACCAATATACATTCCTGGTCTTTTTCTTACTGCTTCTAAACCTTTAAGAACTTTTATCGAGTCTGCTTGATATGAGGAATTTTTTATTTTTTTTATCATTTTTAATTTTTTTGGAAAATAAAATTATAACATTTTTAACTTATTAAATAAAATTTGATTAAAACATAATCTTTAAAAAGGTCTGGTAATTAATGATAATAGAACAGTTTTAAATTTATTTTTCTATTTTTAAAATTTATCTAAAAAACTGCCATTTTTAGTCGTAATTTTTGTTTTTAATGGCGGAGAGAGTGGGATTCGAACCCACGAAAGAGTTGCCCCTTAACACGCTTTCCAAGCGTGCGCCTTAAGCCGCTCGGCCATCTCTCCTATTGCTAATTTTTTAAATAAAATAAAATAAATTTCAAAATACCTAATATATTTGAAATATTTATTAATGCCCTATCTATTCTAAATAAAAAAAAATTAGGTAGAACAAATAATAAATTTTGTAAAAATTGTCTAAATATTTTTAATTTTCTTAATTTTCTTACCTTGTATTGAAATAAGTATTCTCCATATCTGAAATTTAAATTTCTTATAAAATTTATGTATAAATTTTTTTTTGAAGATTGTCCACTTTCATGACTTGCAGATGAATTTGCTACTTGTATCATTTTATAGTCACTTTTATTTATTTTTCTCATTAAAAAAATATCTTCCCAATACAGAAAAAAATCTTCGTCAAAAAATCCAATTTTGTTTACCTTTTTTGTATCACAAAGCATACACGCAGCATTTAATTTATTTTTAACAATATAACTTTTTTTTACTTTAATATTTTTTGAATTAATTCTTGGTCCAGCAAAAATATAATCTTTATTCATTGATAAACCTCTTTTCAATGCTTCTATTGATTGTTTTTTAATAATTATATCTGGTTGAGTAAATAAAAAGTATTTTGTTTTGACTTTAGATATTAAAAAATTTGTTGCTTTTCCAAGTCCTAAATTTTTTTTTGAAAAATAATATTCAAAGTTTACTTTTGTTAGATATTTTATATTTTTTTTTGAATCAATTGAACCTTCTTGTTCAAATATTAAAATCTTATAATCTTTATATTGTGAAAGATTTATGATTCTTTCTTTTGGTGTACGATATAAAGTAAGAACAATTGTTATATCTTTTTTCATATATATTTTAAACTTTTTGCATTTTTTAAACCAAATCTATATAAATTTTTACATAAATTTTACAATTAATTATATATAATCTTCTTTTATGAATAATCTAAAAATTTTTTGTGTTACTAATCTACCATCTTCTAAGCTAGAAAAACTCAACTTAACTCTTGCTGGTGTTGGAAAAAATGATTTTTCTAATAATTATATTAATTGTAAAAATGGAGACAATATTGAATTTAAAGAACAATATTATTCTGAACTTACTTTTCATTACTGGTTTTGGAAAAACAAACTTAAAGAATATAGCGATCACATTTGGATAGGATTTTGTCAAAAGAGAAGATTTTGGTTAAAAGATAACAATTTAAATATAAAAAATTTTGAAGATCTTAATAATAATATTTTGCGAAAAGTGCCTGGTGAATGGGAAAAATTTGATGCAATTTTATGTGACCCTATTCCAGTTAGTCCGGCAAAAAAAATTAAAATTATTAAAAGAGGCTGGAAAAATATTTTAAAAGACCCAGAAATTTTTTTTAATAAAAACAAACAAACAATAAAACTGCATTTTGATATGCATCATGGATATGGGATTCTTGATAAAGCTATTGATGTCATGAATATTAAAGATAGAGAAGAATTTAGAAATTTTGTTGATAATAAATTAAAATTTAGTCCTCATATTATGTTTATATCAAAGAAAAAAATTATGAATAAATGGTTTCACAGTCTCTTTGATTGGCTATCTGAATGTGAAAAAGTTTTTGGTTTTAAAAATTTGAATGGCTATGATCAAGGTCGATTATATGCTTACCTCTCTGAAAGATATCTTCCTTTTTGGTTTGAAAAATACTGTAAAGTTAAATTTGGACCATGGAGTTTTTTCGATACTGAAGTTTAAATAAAAATTATTCTAACCAATCTTTATACTTTGATAGATTGTCCAAAAGATATTTAGGAAATTTTTCATCTAAAGTTACTTTATTAAACTCATCTTCTCTACCTATAATATCTTTTTTATTTTTTACATTTTCTTTAACTGTTTCCAATTGTAAAAATTTAACATCTATTTTTTCTTTAAATGAGTAAGGATCGTTTGTTTCACACAAATTTTTATATTTATATAAAAGATTTTCAGGTGTTTTTAAATTACAAAAATGCCAACCACCATTTTCTAAAATATTATTTAATCTAATTTTATCTATTCTCCAAAATGGTCTTTTTTTAAATTTTAAATCTCTTAACCATTGAGGAGATCTTAAAAATTTTTTTATACATAACCTGCTTCCATACCAAAAAGGGTTAGATTTACTTAATAAATTGAACTTATAATAAAAATGCATCTGCTTACAAACTGCAAATCTATTTTTCGAATTAAATTTTTTGATTAAATTTGGATTTGGTATTTCGTCTAAATCAGAAATTATTATTAAATCATTATCGTCGGCGCCTTCAATACCTCTTCTAATTGCATTCCTTTGAAAATTTTCTCTTAAGTAAGGATTATCACCATCTGGTAAATCATTAACTTTGATATATATAATCTTATCCTTAAATTTAGAAAAACTATTAATATTGAATCTAAAATTTTTATTATTATTTTGCCAAGTTTTGTTACCTTCTACTATTACAAAATAATCAACATATTCATTTAGTATATTTAGTCTTAAATCTAAAAGTAAATCTTCATCCCAATAAGAAAAACAATCATATATTTTCATTTATTTATCCTTATTAATTTTTAATACTCCAATGAATGCCTCTTGTGGTATTTCCACTCTACCAAATTGTTTTGATCTAGCTTTTCCTTTTTTTTGTTTGTCTAATAATTTTCTTTTTCTATCTCTTGCTCCACCCCCATGAATTTTTGTTAAAACATCCTTTTTAAATCCTTTAATGGTTTCCCTTGCTATAATTTTACCGCCAATTGCGGCCTGTACAGGTATCATAAAATTGTGCCTTGGAATTAAATCTTTTAATTTTTCACAAACCTCTCTGCCTAT